>JGI24723J26617_10001840_pt1 | contig 17974 bp, 18 predicted proteins | sample Cruoilmetagenom6_FD_26617 | JGI IMG/M metagenome (IMG submission 26617)
GCACTAGCTTCAACCACATCTCTAACAGATTTAGTGCCATTTTCATGACCAATAACTCTTATTAATCCTTTTTGTTTAGCCCAACGACCATTACCATCCATTATTATGGCAACATGTTCAGGTAATTTGTCTTTTAATATTTGGTCTTTTTTAATCATTTAAAAATTGCAATAACAAGGTCTTTGTCCAAATGTATATGTTAACGTAAAGCCGGTAAATACGTACCAATCATTACTGTTGGTGTTTCCAATACTAACTTGGTCTTTAAAATCACCATCAGGAACGCTTCCATCTATCTCATCAGAAAAGGTGTATCTAGCACCAACTTCAAATCCTAAGATAAAATGGTTTGTAATATTTGATTTTATTCCTAAAGTCATAGGGATTCCNAATGCCCAACTACTTGTGTTTTCATCAACAATAATTCCATTTGGACCGTAAAAAAAATTATCATGCTTTGCCGCTGTAATACCAGAATATAAGTAAGGTACAATTTTCAAGCCTGAGGTATGAAGGTCAAAGTCCCAAAATGTAAATTCCATACCTGCTGAAATTTCTAATAGATTGGAATCAAATTCATAATTTCTATTTATTCGCCTTGGGTCATCGGAATCTATATCTTTTCCTTTTAAATCTGCATATATTAATGATACTCTCCATGAATGTCTTGGGCTGCGATTCCATTTTAATAGTAAACCANAAGCAGCCGTGTTTGGTGAAATGTAATCTGTAGCACCAACATCTCCAATAAAATTGCTTCCGCCTGTAAACAAGCCAACTTCATATATTTGAGAATGACTAGTTTGGGCGAAAAACACACTCAATAAGTAATAAGATTAAATATCTCATAAATTTTTAAAAGTTTGCAAATATAACAATTATGAATTGCCTATAACAATTTGAGGCAAATAGTCTTACAGATAAACAGTTTTTGTTTGATTTTATTGTTTAATTTCGTTTGTCTTCTCCCCAAAGCATTTTTTTTCTTAGCGTATCAACAAAGCTTTCTTGCAGCAGTTCGACCATTTTTATTTCAAAGTCTGCTTTTTTTATTGTGACTATTGTTGAATTGTGTAAGGTGGCAATTCGAGAATCTAGTGATATTAAATAATGTTCTTCACGACCATCTACTTTTAGTTGTATTTCGGTATCATCTGGAATTACAAGTGGTCTTGCATTAAGGTTATGAGGAGCAATAGGTGTTAAGACAAAACTATCTGTTTCAGGTGTAATTACTGGTCCACCACAACTCAAAGAATAACCTGTAGAGCCTGTAGGTGTAGAAATAATAAGTCCGTCAGCCCAATATGAAGTAAGATATTCAGAATTTAAATGTGTTTCAACCGTAATCATCGATGTGGTATTTTTTCGACTTACAGCAATTTCATTCAATGCAAAATTGGTTTCTATTAATTCTTTGTTTTCCGGTTGCGTTTCAACACATAAAAGAGTGCGTTCCGAAATCTTATATTTTCCTTTTATAATGTCGTCAATAGCAGATTCAATTTGATTGGTTTGTATGGTTGCTAAAAATCCTAGTCTGCCAGTATTAATGCCAACAATAGGAATTGATAAATCTCTCACATAGGTAATGGCTCTTAAAATGGTGCCATCACCACCTATACTGATTAATAATGAATATGAATCGTCTAAAGTTTCAAAAGTCTCAAAATCATCTAATTTTGAAGGTTGTTTGCTCTCGTGTTTAATGATGTTGAAAAAATCATTTTCAATAAAAACGGTAGTGTTTTTTTTCGATAAGGTCTCTAGAAGGATTTCAATACTCTCATGAGTACTGTTATGATAATATTGTCCGTAAATAGCAATTTTCATCATATATCTAGATATTTTCTTAAGTATTCTGAACGGTCCTTTAAGTTTTCAACATAATTGTCCTCCTCGTGGCCAGAAACGATATTGTAACTATACCTTCTAAAGGTTTGAATCACATCATTAAGTCCAGCATTGCCGATTTTTAAAGTAATTTGAACCATATCACCTTCTAATTTAGAAACAAAAGCGCCTAATATTTTTGCGTCATTAGATTCTACAATCTGACTAACTTCACTGAAGGAATAATCATTTAAGCCTTTTTCAACAATTAAAATACCACCAGGTTCAGAAAAGAAAGGTGTTTGGTTAAATAATCCAATAATGTCATTAAGTTCATAATAACCTAAATACGTGTTTTTATCGCTTAAAACAGGCATAATGTTGCAAGAGTTTTGAGCAAAAGTTTCTAATACATCTAGCCAATTCGTATGTGTTCTAACAAAGAAACCTTCAATAGCATAATTGCATTCAGCAATTGTTTTTTTTCCATCAAAACAATATGTGTCAGTTTCAGAAACACAACCTTGATATGTGCCATTGTTAACAATTGGAATATGAGAGTATGTCAACTCGTTAAATAGCATCTTCAAATCACTAACCTTGTCAGTAATGTTTAACGGTTTAATATCATTAATAATGTATTCTTGTANCGGCATAATTCGATTTATAATCTATTGCAAATTAATTAAAAATAACCATAAAAAGCAGTATGTACTTTGTATTTTTGCAGTTAAAATATGAACAAATGACTAAGTTAAGTGTAAATATTAATAAGATTGCTACTTTACGTAATTCTCGTGGTGGTGACANACCTAATGTTGTGCAATTTGCAAAAGATGTTCAGCGTTTTGGAGCTGAAGGCGTAACGGTTCATCCNAGACCNGATGAACGTCATATTAAATATCAAGATACCAGAGATTTAAAGCCTGAAGTTTATACCGAATTTAATGTTGAAGGAAATCCTATAAAATCGTTTATGGATTTAGTGTTAGAAGTAAAGCCAACGCAAGTCACTCTTGTTCCAGATGCAGTTGATGCACTAACGTCGAATGCAGGTTGGGATACAATAGCACATAAAAGTTTTTTGACTGATGTGATTTCTGAATTTAAATCCAACGGAATTCGCACATCTATTTTTGTTGACCCTGTACTTAACATGATTGAAGGAGCTAAAGCAACAGGAACTGACAGAATTGAACTTTATACCGAAAGTTTTGCTCATCAATACGGTTTAGGAGATTTGAAGGCTATTGAGCCTTTCACAAAAGCTGCGGAGTTATCAAACGAAATTGGATTAGGCGTTAATGCTGGGCATGATTTATCTTTAGATAACATCAAGTTTTTTAAAGACCATATTCCTGGTTTGTTAGAAGTTTCTATTGGACATGCTTTGGTGTCTGAAAGTCTCTACTTAGGAGTTGAAAATGTGATACAAATGTATCTTCATAAGCTTAAATAAATGAAACTACACTCAAAAATTTTAGGTGAAGGACAGCCATTTATCATTCTTCATGGTTTTCTAGGGATGAGTGATAATTGGAAAACTTTGGGAACTAAATTTAGTGACGCTGGTTTTCAAGTGCATTTAGTTGATCAACGTAATCATGGACGAAGTTTTCATGATAGCCAATTTAGTTATGAAGTTTTAGCTGAAGATTTAAAAGCATACTGTAACGAGCATCAATTGAAAGATGTTATTCTTTTAGGGCATTCTATGGGTGGAAAGACAGTGATGTTATTTTCAACGTTGTATCCAGAATTAGTGTCTAAATTAATCGTAGCAGATATTAGTCCACGTTTTTATCCTGTGCATCATGATGCTATTTTAAACGGATTAAGCGCATTAGATTTTTCTGAAATAAAAAGCAGAGGTGAAGCTGATAAAATCCTATCGCAATATGTGTCTGAAATAGGAACACGTATGTTTCTTTTGAAGAATTTGTATTGGGTTGAAAAAGGGCAATTAGCATTAAGAATTAATCTCGATGTGTTAAAAGACAATGTATCTGAAGTTGGAGAAGCCTTGCCAATGCATTCTAAATTTGAAAAACCAACATTATTTCTTCGCGGCGATAAAAGTGAATATGTGATGTCTAATGATGAACCACTTATCAAGCAACATTTTCCATTAGCTAAAATTGAAACTATTAGTAATGCTGGCCATTGGTTACATGCAGAAAACCCAGCAGATTTTTATGAAGCTGTAATAAATTTCGTTACGACATAAAAATCAGATATATTTATCTAAACCTAACGATTTTAATTTTATGAAATTAGCTATAACTTTAATTGTTTTTTTAGTTGCTTTTCAAATTTCTTATGCACAGATGCAATTTGAAGATGGACCTTTTAAAACGTATTATAAAACAGGAGAAGTAAAAACAGAAGGTCATTATTTAAATGACAAACGTCAAGGTAAATGGGTAGATTATTATTTAAACGGTGAAATATCTAAAGAATATTACTATACCGCAGATTCTCTTTCAAGTTCTTCTTCATATTATGATGATGGTACTTTAAAATCAAAAACAAGGAAAGAAGGCGATGATACTATTGTTACTGGTTATGATGAGACAGGGAAGCTTAAGTTTATGAGGCAGTTAAAGAGTGGTTTTTATAAAGGGTATTCTGAAGATGGAGAACTAAAAATAGAAGCCAATTATAAAAATTATGACTTATATGGAGTGTGGAAAATGTATCACGACAATGGTAATTTAGCTTGGGAAGTGAATTATTTAGATGGTTATAAAAATGGTGGTTACAAACAGTTTTATGAAAATGGTCAACTAAAATTAGAAGGAACCATTAAAAAAGAAAAAAAAAATGGAGAGGAAAAAAGATATTCAGAAGATGGATATTTAGAATGGAAAGGCTATTATGATAATGACAAATTTGATAAAACATGGACGCATTATGATTCGTCTAAGAATAAAATCAACAAAATTAAGTTTGAAAATGGTGTCACTGTAAATAGTGATCAAAGTAATATAATTGAATCTACAATAATTCCTGATGGAGTTATAGAGAGTGTACCTGTGTATCCTGGTTGTGAATATGTTTATGGAAATCAAGCAAGGAAAAATTGTATGAGTAGAGCAATTAGTAGGTTGGTCAATCTAAATTTTAATACAAATCTTGCTTTAAATAGAGGGTTGTCAGGTAAATATCGAATCTTAGTCATTTTTAAAATAGGAACTGATGGAAAAGTATTTAATGTTCGTGCAAGAGCAGCACATCCAGATTTAGAGAAAGAGGCCATAAGAATTATTAAATCATTACCTAAGATTCAACCTGGTTATCAAGAAGGAAAACCAGTAGAAGTTCCTTATTCTTTACCTATTTTATTTCAAGTTAAATAACTAAAACATCATATTATGAATCTCATCCTTAGACTTTTAATTACAGCTGGTATTGTAGTGTTATTAGCACATTTTTTACCAGGTGTCGCTGTTAGCGGATTTACAGCAGCTATTATTGTAGCAGTGGTTTTGGCGTTGCTTAATGCTATTTTAAAACCGATTTTAATTATTTTAACCATTCCAATTACAATTGTAACTTTAGGCTTGTTCTTGTTAGTTATTAATGCTTGCATTATTCTTTTGGCAGATAAGTTTGTTGATGGTTTTGGTGTTAACGGATTTTGGACTGCATTGCTCTTTAGTATTCTATTATCAATTTCAGAATCTATTGCGTATTCGCTCTTGAAGGAAGAGAAAAAATAGACTAATAATCAGTAACTTAAAATATTGTTGGGTTGTAAAAAATATCGTATTTTTGCAGCCCAATTTTCATAGTAAACGTATATAATGAATATTACAAGAGAAAACATCGATGCATTAAATGCAGTTGTAAAAGTAGATATCGCTAAAGAAGATTATAGCGATAAGGTTGAACAAATATTAATCGATTACCGTAAATCGGCTAACATTCCTGGTTTTAGAAAAGGACATGTGCCAATGGGAATGGTAAAAAAGCAATATGGAAAAGCTGTATTGGTTGATGAAGTTAATAAGTTGTTACAAGATGCACTTAATAAGTACTTAACTGAAGAGAAATTAGATGTGCTTGGTAACCCGTTACCTAAACCTCAAGATGATTTAGATTGGGATTCTGATGCATTTTCTTTTGAATTCGAATTAGGTTTAGCACCTCAATTTGAAGTGAACTTAAAAAGTAAAAAAGCAATCACACATTACAATATTGTGGCAGATAAGAAAATGCTTGATGATCAAGTAGAGCATATCAGAAAACAATATGGTAAAATCGTTTCTGAAAAAACAGTAGCTAAAGATTCAGAAATTACAGGTGTTTTTGAAAACCAAGAGAAAGGAATCAATAACTCTGCAACTATTACTTTAGATAAATTTAAAGGAAAGTCAACAGAGAAACAATTTATTGGTGCTAAGGTTGGTGATGTTGTGACGTTGAAAACAAAAGCATTATTTAACGATGATCATGACTTGATGAACTTTTTGAAAGTGTCTCATGATGATGCTCATGGTTTAGATATTGAAGTGAATTTCACAATCAACGAAATCAATTCAAGAGAATTAGCAGATTTAGATCAAGAATTATTTGATAAATTGTTTGGTAAAGGAGTTGTAACTTCTGTAACAGAATTGAGAGAAAAAATCAAGGAAGATTCAGAAAAGCAATTCGCTCAACAAGGTGATCAGAAATTATTAAATGATGTAACTGAAAGCTTAGTAGAAAACACAAAATTTGATTTNCCAGCATCATTTTTACAAAAATGGATGCAAACTGCAGGTGAAGAAGTGATGGATGCAGAACAGGCAAAAGAAGAATATGAAAAGTCTGAAAAAAGCATGCGTTACCAATTAATTGAAGGAAAATTGATTGAAAAGCATAATCTTCAAGTTACTTTTGATGATCTTAAAGCACACGCAAGAGAAATGATAAAAGTTCAAATGGCACAATTTGGTCAAATGAATTCTACAGATGAAGAATTAGATGGTATTGCATCTCGTATCTTATCTAATAAAGATGAAGTGAAACGTTTGTCAGAGCAATTGATGAGCACTAAATTGTTAAACCTTTATAAATCTGAAGCGAACTTAAAGACAAAAGAGATTACTTATGATGATTTTGTAAAAGAGTTTTACAGCTAAGAAATACATTATAAATTAGTATATTTGAGCGTAGAACTGAAAGGTTTTACGCTTTTTTGTTTCACAATAAATTATTTCAAAAATAGATATGGATTACGGAAAAGAATTTGAAAAATTCGCAATAAAAGACCAAGGAATAAGCAGTACATATTACAATAAAATTGTAAGTAGTATGTACCCAAGTGCTTTAACACCTAATATTATAGAAGAGCGTCAAATGAATATCGCTATTTTTGACGTATTTTCTCGTTTAATGATGGATCGTATTATTTTTATGGGAACTGCCATAAACGATCAAGTCGCTAACATTATTCAAGCACAACTGTTGTTTTTAGAAAGCACAGATGCTTCAAAAGATATTCAAATCTACATCAACTCTCCAGGAGGAAGTGTTTATGCAGGATTAGGAATTTATGATACAATGCAATTAATTAAGCCAGATGTAGCAACTATTTGTACAGGAATGGCAGCTTCAATGGGAGCTGTATTGTTATGTGCTGGTGAAAAAGGAAAACGTAGTGGTTTAACTCATTCACGTGTCATGATTCACCAACCATTAGGTGGAGCACAGGGACAAGCAAGTGATATTGAAATTACTGCACGTGAAATATTAACCCTTAAAGAAGAGTTATATAAAATTATTAGTAAGCATTCAGGTCAAGATTACGACAAAATATATGAAGATAGTGATCGTGACTATTGGATGAAAGCTGATAAAGCTAAAGAATATGGAATGATAGACGAAGTACTATCAAGAGGATAAAAATATAAATTAGAAAGTTAAATATAAATTGAAAGAGTTTGAATTAAACATTTCACTTTTAACGTTCTACTTTTAAATTAAAAGATGGCAAAGGAAGAATTAGAATGTTCGTTTTGTGGTAGAAAAAAGCCAGAAACTAGTTTATTAATCGCTGGATTAGATGCACATATTTGTGATCGTTGTATTGAGCAAGCTCATGGTATAGTTTTAGAAGAGTCAAAACAATCTGATAATGCAGAGTTGTCTTCTGAGTTGATGCTTAGAAAACCACTTCAGATTAAAGGATTTCTTGACGAATATATTATTGGTCAGGAATACACTAAAAAAGTAATGTCTGTTGCAGTTTATAATCACTATAAGCGTTTGCTTCAGCCAGCTACAGATGATGATATCGAGATTCAAAAGAGTAACATTATCATGGTTGGTCAAACAGGTACAGGTAAAACGCTTATAGCTAAAACAGTTGCTAAAATGCTTAATGTGCCTTTAGCAATAGTTGATGCTACAGTTTTAACTGAAGCTGGTTATGTTGGCGAAGATGTTGAAAGTATCTTAACACGTTTGTTGCAAGCTGCCGATTATAGTCTAGAAAAGGCTGAAAAAGGTATCGTTTTTATTGATGAAATTGATAAAATTGCTCGTAAAAGTGATAACCCTTCCATTACTAGAGATGTCTCTGGTGAAGGTGTACAGCAAGCGTTACTTAAATTACTAGAAGGTACAGTTGTTAACGTTCCGCCAAAAGGAGGAAGAAAGCATCCAGACCAAAAGTTTATTGAAGTCAATACAGAAAATATCTTGTTTATCGCAGGTGGTGCTTTTGATGGTATTGAACGTAAAATATCTAAGCGTCTTAATTTAGCTGCAATAGGTTATAAGGCTGCTCACGATGGCGAACCATTAGATAAAGACAATTTATTACAATATATCAATCCAAAAGATTTAAAAGATTTCGGATTGATACCTGAAATCATAGGTCGTCTTCCTGTACTAACGTATATGGATCCTTTAGACGCTAAAACTTTACGAGCTATTTTGACAGAGCCTAAAAATGCCATTATTAAACAATACAAAAAATTGTTTGAGATGGATGAAATTGAATTTTCTATTACAGATGGCGCATTAGACTTTATAGTAGATAAGGCTATTGAATATAAATTAGGTGCTAGAGGTTTACGTTCCTTATGTGAAGAGATTTTAACAGATGCTATGTTTGAATTACCAAGTGGTGATGAGAAGAAGCTTAATGTGACAAAATCTTATGCTGAAGGTAAGCTAGAAAAAACGACTTTAAAGAAGTTGAAAGCTGTATCTTAAATTAGAACTTTTTAGTATTTATATAAAAAACAAAACCACTCTTTAAGAGTGGTTTTTATTTGGATTTAAAAATTAATATTGCGAACAATATCTATAAAATTTCACAATGTATTTTTTAAGGGATAAAATCGAAAATTGTGAATGTATTTCTCTGTATTACTTTGTAAATATAATGGCAATTAAGTGAGATTAAAAACTGCTTTTAGCTGTTTTGGACGAACCGAATTAAATACTCGTTATGTGGGAAATTCTAAAGTCGTTTGTCGGATAAATTTGAATTCTGTTTCCAGTCGTCGATAAACTAAATGAATTCTAATTTAGCTAAGAGAAGTTTCACTGGTGTTTAATTGTAGCAATTCATCCATATATTCACGATTATTAGATAAACGCGGAATTTTATGTTGACCACCAAGTTTATTGTGTTGTTTTAGCCAATCATAAAACAAACGTTCTCTAGCAATATGCACCTTAGGCATGTTGAGAGTCATGTTGTTATAACGTTTCGCTTCATAGTCAGAATTTAAAGATTGAAGTGTATTGTCTAAAAGCTCTTTAAATTGATCGACATTATTTGGAGGTGTCTTAAATTCTATAAGCCATTCGTGAGATCCTTTTTCTTTACCTTCCATAAAAACTGGTGCAGCTGTATAATCAACAATTTCAGCATTTGTGGTTTTACAAACGTTACGTAATGCGTCTTCAGCGTTTTCAATAATGAGTTCTTCGCCAAATACATTAATATGATGTTTTGTTCTGCCAGACACTTTAATCCTGTAAGGATCTGTTGAGGTAAATCGAATAGTATCACCAATTTTATAACGCCAAAGTCCAGCGTTAGTTGTGATAATGACTGCGTAATTGATCCCAATTTCTACTTCGCTCAATGGAATTACTCTTAGGTTTGGAGTGCCATAAGTTGACATTGGAATAAACTCGTAAAAGATTCCGTAATCTAACATTAGTAATAATTCACTACTGTTATTATGATCTTGAATAGCAAAAAAGCCTTCCGAGGCATTATAAATTTCGTAGTATTTAAAATCAGATTTTGGTAAAATAGCTTTGTATTGATCTACATAAGGCACAAAGCTTACGCCTCCGTGAAAATAGACCTCTAAGTTTGGCCAAATATCAAACAAGCTGTCTTTACCTGTGGCTTCTAAAACATTATTTAATAACACTAGCATCCATGAAGGTACTCCAGCCAAACTAGTCACATTTTCGTTAATAGTTTCTTCTACAATGGCTTGCATTTTAGTCTCCCAATCGCTCATTAATGACACGCGATTTGTTGGTGTGCTGCTATATTCTGCCCAAAAAGGCATATTGTCTATAAGAATAGCCGATAAGTCTCCAAAAACAGTTCCGTTTTCTTTATATAATTCTTTACTGCCACCAAGACGTAATCCTTTTCCTGTAAATAATTGTGAGTCTTCGTTATTATTGAGATACATGCATAGTAAATCTTTACTTGCAGCATAATGACAATCTTCTAATGATTCTTGACTTACTGGAATAAATTTGCTCTTTGCATTTGTGGTTCCGCTAGATTTTGCAAACCATTTTATAGGAGTAGGCCAAAAAATATTGTTTTCACCTTTTCGAGAGCGTTCAATAACATCTTGATAATTTTCATAAGATGAAATAGGTATACGTTCAGAAAAAGTGTTGTAATTTGTTATAGAATCAAAGTCGTATTTTTTTCCAATTTCAGTGTCTTTAGCTTTCGAAATGAGATGTAATAGCAATTCATTTTGTACTTCATTAGGGTACTTTAAAAACAATTCAATTTGATGAAATCGCTTTTTCAAGAACCATGACGCAATCGAATTAACTAAAGGAATCGGCATTTTTATAGTATCTTTATTCTTTAAAAATAATACTTTTTTTTATATGTTTTACCAAGGTGTTTTAACAAAGATGGAAACTGAGTTTGCAGAGCCTATTCAGTATTATTTGATGCTTGAGAGTGATTTCTTGAATATGAACCAATTACTAGGAAAAACCATTACTATGGAGTTTATAAAACACCAGTGTTTAAAATGTGGATTAGACAGACCAATTTATAGACAAGGCTTCTGTAAACAAGATTTTTTTAATATTCCTCAAGCTGGTGATTGGATTATGAGACCAGAATTAAGTACTGCTCATTTAGGTAAAGAGGATCGTGATTTAGATTATGAAAAGAAAGTGCAGTTACAACCACATATTGTGTATCTAGCAAACTCAAGTAATGTAAAAGTAGGTGTGACTAGAAAAAGTCAAGTGCCAACTCGTTGGATTGATCAAGGTGCTCATGAGGCTATTGAAATTGTNGAGGTACCTAATAGGTATCTTGCTGGAATTACTGAAGTCGCCTTAAAAGATCATGTTGCAGATAAAACCAATTGGCGAAAAATGTTAAAGAATGATGTTGAAGATGAAAACTTAGTAGAATGGAGAGAGCGACTAAAACAGTATATTCCTGAAGAGGCGCAAGATTATTTTATCGCTTCTAATACTGAAACAATTATGGACTTTCCGGTATTAAGTTATCCTGAAAAACCTAAAAGTCTCAATATCGAAAAAGAGCACACTTACACAGGTAAGCTAGTTGGGGTAAAAGGTCAGTATCTTATTTTTGAAGACGATACAGTTTTCAATATACGAAGTAATGAAGGCTTAGTAGTTAAATTTACAATTATTTAGTTTCAGCTTAGAAACTTAGTTTGATGGCTTGGGCTATTCCAATTAAAATCAATAAAACACCAGTGACTTTATTGATAACAAGCGTGATATTATGGACTCTGTTTTTAATACTTATACTAAACCGACTATAAAAATATAGGGTAATTAGTTTGCCTAAATAAACACCAATAAAAAACAAAAAGAGGACTAATAAAGGAGAGTTTAATGAAAGCATTAAGTTGTTGTTATTAAGCATTCCGAAGGCAACAATCCAGTATATCAAAACAGGTGGATTTAATANTCCTAAAAGAAAACCAATGGCATATTTAGAGGATGTGATGTTTTTCTTTTTAGATAGGGTTTGTTTATTTTTCTTAAATAAAAGGAAGCTACCAATTGTCATTAAGACAATAANAATTAGGATTTGAACCCACTTGTTTTGATCAAAAAACTCACGAATTACAATATTACAATGTAATGCATAATAGGATAAAATAACTTCGGAAACACCTGCAGCTATAGCTATTTTTAATGCTTGTTTTGCGTTTTGTTTTATCGTTGTATTTATGACAGCAATATTTGAAGCCCCTAAGGGCAATGCACCAACAATACTTGTTAGAATTCCGATAAGAAAATATAGAATAATCACTTAGAGTTTGTAGGATGAGCTTTAGAAAACTTACAAACTGAACATAAAAAAAGCATACTTAATTAAAAGTATGCTTTTTTTATAAATACTAAAAAANGACTAAATATCTTCTTGGTCTCTTAAACCTTGAATGTATCCAGCTTTTTGAATTTCTCTTCTTCTTTTTACTGAAGGCTTAGTGAAAAACTGATTCTCACGAATATTTTGCATCGTTTTTACGTTACGGTGTTTTCTTTTGTAACGCTTTAAAGCACGTTCGATACTTTCTCCTTCTTTTACTAATATCTTAATCATTGACTTGTTTTAATGTTTATAAATTATCCTAAATATGTTTTTAATATTTTGCTTTTAGAATCTTGACGTAAACGNCTAATTCCTTTTTCGCGTATTTGTCTAACACGCTCTCTTGTTAAATCGAAGGTTACTCCAATTTCATCAAGAGTCATTGGTGGTTCNTCACTTAAACCGAAATTTAAACGTATCACATCACTTTCTTTTTGAGACAAGGTGTCTAAAGCTCTGTTGATTTCTACGTTTAATGATTCTTTCATTAAATCACGATCTGGATTTGGTGACTCACCAGATTTAACNACATCATATAAGCTTGACGTTTCTCCTTCTTTTAAAGGTGCATCCATTGATAAATGGCGACCAGAATTTTTTAGAGATTGTTTCACTTCTGAAACTGTCATGTCCAATTCGAGGGCAATTTCTTCAGCACTAGGTGCTCTTTGATGCGATTGCTCTAAAAATGAAAACGCTTTATTGATTTTATTAATTGAACCAATTTTGTTCAAAGGTAATCTAACTATTCGAGATTGTTCTGCTAAAGCTTGTAAAATTGCTTGTCTAATCCACCAAACAGCATAAGATATAAACTTAAATCCTCTGGTTTCATCAAAACGTTTAGCAGCTTTTACTAAACCAGCATTACCTTCGTTTATTAANTCAGGAAGTGTAAGTCCTTGATTTTGATATTGTTTAGCAACAGAAACTACGAAACGTAAGTTAGCCGTTGTAAGCTTGTCTAAAGCAACTTGATCTCCTTCTCTTATGCGCTGAGCGAGTTCAACTTCTTCCTCAGCAGTAATCATAGGTAATTTGCTGATGTCTTGTAGGTATTTATCTAGTGATTTAGATTCGCGGTTGGTAACTTGTTTAGTAATCTTTAATTGCCTCATATATTCTCTGGTATTTTAAAAGTTTGCAAGACCACAATGTAACTTTTAATTTGAGAAAAGCAAATAAAAATGTGATTCTTTATAATAATAATTCAAAAAACATGAATTTTAACTTTTTTTTAAGTTTTTCGATCTATAAATCAATTGTTTTTAGTAGAATCTTTCTTTTTGTTTTTTCCTCCTAAAAGGCCACCTAATATGTCTTTTACACCTTCTTTAATTGGATCTTTAGTTGTGGTATTATCTGTTTTTGTAGGTGTTGTATCTTTAGTTGTGTTAGCTGTATCTTTTTTGTCTCCTCCTAAAAACCCACTTAATAAATCTTTAACTTGATCTGTTCCTTTTCCGATAAGTTTTTGTTTTTCAATTTCAATAAGTTGTTTGGTAAGGTTTGAAACACCACTTGATAAGTCTGTTTTTACTTTCGGACTTGTATAATTACCAGTGATATTTGCNGTAATAGGAATGGTGATTTTATTTGTTTCATTATCATTTATTTTTNCAATCAAACGATTTACGTCACTACCTAAGTATTTTGCAGGCACGTCAAACACAGCATTATAATCTAACGATTGATCAAATCCATGAGCACCTGAAACTTGAATATTAATATCTTCATATTTTAACTTGAAGGGTTTTACATTTACTTTACCATTTGCAAATTCAAGATTTGCTTTTAGATCTTTTAAATTCAATTTACTAAAGTCCACAAAACTTATTTCGTTTTCAAGTTTACTTAAAACAGATCCTTGTTTTGGATCAATATTAGTGGTTAACAATTCTGCGAAAGCATCACCAGAAACCGTGTTTAAATTAGGTGAGAATTCATTGTCTAAAGTGCCTTGAAGATTTATTGTGGTATTTAGTTTCCCTTGTAAGGCTTTAGCAATTGGTGCTAAATTTTGAAGTAATTCTAAACCTTTGAATGATTTTGCAATATCAAATCCGTCTGCACCAAGATTCAGATTAAAAACAGGTGTGTCTGTTTTTGTTGAAACTTTTCCTTTAATAGCTAAAGTGCCATCAAATAAGTTACTGGTCATGTTTTGCAGATTAGCTTCTTGGTCTTTTATAGATAATGTTCCTTTTACATTGTTTAAAGTAAGATTATCGTAAACAACGGTTTTTGCATTTGCATTAATGGTACAATCTAAGAAATCAGGAATTTTAAGCGACTCAGAATCTGATGTGGTTTTGTTTGATGCTTCTGAAGCGGTTTCATCTTCAACCATAAAATCACTTAGCACAAAGTTGTTAGAATTGACATTAAAATTCCCTTGTAGCTTCTTATCGCTTAACAAAAATCCGAGAGATTTTTAATGTCTCCTGTCGCAGTAAAATCACTAGTTCCTGTTCTTGCATTAAAACTATTGAGTTTTATATTTCCTGGGTTAAATGTGATATCAGCTTTACTAATTTGTATCGGATTAACAATGTCTTGAGAAGAAAACACAAAATCAGTAACGCTCATGTTTCCGTTGTTTTTAATACGACTGTAAGCATTCGTTTCAACCGCATTCATGTCAAACTGCGTGTTGAGTTTAGCTTTTAAGATTCCACTTAATTCCTTATCAAAATCAATTGGATAGGCTTTCGTTAAATTACCCAGATTAAGAACACCATCAATGTCGGCATTAATAAACATGTTTTTAGTGATGTTTTTCACTTTAGCTGAAGCTTTAAACACGTCTTCATCAATTTTAAAGTTGAGTGTTTTTAAATCAACATAAGTATCATCAGCTAGTCCTGTTTCATTTTTTATGGCAGTATCAATTGTAATATTGCTTACTCGTTTTGGTAAATCTGGATATTTAAAAGAAGCGTTACTAGAGGTTATATGTATGTCTAAAGTTGGAATCGTTTCTTCTGTTACTTTTCCTTTTACAATGCCATTAATTTNGAAATTTCCTGTGGTTTCTACGTTTTCAATGTTTTTTGAATAGGCTTCAGGTATCACAGCTAAAAAATCTTTAAATGATGATCCTGGATTTTCAAAAGTGATGTCAATGTCTTGACCTTCTTCTAATAATTGTATGTAGCCTTTAAACTCTAGAGGCAACTGATTTATAAGTGCTTTATTATCCTTGAATGTATACTTTTGATTGTTGAGATCTAATCCAATTAAAGCGTCTAATTTTATGCTATTATTGTTTAGGTATTTAGTGCTATCCATACTCATGCTTACATTGGTAGCAGTTTGAGTGTCGAGTTCTGAATTTTCAGCAGAGAATGTTCCATGACCAGAATGATTCAATTCAGTTAAATACAATTCTATTTTCGAAATGGCATTTAAATATGTAATTGCACTATTGTTGATGCTATAGTCTTCAATGTCAAAAGAGAAGCTGCTGCTATCTTCAGTTTCTACGGAAGCATTTTCTTTTTCCTTAGTAATGTCATAATTATTATTGCCTAGTGCATCTGTTTTTATCGTTATTAATGCTTCATCAATAGATATAGAGTTAACAACAATAGGGTCTTCGCTAGAGGTTTTAAAAAGTTCTTTTACAGACATGGTGAAGGCCATGTTTTTTATAGTTGCAAACGTTTCACCTTCAAAAGGTTTGAAATAGTAATCACTAAGTCATCAACCTCAACATGTGCTTGAGGAAAACTTCGAATTAAGCTTAAGCTTACATCGCTAAATTCGACTTGAGCATTTAGATTTTCATTAATAAAACGCTTAACCATATCTTTAATTTGACCTTGAAAGACAAAGGGAATAGCTAATAAAAGAAAGAAAATAATGAGTACAGAAATACCTGTAATTTTGAGTGCTTTTTTCATAAATTGATGTCGATTCTAATTCGTGTGTAAAGATATACGAAGTGTATTTCACTTTAGACCAATCTATATTAAAGTTTAGCAAAATTTTAACCCATTTCGTAAGATTATTACCTGTTTAGATTAATTCAATTTCTTCATTGACTTTTAATTTGAAACGTTTTCTGAAGAGATACACACCTAGATATAAAAATGGAGTGTCTAATGCAGCAACTAGTACTTTGAAGAGAAAACCACTTATGAGTAAACCTTTGAAGTTTTCCCATGGAATAATGCTAAACGAACACAACAGCGCCAGGATGGTGAAGGTGTCTACAAACTGAGAGAACCACGTAGAAAAATTGTTTCTTAGCCATAAATGTTTTCCTTTGGTAAGACGTTTCCAAAAATGATAAAGTTGAATGTCTACAAATTGCGCAAATAAATAGGTAATCATACTTGCAAAGACAGCAATTGCTGAATTGCCAAATACATTTGTGAACGTTGTATCATCTACATAAGACCAAGAGGTTGCAGGAACACTGCTTGATACTAAAACAATTAATAATGAAAACACTGAAGCAAAAATACCAGCGATAACGACTTGGTTTGCACGTTTCTTTCCGTAAATCTCACTAATTAAATCTGTAATTAGAAATGTAATTGGATACGGAAGAATGCCAACTGAGATTTCAAATAACTTCGTTCCAAAAATTTCAACATCAAATGGATACCAATAAAAAAACTTTTGAAATATAAGATTAGAAACGACTAACGAGGTGATAAACAGTGCAGCCAAGAACAAATAGATTTTTTGAGCCGCTAGTTTATCTTTTAAGGTCATAAATTGTGAATAAATACTTGCTGTAAATATAAGATAAAACGGATTTCTTTTCATTATTTTGGCATTCATTATGAATTCACCTAACCNCGTTTACATAGCTCTTGGAAGTAATAAAGGCGACAGATTAAAACATCTGCAAGACGCTGTTGACTTAATTTTTAAAGAAATAGGAAAGGTGAGCATCATCGCAAAAGTCTATAATACACCTGCTTTTGGGTTTGATGGAGACGATTTTTTAAATACCTGTCTCTATGCTGAAACTGAATTTTCTGCGGAAGATGTTTTAGAAAAATTATTACAGATAGAAACCAAATTAGGACGTACTAGAACAACTTCTGAAACATATGAAGCTAGAACGATTGACTTAGACATGTTATTTTATAATGATGAGATTATAGATTCTAAAACACTGAAGGTTCCGCATCCGGAATTACAAAAACGAAAGTTTGTTCTATATCCTTTACATGATATTGCTTCAAAATTGAAACATCCTGTTTTAGAACAAACTATTGCAGCGTTATTAGAAGCTTGTCAAGACGAAAGTGAGGTTGAACCTATCAAAATTTGGCTTAAAAATCCAACAAAGCAGTTTAATTTTTCTAATCATAATTATATTGCTATTGAAGGAAATATTGGAGCAGGTAAAACAAGTTTAGCTCATAAAATTTCAAATGATTTTAATGCAAAGTTGATTTTAGAACGTTTTGCTGATAATCCGTTTTTACCAAAATTTTATGAAGAACCACAGCGCTATGCCTTCACTTTAGAAATGTCTTTTCTTGCCGATCGTTATCAGCAAATTAGTGATGATTTGTCACAATTAGATTT
>JGI24723J26617_10001843_pt1 | contig 17962 bp, 11 predicted proteins | sample Cruoilmetagenom6_FD_26617 | JGI IMG/M metagenome (IMG submission 26617)
GCATTCATCATGCTATAACTATTGTCGAAGACAATATAATGTTTGCCATCTTTGTAGGCATCATAATTAAATGAATAAGGTGCTATACCCTTGGTAACTCCACGGCATCTTGAGTTATAACCCGCAAGGTAATCTCGAGCATCATCTTCATGACAGATATATACTGAAACATCAGGAAATACCTTATTAATTGGCTGAATTGATATCGAGACACTATCGCCAATGTTTAAGTCTGGAATTTGATTGCTAACGCGCAGCCCAGCTTTCACATCATAAGCCTGCGAACCAACGTCAAATCGCATTTTTTCAGCAACAAAAGCTTGAGCGTAGACTGCTTGAGTACTCAGTAATACTCCTATAAGGCCAATAATAATTCTCACAATAATACCTTTCAAATATGATTATTCGTCTTTAATTGGATGAAACACTACGTCTGACATGGCAGCAGCGAATATACCTGTTGGCATCGCGACTAGTCCGATACCGGCAAATGCATAAATACCTGCTGCTATCTTACCTAGGAGCGTTATTGGATATACATCGCCGTAGCCAACTGTAGTTAGGATAGCCACACCCCACCAAAGAGATCTTGGTATGCTACCGAATGTCTCAGGCTGAACATTCCCTTCTATGAAGAAAAGCGTTGTAGCGGCCAACAACATCAACATGAGCGCAAAGGCTATCGTAATGACAAATTCCATGCGTCGTGACGCTATGGCCCTAAAAAGGCGATTTAAGGCGCTACTGACACTAGGAATACGTGCCAACTTGAAAATCCGAAGCAAACGCAGTGCCCTCAACAAGAATATCTCCGACCCTGCACCAAGAAAGAAGGGTACAACGGTAATTAAATCAATTATAGCCGTAGGGGTGATCATATACCGCAATCGACCAATGATGCCCTGATATCGATCATCCTCGCCTACAGACCATAGCCGCAACACATATTCTATGCTGAATGCGTACAAGAACATTTGATTAAGAATAGAAAAGGTGGAGGCATATGTAGTTGATAATGTTGGTTCAGTTTCCAAAACAGCTGACGCAACACCAGCAAGCACTAGAAGAACAATAATCTTGTTTAGTGGCGACAACCCTCTATGCGTCCAGCATGTGGGGTCAAGGTGGGTATGAAGTTTATTGCGTAAATTTACTATCATACGCAGCCAATCATTCTGAAATCTCTCTTTGAATTTTTGGCAAATCTAATAGGGCATCTATCTTCGAGCTGATATCTTATTTTAACCGTTTCTTCTTCAGGCATGTCCGAGCCAAGAATTATTGCTGAAACTGATAATCCCAATTTCTGCATCGGCCACAAAAAGCCTTCTGATACTTGCCCATTATTCAGGCCTTCATGAGCCACTCTATACTCATCCTCGTATTCCCAATCCTTTGATTTTGTACCCACAAGTGTATTAAAGTTCTTACCTATAAATTCACAATTGATATATTTGTCTAATGATACAGACCGACTTTGTTTGCAATTGTCACAATAACCACAAGGTTCAAAATCGAAAGGTGTCAATTTCGGGTACCTCCGAAGATACGATACTTTTCGAAAATGTTGATCTGGCGAATATCTTTTTGGATGAGTGTCGAATTCGATACAGAACCCTTTATGAGAATCCGCGTAATGAGACCACATCAAAATATTATCTGGCTTCGTCGTCAGGCAATACAACCCCATAGATTTAAGACTTTTTTCAATCAATTCAGAACCAGTCTTCATACGGCTATCCTTTTGCCTAAGTAAGTCGATCATCTCTAGATCAATATCACTCTTGCCATACCCCAGTTTTGATAAACGTTTATTCCAAGTTTTAGTATATTTCTCGTCACTAATTTCATAATTTATATTTATAAACTCAAATGGATCATTCAGATATTTTTTAGTCGAAAACCATACGTTTCCATTGATCAAAGCCGGAAGAGCATAATCAGTATTGCTATGATACTTATATAGCTTGTTAGGTATCAATACACTATTTTGCAATGCACAGTATCCTTTCCCACTTACATCTTATCGATTGCTTTACCCAGTCGCTCAGAAACCTTTTTAGTCATGCGACGATAACCAATTCTTTCTCCCATGCAGCGTTTGAGATCTTCATTATCCAATGGGCAGTCCATCCCTTGAACATATCTTGCCAGATTTGTCAGCTCTACGAGACATATATGGTCAATTTCTCGTTCGCAGATATCGGGGCTTCGAGATACCCTGTAGCCATCATATTTAGAAACATTGACACCTTTTGGCCAAAGGAAAGTTTGATCACCCTCCTTTGTCATTTTTGAGAGAGGTTTGGCGCAAATATGGATACGGTTTAAGATTCGGCTCCCTGTTTGCTTAAAACCATATGCTCTAGATATTTTATCCGCTAATGACTTTAAGCTTATAGGGGCTTCATTTTCTATTAGAGCCTCAATAAGTTTTTTTATCCTGTTAGTTTCCCTGTACTCATGAAAATTATCACTCTTCAAGTTCCCGCAAATTGAACTAAGGTCAATTGCCGAATATATTGGTTCGTTGGAAGGTTCATCCTCGGCATAGTTTTCCTGTTCAACAATATCCTCAAGAATTACTTCAGGGAGCTCTAAATCTAGCAACAGTTCTGGTTCTGGTTTATTTCTGTCTTTCTCTAGAAGCTCTTGTAACTGCTTGTGAATTTTTTCTGTTGAGCTAGCAGGGTCTAGCCACCAGTCCGTTGACCATATCCTGACAATATTCCAGCCAAGTCCTCTCAAGACCATTTCCCTCAACCTGTCACGTTCTCTCGCATTTGCAGAGCTATGATATGTAGCACCGTCGCATTCAACACCTGCAATATAGCGTCCAGCGCTATCAGGGTGCACAATACCTAAATCTACCCGATAATTTGAAGCCCCAATCTGTGTGTGCACGTCCCAACCTTTTGCGGTTAGCCTTTGCGCAACCTCAGCCTCAAATGGACTATCAAAATCTCCACGAGGGGTATCAATAGCTTCAGCAATTGCTCGCTTACCCTTTTCAGCAAATTCAAGGAAATGTTTAAAATCTCTAACGCCGATTGCCTTCGTTCTTGAGAGATCAACGTCCTCACCCCTCAGAGTGCCATAAACATGCATTTCCTGTCGGGCACGAGTTATCGCAACATTCAACCTGCGCTCTCCACCTTCCTTGTTCAGTGGGCCAAAGTTCATATACATCCTACCATTCGGCGCTGGTCCGTAGGTAACAGAAAAGATTATTATATCTCGCTCATCCCCTTGAACGTTCTCAAGATTCTTGACGAAAACTGGTTCAATGTTTTCAGTGTTAAAGTGCTCTTCAATTGAAGGGTCATCTCTTCGCGCATCATCAAGTAAATCCATTATTAATTTTTGTTGTTGCTGATTGAATGTCACAACTCCAATAGTCCATTTATTGCTAATAAACTCTGGATTTTTTAGCCATGCTAACACTGCTTCAGCTACTGCCTGAGCTTCTTTAACGTTTAAACGCGCCCCAGACCGCTCAAAAACGCCGTCAGGTACATGATGATAAGAGACAGCAGTATCATTAGTCACAGAAGACGGAAACGTGACAAGTCTACTTTGATAGTATCGGTGATTTGAGAAAGTTATTAAACTCTCATGTCGACTACGGTAATGACGGTCCAGATATAATGTCGGAAGACTAGCTCCCATACACTCATCCAAAATACTTTCCAAATCCTCCACTTCAAGATCATCGTCATCATCTTTGTCATCCGACCTCCCGAAGAAACTGGTAGGCGGTAACTGTTTTGGATCTCCAACGACAATTGATTGCTTTCCTCTAGCGATAGCGCCGATAGCATCCCATACAGGAATTTGAGATGCTTCATCAAAAACAACAACATCAAAGAGTGAACTGTCGGCGCTTAAATATTGAGCTATCGACAACGGGCTCATTAAAATACATGGCGTTAATTTTGTTAGAACATTAGGTAAACTGTTAACAAGCTTACGCAAAGGCATATGGCGTGCTTTTTTATTCAGCTCTCTATTTAGCACACCCCATTCCGTCTGAGCACGCCCACTCATTGAGTTCTTAGAAGGGATATTACCACTTAACTTTGCTCGAATATACTTAGGTGTTAGCTCCATAAATTTCTGATCAAGTTCCTTAAAGTCCTTGATTGACCGTTCATGTTCAGCACTAACAAAGTCACGCAAAACTGGATCAGCATCGACTACAATATCTAACCACCACCTCTTATAATTGACATCGAATACATGCACAGCCTCCTCAGCGGCAAAAAGCCCCCCTTCAAGGGCATCTACGACAGGATTAAGTCCTTTTGCTATAGATTCAGCTCTTACATTCCTCCACGCACACCAGACTCTTAACTTAGGAATATTTGATTGCCACCCACCAATGGTTTTTTCTATGTTTTCATACCATGATCGCTCATTGGCATACTTAAGTAATTTATCAGTATCAGGTGCAATAAGCCCCCTCAAATCCATTAATGTTTTTTGACAATCCTCGTATGCCAAAACAAAGTTCTGACACTTAACGCCGATAGGACCACTCGTATTTAAGAAATCATTCCCATCTTTGAGAATACGACTTAACTCACTACGCAGAACCATAAGTTTATCAATATCTCCATCCGATAATGACGTAAGAAGTCCAGAAAGTTCTTCAGCAAACTCTTTAGCTTTTAATAGTAACGGCCAGCTAGTATCTAAACCTTTCCAATCCGCCCCTAATGATTGCAAGGAATTTTCCAAAGTAGAGAGTGTTACATCACAACTCTTCATCTGAATCAAAGCAGTAATGTCGTCGGCAACTGACTCTCGTATTAAAGTGGGTTTTCCTGATGAGAACTCCAATAGCTTTTTCTTAATGCCATACATCTGGAAAAATGACATCGGCCACCAAACCGCCTGGGCATTTCCCCAATCTTTCGCCAACGTGTCTAAGTCTAGTCCTATTACTTCACGTGAATAATTAATTGAAAGTGATAAGTGCTGTTCGGCATACGTAATACCATTATCATACGCCAGCGATAAATCCTTGCAGACCTTTGAAACCTCGCTTTTGCCGGCAAAATCATAGCTCTTGCCATAAGCTTGGGGGAGCAAGGCCGCCAACGCATTCATAGTACTCAAGGAATCCATATCGAGCGAAGGTAAATCAACATTTAAAATTTTCAGTAAGGCTTCAGAGCATTCTTTTAAATTGCGACTAGACACCAAGAGTGCGTCTGCTGCTTGTTCAAATTTACTTTGCCAACCTCTTGACCACTCTCCAGTTGTCACTTCAGCGAATGGGTTTGCATTGATTTCCCCGACTTGAATCGCGTTGATCCCCAAGCGATCAACCAGCTCAAATAATGTATTTAATTCATCTTCTGAGTGATCGATAGTATCTGTCCACGAAAAATCGATTTTCAATGTTTCAGCATTACCAATGATAGTACTTAAGGCTTTAAAAGGAGAAAGACCATTCTGATATATCTCATGCAAATGCTTGGGAAACTTATTCAATTTTTTACGAAGCTTTTCTAACTTTAAAGCTTCTTTTTCCCAATCTTCTGCCTTGAGAGGTTTTGATGCATTCCATGCGATACCTAACTGCTCAAGAACGTCCATTTTCCGAGCTTTTGAGGAATGCAATTCAAGACAAAAGCTACTCATACCAACTTCTCGTAAACGCCTATAAACAACATCAAGTGCAGCCATTTTTTCAGAGACGAAAAGAACCGTTTTACCTTCAGCTAAACATTGGACGATTATATTCGTAATGGTCTGCGACTTTCCAGTTCCGGGCGGACCAACTAATACATAATTTTTACCCTCTGCTGCCGCAAAAACCGCAGAAAGTTGTGAGGAATCTGCTATCATTGGACAGAAGGTGTCTCTTGGGTGCTTTCTATCATCTAGCTCATCTGATGAAGGAAACTCTCCCTGATTAGGGTACATATCTCGTGGCGTATCGATTAAGTGTTTTACGACGGGATTCTTCTTCAGTAAATCTGTACGATCTTGAAGGTCTTTCCACATCAAATACTTCGTAAATGAGAATGTTGAGATATAAACATCTTCAACGACTTCCCATCCTTTTTTCTCACGAATTGCCTTACGCACAATTTGCCAGATCATTGGCACATCTATACCTGAGTGGTCACGCGGCAATTCATCCTCAAATTCTTTAAAGGATAATCCATAGTCTTGACGAAGCATTTGTAAAAGAGTTGGATTAAAAACAGGGTCATCATCAATGAGAGTCATTCTAAATCCAGAGATAACGCTTTTGCGGTCCACCGAAACAGGCAATAATAATAAAGGCGCTTTAAATACTCGCTCAGAATTGTCCTCTTGTTTCCATTTCAAGAAGCCAATTGCCAAGAAGAGTGTGTTAGCCCCTCCCTCTTCAAGGTCATTCCGGGCCTTTCGATATAATTCGATTAGCCTTCCTTCCAGGTCCTTTTCTGAAAGATTGATCAGGAGTTCTTTTTTTGAAAGGCTTTCCGTCGCTAGTTGTTCTTTTGCATCTTTTGAATGCCGCTCCTGATGTATCTGGGAACTTCTTGGGTCATTGCCGTCCATAACATCCGGCATAGGGATGAACTTTAATTTATCACCTTCAGCCAATTGATCCTCGAGTTTAGCTGGATCAGGACAAAATATTGGGAGCGCCCTTTTTGTCTGCTTAAAATTCAATAAATTATTACGTAGGGTTAAATCTAACAAACGACGCTTCCAGCGTTCAATCCGACCTTCTGGGGAATCTGGCTTAACATCTACTGTCGTAATATATTCAAGATCAGGAAGAATTGGCGCTTCTTCAATAACGAGTGAATCTGGGGGCCTTGGAGTGTACGATTGATCAGCATCTAATTGCTTCAGTTTCTCTCCACCAAACATCAAGGGCCTAATTGAATTCATTCGAGACCGTTTTATGTCTATCGCATAATGGAAATCATCATCCTTATCCAAGTGAGCTAAGGCGGCAGTCGTAGCTTGTTTTAGATTTGGTGCGGGCCGTTTGGTTAAAAAAGTTGTTTCTATTAAGATCAATTCACCTAGCTTTACGCGTTTTCTTAACGCTTGAGCATCATCCTGAGCTGCAATGGAAAAATCTTCTTCAACCAACCAGCACCCAGCAAAAGCATGATCTTTAGTAATTAGTATAAGAGGGTTAAGCCCTATCTGCTCAAGAACTGAAGAAAACAATAAAGCTAGATCAAAGCAAGTACCCAACCCCTCCTCGAGAATTCGGGATGGTGGGCGTACCTTTTGGCCATTATTCTCAAAACTTGCTGGAGGGTTGGCATAAACAATTTGGTGACTTGCAACTGCATTATATGTAGCTGAAATTAATTCCCAAACACGCTTTCTGTCCTTCTTTTGATAGCCTTCAAGACTAACGTCTAAACCAGCCTTGCTCAGGCATTCCGCTGCTTCGAGCAAAACCTTACTAACTGAGGGATCATTGGGACAGCAATAAGCTGCCGTAAGTTCTGGCAAATAACTAATACCACCCCACTCATCAGGTGCCAGGACGTCTATTGGAACAGATAGCTGCTTAATCTCTTCTTCATTTTGCTTTAATGAAAAAATAACTGAACCCTTAACTGCTTCACGTAGATCGGCTAGGTAGCTTCTCATAATTTCTATATCGACATCACGAATATGGAATCTACTACCAGCATTGATACGGTCTATATGCCATATCTTTTGCGTGAGAAACAATGGATCACTAGTTAGATGTAGCTCCACATCATTCAAATCCATATCCGTATTATTCTCGACATATAGGTCACTAATAACTGGGATCGAATTCTGTTGTTGAGCTAGACTCAATTTAGGAACTATCGAAGCATTGAGAATGAGAGCATCCGGGCCGCTATCATTTAGATTTTCTGATGTTAAATCTACAGTATCCATGATTCCCCCAAGCAAAAAGTTATTAATCAATAAATAACGGTATTCCTCCATTGATAAATTTTCAAGTTTTAAGTGTATAATGCTACTAGCAAATAGGTTGTGTGACAGCAAATAGGTTGTGTGACCAAGAGGCGCTACGTTACAACAGAATTAAGAGTGGTATGTACTTTGAAAAAGAGTACTTGGTCATTATAGTTTCGTAATATAATACTAGTCATTAAGGATGTCGCATGGTTGATTCTACACATGATATTTTAAGCCAGTCTCAGAGCAATAGCGGTTGGACTGGCCTCCGATATTCCATGAGCAACGAGGTCTACGCGACAATTATTGACATTCTTTGTAAACCAACAAAATCAAATAATTCTGGTCAAAAGTCCACAGAGATAGTGAATATTAGATTCTACCTTAATAACATTATTAATAGGGTAATTGAAAATGAAACCTCCAACCCATCCAATATCATAGACCCTAACAATCCAGATAAGCCGTACAACGGAGACTTGGCTATCATGGAAAAAGACCTGATTGAATTGATACCTCTTTTCTCGAACAACCCAAAACCCTCTATCTATGAGCTCAACCAGCTACTCAAGAGATATCAATTACGAACTTGTGAGGATAATACTCAATTTAATCAATCAACAATAAACTATATTAACCATAGTTTCGGATGCCGTCTCCTTGAGGACGGCAAAAGGTGGGCCATACAATCTGATGGTGACTTTATCCATGAGAACTGGCCTTTATTCTTAACGCACCTTGAAACTGCTCTGAGTGATATATCAGGACATGTCAAGCGCGGCCCAAACCATGACAGCCTCAACGCAATGATTGAAAGCCTCTATACCGTTATTACTGATTGCACTAACCATAAACCGAAAAGAGCCCATGACCCCAAACTAGGCAAAGATGTAGGAAAATTTTTGGAAGTTTGCATAATCGTCAAAGATGAAATCATTAAAGCTTTAAAAGCCAAGCAGGGGGTAAGAGTGCGCTTTAATAAGGCTGATCACCAGCTCGCCACGCCCGTTAGAAAAGTTATTGAGAAACGTAAAAAGGCCGAAAAATCTATTAATCCATAAAAGAACTTTTTAAAATCATGTCAGCCTCTTCTGTAACAGACAGGAGAGCATTATGAAAAACCTAACAATCACCACCTTGCCTATTGAAGCACTAACTCCATATGCACGGAATACCCGTTTACATTCAAAAAATCAGATCAATAAAATTGCCAAGAGCATCCAAGCTTTTGGGTTCATTACGCCTGTTTTAATTGACGAGGATAACAACCTAATAGCTGGGCATGGCCGTGCCTTGGCAGCGCAACAACTCAAACTGATAGACATCCCCTGCGTAACCATCACGCACCTATCTGATGACCAAATTAAAGCATACCGCATCGCTGATAATCGCATTGCTTTAGACAGTAGTTGGGACAATGATCTTTTGAAGGTCGAACTGTCCTGTCTCATTGAGCATGAGGTTAATATTGATCTTACCGGCTTTGAAACACCTGAACTCGACCTTCTATTGCTCGCCGATGCTGTGGATGATGACACTGCCCATAACATAATCCCTGCCTTCGACGTTAGTATCGGTGACCTATGGGCGCTCGGCGACCACCGTTTACTATGCGGCGACGCCATAGATAGCAGCGGTTATAAAAAGCTGTTGGGTGATACGGTCGTTGATATGCTCTTTAGCGACCCACCATACAATGTTCCCATTAAAGGCTTTGTCAGTGGGAACGGTGAAGTAGTTCACAAAAACTTCGCAATGGCTGCTGGCGAGATGAGTGAAGATGACTTCATCGCCTTCCTCCACGAGAGCCTTACATTATCATCAGAATACATGGCAGCTGATAGCATCGCCTATCTATTTATGGATTGGCGGCACCTTCATAACCTTATTGAGGTGGGGTCAAGCGTTTTTGATCGATATCTCAACCTATGTGTTTGGGATAAGGGCCGCGGAGGCATGGGTAGTTTCTATCGCTCACAACATGAGATGATAGCCATCTTCAGTAAGGGCAAACACCAGAACAACATCGCCCTCGGCAAATACGGTCGTAATCGCACCAACGTCTGGTCCTACCCAGGTGTGAGCAGCCTCAAGCAAGAAGACCGTGAACTTCTACACGCTCACCCGACGGTTAAACCTCTGACACTTTTAAGCGATGCCATCCTCGACTGCACCAAAAGAGGTGCCGTCATACTAGATCCATTCCTCGGGTCTGGCTCAACGCTTCTAGCCGCGGAGCAAGTAGGCCGTGTGGCTTATGGAATAGAGATTGACCCTCACTATGCCAGCGTCGCCCTCACTCGGTTTGAACAGATGACTGGCATCACCCCTATAAAACTTAACGACTGAGAAGCATCATGAGTAAGAAACCATATAAAACAGGCTACGGTAAGCCACCTAAAGGATCACGTTTTGCACCTGGGAAGTCAGGCAACCCATTGGGGCGACCAAAGGTCTCAAAAACCATTAATTCGCTTTCTTATAAGGAGCTCAACAAGAAAATAACCATTATAGAAAACGGTCAGCGCCTGAAGATCACACGCGGCGAAGCCATGACACGTAAACTTGTGGAGAAAGGCCTTACCGGTGACATCAAAGCTATGGAATTACTCTTTCATCAATATTCAGATCACCAATCTGAGTTGTTGGTGGACCGCCGCGAGAAATCACTCTCGGAGCTGGATAGAGAGATCGTTTCAAGCTTCATCAAAGAGTACGCCAGAAAAAATGGCCTAAAGGTAGAGGATGCAGATCTGGAGGACGGATCATGAAAAATACGCAATTACTCCAGTATGCGCTCAGAGAAGACTTCAGACTCTTCATACACAAAGCCTTTCACTTCTTGAACCCGGGTAATGACTTTCAGGACAATTGGCACATTGACGCTGTGATACATGCATTGCTGAGAGTACGCTCAGGCCACACAAGGCGGCTTCTTATCACGTTACCGCCAAGGTCACTGAAGTCACATATTATCACAATATGCTTCCCACTTTGGCTAATGGGCCACAACCCCAATTTAAAAGTGATAACCAGCACCTACGGTTCTGACTTATCAGAAAAATTTGGCAGGGACTCTCTGACGATACTGGAAAGTGAGTGGTTCCAAAAAACCTTTCCTGCTGTGCGGCTATCAAGGCGCAAGAAAGCAGCATCCGAATTTGAAACCACACAGAAAGGCTTCAGGCTAAACACGAGTGTCGGTGGTAGCCTCACTGGGCGTGGCGGCGATCTCATTATCTTGGATGATGTTCATAAGCCAAACGAGATTACTAGCGATGTTAGTCGAGAACAGGTCATTGAATGGTATAAGAATACACTCCTCTCAAGATTTGATAACCCAAGTGAAGGAGCCGTTATTGTTGTCATGCAAAGGCTGCATGAAGAAGACCTTGCCGGTCATCTGATAGAGCATGGTGACTTCGAGCATCTTAATCTGCCAGCCATTTCCACTGAGACGCAGACAATACCCTTGCACCCAAGAGGATCACATCGCTTTAAGGAGGGTGATTTTCTTCACGAGGCGAGATTAAGTGCAGAGATATTAGATAGTATCAAAAGTAGCCTAGGCTCATCGCTTTATTCAGCTCAGTACTTGCAAACACCATATCCAAGAGAAAGCGACATCCTAACTTGGGGCTGGTTTAGAACATATGACAGCGTTGAAGATCTGGAGTTTGAAAAAATAGTTCAATCATGGGATACGGCTGTGAAGGATGGCGCCCATAACGACTATAGTGTTTGCACCACATGGGGCGTTATCGGAAAGAATTGTTATCTAATAGATCTCTTTCGTCGAAAAATGAAAATCCCCGAACTTGTGAGAAATGTGAAGAGCCAAGCATCAAGATCTAAAGCGAACCTCGTATTGATCGAAGATGCTGCAAGTGGCAGTTACATAATTGAAGACTGCGAAGATGACCTCTTAGACATAAATTGTCATGTAAGGGGCATTAAACCTACTACCAACAAAATTGTCCGCTTTGAAAATGCCACACCAATGATCGAAGCAGGTAAAATTCACATTCCTGAGTATGCTGAATGGATGTTGAGATTCAAAAGAGAGTTAATGGCCTTCCCAAATGTTAAACATGACGACCAAGTGGATAGTGTAAGCCAATTCATCAATTGGAAGCATGAAAATCGTTATGATCCCTCTCCTCGGATAAGGCGGCTTTAGCCCTCTATTCACTGGACTTACCTCTCTAAGGAAGCGGTAGTGTCTTCATACAATCATGAAGGCACTGACAATGACCAAACAACGAGACCGAATAGGTATTCACTGTAATTACGACCGCGCAAAACTGATTAAACAATGGCAGCGCTTTTATGGCGCTGCGCCACCAAAAGGGCTGTCACGAAAAACACTCGAGCTAGCTGTTAGCTATCACCAACAAGCTCGTAAAGGTGGAGCCCTCCCCAAAGCCACCCGACAGACCTTGCTTGATATCGCCAGCGGTAAAAAGACCAGCAGTAACTATCGCAATCACCAAATCAAACCAGGCGCTCGGCTCATACGAGAGTGGAATGATGAAACATACGTGGTTGATGTTCTAGAAAGCGGTTATCTGTGGGGTGAAACCATCTATAAATCTCTCTCCGAGATTGCTCGCACGATAACAGGCACCAGGTGGTCAGGGCCTCGCTTCTTTGGGTTGAAGCAATGAAGAAGCTTAAAGCAGCGGTCTATACCCGTAAATCCACCACCCACGGCCTTGAGCAAGAGTTTAATAGCCTCAAGGCACAGCGAGAGGCTGGTGAAGCCTATATAGCCAGTCAGGTATCAGAGGGTTGGGTTTTGGTAGACAAGGCCTATGACGATGGTGGCATCTCAGGTGGCACAATGGAGCGCCCTGCCCTTAAAGAGCTCCTGAGAGACATTAAAAACGGGTTAGTGGATATCATCGTGGTCTACAAGGTCGATAGGTTAACCCGTAAGTTATCTGACTTCGCACAGATCATAGAGCTGTTGGATACTATGGGAGCTTCGTTTGTATCTGTTACCCAGCAGTTCAACACCTCAAACAGCATGGGACGGTTAACCCTCAACGTGCTGCTCTCCTTCGCCCAGTTTGAGCGTGAAGTTACCTCAGAGCGTATCAGAGATAAGATAGCCGCTTCCAAGAAGAAGGGTATTTGGATGGGCGGTACCGTCCCCATAGGTTATGACAAGATAGATAAGAAGCTTGTGATTAATGAGGAAGAGGCAAAGACAGTAAGAGCTATCTTCGAGACCTATCTATCTGAGAGAAGTATCTTGAGCCTAACAGATGCTATAAATGCTAAAGGCTATCGCTCCAAAGCCAGCAACCAGAATGGTCGTGGGGATAAGAAGTTCATGAAGGGTCCCATCACCTATATTCTTACGAACCCTCTCTACATCGGTCGCATGAAACACAAAGGCGAATGCTACGAAGGGCAGCACGATCCCATCATAGATATGGTTACATGGCATAAGGTCCAAGCCAAACTAGAAGAAGCACGACATGATCACGCTACTGGCAAGAACATTGGATACCCAAGCTTACTCACAAGTGTCATCTATCACAGCGATGGTAGCCGCTTGAACCCAACACACAGCAAGAAGCGTGATATCCGCCATCGCTATTACCTAGCCCACAAAGACAACCCCGATAGACCAACCCAATATTACAATGCTGATAAGGTAGACAAAGATATCAGGAATGCCCTTATCACCTGGCTCCGTGATGACACCAAGCATAGTCCACAGACACTCCCTTCAAAACGACAGCTAATCGTCGAAGGTCTCAAAAGTACAACACCACACCAACAAAGAGCTACCCTGTTAACCCTCGTTGATCGGATCACCATTGATGAGGAAAAGGCAACTATAGACGTCAAACTAAATGCTCTGTCGTTAGAGGAATTTATAGAAGATGAAGACAATATCATCTCTCTCAAAACCACGGTTCACTTCAGGCGACATAAGGTTCACAAGAAGACTGTCATACCGAGTGGTATCCAACAAATACAAAAGCCGGATGAGACCCTCATTCAGATGATAGCCAAAGCGCATCTCTGGGCTGATGGTTTACAGTCAGGCAAATATAAAACCATGACAGAGTTAGGCGAAGCCCATGGTGTAGACAAGGCAGACATAGGTAAGAACGTCCGCCTTGCATACCTCGCTCCTGACATCATATCTGCCATCATGGACGGGCGTCAGCCACCATCGCTCAATGCTAATAAACTGAGACGTATGAGCGATATTCCCTCTAACTGGGAAAAACAGCGACATCATCTCGGTTTCAAGTAATCCCGATAACATCACCCCATAAAAACAGAGGTCAAATTCTTGCTAGCCAGAGAGGAATGGGCAAATTGGCCCTAAAGGGGCCAATACTAGCGTCTCTGACCTCTGAAAACATACCCCATACACCGCACAAGGCTTTGATAGTTAAAGACTATTACGGAGACTGCATGAGAGACTTAACTAGCAGGGAAAATGATGGTAGTCGGTACTGGGCTCGAACCAGCGACCTCTTCGATGTCACCGAAGCGCTCTACCAACTGAGCTAACCGACTTCACCATCAACTATAAGGCGTGAGCATAAGGATACCCTGCTCAAGCAGGCTGATATGTAAAAAATAACGCCGCCCTATGCAAGCACAATCAGCAATCTCGGTAAAAAATGATTAAAAAGACCGCAGGACTTCCAATTTTTAGTGGTTTTGCGTAAGCTCGTGGCATGGGACAACACCGTGATACACGAGGTATGCATTACCTTCTAACCCTGCCCGAGGACAGAACCAGCAGTTTTGTGTTCGCCTCGCCCCATTCTGGAGGATATCTGCCACCAGACATGATGAACCACAGCGACCTCACAGNCCACCAACTGCTCGCAACCCAAGATAGCTTGGTGGATGATCTGTACCTAGGTGCTGTGCTGCACGGTGCACCGCTTATTGCAGCCGATTATGCTCGCAGCTATGTTGATCTCAACCGTAGCCACGATGAGCTCGACCCAGCGATGTTTGAGCCCCCATTAACAACACTCGCCCCTAAGGATAGTAAGTCTCACATTGGCCTTGGTGTCATCCCGCAGTTGGTCGGTGAGAACGCAGTGATCCACCGCGAACCAATCGAAGCTGACCTCATTGATCTACGGTTGGGCAAAGCCTATTTCCCTTATCACAAAGCGCTCAGAAGTTTACTTGATGAAGCCCACCAGACAACAGGGCAGGCTATCCTGATTGACTGCCACTCAATGCCATCAAAGCAAGCAGGGCTAGGCGAATTTTATCGCTTGCCAGACGTTGTTTTGGGCGACCTTTTTGGCAAAAGTTGCCGACATGACCTTATGGTATACGCCGAACAAATACTTTGTGACTTAGGGCTTACAGTGCGCCGCAACCGACCCTATGCAGGCGGGTTTTGCACGGCCCACTACGGCATACCAGCAACGGGCTATCACGCACTGCAAATAGAGCTTAACCGTGGACTTTATCTGAATGAGAAAACCCGCGAGCCAAACCGTGATTTCAGAGAAGTACAAGAAATCCTCAGCATTTTTGCAGAGAAACTTCTCGCAGCAGACCTTGCACCGCTCGCCCTCGCCGCTGAGTAAAGCGCCCTCAAATTACCAAAAAAAAGGCCACGCAAGTTAATGCGTGGCCCAGGCTCAGGGAGGAAACACCCACGAAGGGTATTACGGGAATGATCCCGTAGAGCTAAGATATGACGCAACCTCACATTTTACAAGTCACGATAACGTTATTTTTGAATATTTATGACACATTTTTATCTAATCAATTGTTTTATATACATAAATAAACATACTGAAAAGTAGAATTTTTTACAACCAGACGCATAAAAAGCTACAACTTCGGGCGGCTTACCCATGAAAAACTCGACTCAGCTTATATCACCTCACTCCAAAGACACTCAAAACAGGTTCCAAGATCACAAAGAAAAGCAAGNGNGGCATACTTTATTCCCTTGCTCTTGNCGCTCTGATGCTTTACTCCGCGCGCCTAAGAGTAGTGAGCCATTTATTGGGCTCACCCATTAATATTTAGGTGCAGTTATGGAATTAAGAAATATCGCGATTATCGCCCACGTTGACCACGGGAAAACCACCCTCGTTGACAACCTGTTCAAACAGTCTGGTACGGTCCGTGACAACCAGCGTGTTGAAGAGCGCGCCATGGACAGCGGCGACCTTGAGCGCGAGCGCGGCATTACCATTTTGGCGAAATGTACCTCTGTTGTTTGGAAAGACACACGGATAAATATCGTAGACACACCTGGCCACGCTGACTTCGGCGGCGAGGTGGAGCGTATCCTGTCTATGGTGGACGGTGTTGTGCTGCTGGTGGACGCGGCTGAAGGCCCAATGCCTCAAACCAAATTTGTAACGGGTAAAGCATTGGCCCTCGGCCTAAAGCCTATTGTTGTGGTGAACAAGGTCGACAAGCCAGACGGCGACCCTGACAAAGCAACCGACGCTGTGTTTGACCTGTTCGTGGCGCTTGAAGCAAATGATGACCAGTTGGACTTCCCAATTCTTTATGCCTCTGGCCGTGACGGCTGGTGCGCGAACGAGCTGGAAGACCCACGCGAAAACTTGCACCCACTGTTTGAGAAAATCGTTGAGCATGTGGAAGCCCCTGCCCCCATTCGTAATGAAACGCAAGACCTACCCTTTTCTATGCTTGTTAGCTTGCTAGACCGCGATAACTTCCTTGGTCGTATCCTAACAGGCCGCATTGAGACAGGCCGCGCCAAAGTTGGTGACCCGATTAACGGCATGAACAGTAACGGCGAGATTGTTGAGCAAGGTCGTATTTCTAAGCTGCTTGCTTTTAACGGCCTAGAGCGTGTGCCAGTGGAAACCGCACAAGCGGGCGACATTGTTGCCATCGCGGGCCTCACCACCACCACAGTGGCTGACACCATCGGCGCGACCGACCTAGAAGCGCCCTTGGAAGCTATCCCTGTTGATCCACCAACGCTCGCCATGACCTTTATGGTTAACAACAGCCCGCTGGCTGGCCGTGAAGGCACCAAGGTTACTAGCCGCTTGCTCCGTGACCGTTTGATGCGTGAAGCTGAGGGCAATGTGGCGGTTAAGGTTGTTGACGGCGAAACCAAAGACAGTTTCGAGGTCTCAGGCCGCGGCGAACTGCAAATGGGCGTAATTATCGAAACCATGCGCCGCGAAGGCTTTGAGCTAGCCATTTCTCGCCCGCGCGTTGTGTACAAGGAAGACGAAAACGGCAAAACACTTGAGCCGTTTGAAACCGTACAAGTAGATGTTGATGAAGCATACCAAGGCGGCGTTGTGGAAAAACTATCCAAGCGCAAAGCCGAACTAACCGGCATGGTGCCGTCAGGTGCAGGTAAAGTACGCCTAACCTTTGATGCGCCAGCACGCGGCCTTATCGGCTATCACGGNGAGTTCCTAACCGACACGCGCGGCACAGGCATCATGAACCGCATTTATGATCGCTATGACCACTATAAAGGCCCTATCCGTGCGCGTCAGCGCGGCGTGCTCATTGCAACGGCCCCAGGCAAGATTGTGACCTACGCTCTGTTTAACCTTGAAGANCGCGGCATCATCATGGTGAACCCGGGTCAAGACACNTANGANGGCATGATCATCGGCGAACACGCCCGCGATAACGACCTTGAAGTAAACGTGCAGCGGTCCAAGCAGCTCAACAACATTCGCGCAGCGGGTAAAGACGAAGCGGTGAAAATCACCACGCCTAAAATCTTACCGCTGGAAGAAGCGCTAGCTTACATCAACGATGATGAGCTGGTTGAAGTGACCCCAGAGAACATTCGCCTAAGAAAGCGTCATCTGTTGGGTCATGAACGCAAAAAAGCCTCCCGCGAGGCCAAAGCGCTTTAAATAAATATACCACGCCCGTCATCCCGTGCAGCTGCTTTAGCACCGAACGACACGGGATCCAGAAAATAAAGAAGGTCTGCTCCGAAAGGAGCAGGCTTTTTTTATGAGCAACAGGCACTGACTAAAAAATTTAACCCCTGCCTCTTTTTGAGGTG
>JGI24723J26617_10001849_pt1 | contig 17939 bp, 17 predicted proteins | sample Cruoilmetagenom6_FD_26617 | JGI IMG/M metagenome (IMG submission 26617)
ATCTATGTCCGCCGGATCGAGCACGGTGTCGATAGCGTGTGGCAGGCGGCGCGTGATCGCTACAAGCTNTCCGAGCAGAGCGCCGACGCNGTGGTCGAGGGGCGATACCGTCAAGATTGCTCGAAGGGCTCCGCACGCCTGATGCGGGCNACCTGGACCAAGCTCGCCGCCAGCCTGGCNGCGGAGCTCGATGTCGCGGTCGCGTATGTCTCGCATTCGTTCCGGATGGCCCCGTTCGGGAAAATTCACCTCAGCGGGTATGGATCGACCAACCCGATGATCGACGAGCACATCGACAAGCTCCTCGGGATTCCCATCGAATGCGCGGCTCCGCCATCGCTCATGGGGGCGCTCGGGCAGGGGCCGCAAGCATGGGCGATGGCCAGCCGGCTCTCGGCCGCGTACGGGCTTGCAGCGAGGGTTGACCAATGAGTGAAAAAACATTCAACACCACCACGCCATTCGTGAACCTGATCCCAGATGCACACATCGCGCAGCGTCAACGCTCGCGCCTCGTCGGGCAATGGGTCTTCGCCGCGATCTCGACCGCGTTTATGATCGGTATCCCGGGCGTGTATATCGGCGGGAGCGCCGCGCTGACCGATTCGGGGATGTCCGGGCAGATCCAGACGGCCAGCGAGCAATACGAGCAGAACCAACAGGCCATCCCGATGCTCAACACGCGACTCGGGTTGCTCATCGCTGAGCAAGAGGTGCTCGACATCGTGAAGAACCGGATCGACTGGGGGCGCGTGTGCACGATGCTCGTGGACGCCGCGGATAACGATGTGCGGTTCCGCCGCCTGGATGTCTCGGGCGGCGGGGTCGAGGGCTTCGACCCCATCGAGATCCGCCTCGATTGCCTCGCCCCATCGCAGACCATCGCCCGGGCCTACATCGTGGAGCTCGAAGAGCTCGGGGTGTTCGATTCGGTCGAGCTCATCGAGACTCGGCGCGAACAGATCGACGAGTTCGAGGTCATCGGCTTCCAGATCATGATGAGCACCGGCCAAGCGAACGATTCTCAGGGGGCATCCAATGGCGGCTAACCAATCCTCAAAGTCCGGCCATCTCCAGGTTCATCTTGTGGGCGGGCTCGTGTGTGCGCTCATCGCGGGGGCCTCGATCTACTTCGCGGGCGCCGCGATCTCCAAGCGCCGGGGGGTGTTCCTGAGCGCACGCCACGAGCTGGCGAGCAAGAAATCGTTGCTCAACGAATCCGCATCACAGCGAGCCACGCTCGCGGGGCAGATCCGGAAGATCGAGCAGCAGTCCGATCACCAGATCAAACTGTACCCGGCCAGACAGCTCAATGCTCGGACCGCCGAGATCGTCTTGCTTGCCGAATCGGTCAATATCCAGATTGATTCGCTCCAGCCCAGCGAACGCATCGACGATGCCCGGGTCCCTGTGCAGCCCTTGATGCTCGCGGGTAACTCAAACGCGGACGATGTGTTCGCGTTTATCGAGCTCCTCGGCGAACGCATGCCCGATATCCATATACAGGGCATCGACATCCTCAACGGTTCGNTCGAGACCCCCGAGGTCCATATAAACATGGAGCTGTATTGGTTTGTCGATCCTGCCTCGCAAAGTTNAAAAAAACTNCCGGAGTCGCTGGCATCACCCGAGATCGAATTCGCTATTCTCTTCATGGGATTATCAACAGAACGCAAAGTATTCGTCGGACTCGCCTGTGTCGCTGGGCTCGCGCTGATCATCGATCAGGGCATCCTGGGGCCGAGCGAGGCCTCCGCAGATTCGGCACCGATCCTCGCGGATTCGCTCGGCGACATCGTACCAATTATCAACTCAGGCAAAGAGCCACGCCGACCAGCGAGCGAGATCCTGATCGATCGGCTCAATGACAAGGTTGGTTCCGAGATGAGCAAGTCCTTCGGGTCGGCCTTCTCGCTCAATCAGCTTGTTGATGCATCGACGGATCTGGACCCGGCCCAGCTGCTCGCAGCCGTCGAGGGTCAGGCAAATCCAAGCCCGGATGCGTTCCCCAACATCACACCCAGATCGACCGATCTGCCTACGCTCACCGCGGTCATGCCGTCTAAGAATGGCGGCGGGGCAGTGTTCGAGGGGAAACTGCTGCGCGTGGGTGATCTGGGGCCAAACGGTTATCGGCTCATACGGGTACATGCCCGTTCGGTGATCATGGAAAAGGACTCGATCGAGTACACCATCGAGATCCCCAGCGCCATGGACCAGTAGTAGTCTTTGCGGCTTGTGCCGGTTACGAGATATTTTCTTCGCGGACTCGTGAGTGAGGGGTGGATCGCCGCCGAGCAGCAGCCGATGGAATGGGTATGGACCGGTGAGAATGGTATTCACTTCCAAACGGAGAAATAAACATGTCAGCAACACTCAATATGCCAACACCCTATCGTGCCCGTAAGGCATTCAGTCTGATCGAACTTGTGATCGTCGTCGTGATCATCGGGATCATCGGCGCCATCGCCATCCCTCGTATGAGCCGTGGTGCATCCGGTGCCGCAGATTCGAGCCTGGTCGCTGACCTCTCGGTCATGCGTGCCGCGATCGATCTCTATAAGGCCGAGCACGGCGGGGTACTCCCAAAGTTCGCAACCTTTGAAGATCAGCTCACCACTTTCACCGATGACGCAGGCACCGCCAACGCGTCCAAGTCATCAACCTACTACCTCGGCACCTACCTCCGCGAGATCCCCAAGCTCAAGGTCGGCTCCAACAAGGGCAAGAGCGCTCTGAGCGCCACCCAGACCGGTACCGCAGCGGGTTGGGTCTACGACGAGACCACCGGCGAGATCAGCGCCAACCTCCCGGACACCGAAGTTGATGTCCGCGGCGTGCAGTACAACGCATATTGAACCCCGCTCACCGGTTCCATGAAACAGCTCGCCCCGGTTTGCTCACGCAGATCGGGGCGATTCCGATTCAGGAGTAGTTGATGTCCGCGATCAGATCCACAACCCGACGAGCCTTCTCGATGTTTGAGCTGGTCATTGTGATCACGATCATAGGGATCGTTGCGACCATCGCGATCCCCAAGTTCGCCGACGCGGGTTCTGGCCGCAGGCTCTCGGCGGGCAAGAAAACACTCCTCGAAGACATCGAATACGCCAAGCTCCGCGCCCGCTCAACCTCCAAGATGCACCTGATCAAGTTCTACCCTGAGAAGAATATGTACATCATGGTGGAGGGGATCGACATCAACCGTGAATCCGTATTAGTCAAACGAGATTTCAGCGGATCACCCTATACGCTCAATCTCGTGAAGACCTCTCTGGGCACTGAGGGCACCGCGGCCATCACCGTCTACGGGGATGTCAGCCCAGCCTTCACGGTCGGGCTCCAGAACCAAGGCAGCGACATCGAGATCGCCATCGATGGAGTCGAGGATGTCGGCGTGACCCCGGTGGTCAACATCGTCGTTGACGAAGTCGAAAAGCTCCTTGCCGATGTGGGTTCATTGCTCGGGCTGGGAGGCCGATGATGAGCAAACGAATGAAATCCCGCTCCGCCTTCACACTCATCGAGGTCGTCACCAGCCTGGCGATTATGTCCGTGCTGATGCTCGGGCTCAGCGGGGCCATTATGATCGGTGCCCACGCGATCCCGACCGAAAACGATGTCGGGCAGGCGGACCAGCAGGTCGTCGAGGTGCTCAATCAGCTGCGAGCCGATCTGCGCGAATCAGATAAGGTCAAGCTCCGAACCTCGGCCATGTTCGTGATTTTTAGGATCTCGCTGATCGATAGCGGGGCGGAGGGGACTCCCAAGAATATCGATTACTCGTACACCATCAGCACGGGTGTGCTCGTCCGCAAGGTCGATGACCAACCCGTCAAGACCGTCCTCACCGGCATCAAGCAGTATGACCTGACTGTCAAAGAATTCGACGGCGATTTCTGTGCGTTCAACCTGGTCATGAACGTGCCCGCCACCAAGCAGGGCACCTTCGATATCCACACCGCACTCCCGGTCAAGCCAAAGGTCGAGTAGGAAGTTCCTCCATATAGGTACAACGATGAAACAGCCAAGCAATCAAACCAGCACACGCCTATGGACCTCTCGCCGTGGGATCTCGATGGCCGAGACGATCGTCTCTACCATGATCGTCGGCTTTGTCCTCGTCAGCACCCTGCAGGTNGTTGGGCCCGTTGTACGCTCAACCAGTGTCCATGCCGACAAACTCATCGCGGCCAACCTCGCCAACGAACTCNGCGAAGAGATCGCTACACNCAACTTCACCGATCCCGATGTGGACGACCCCAATGCCTTGGGCGTCAACGACGGCGAGCAACCCAAGACACGGACCGCGTTCGATGACATCGACGACTACAACGAATGGTCCGCGACCCCGCCCATCAGCCTCGCCAACGGCAAGATCGAAGGGCTCGCCGGCTGGACCCGCTCGGTCAAGGTCGCGCATGTCGAACTCGCTGATGCGACCACCGAATCCAAGTTCAACACCGGGCTCAAACGCGTCACGGTCAGCGTTTCGAAGAACGGCGTCATGCTTGCTCAGATCACAACCCTGCAGTCACAATCAGCCGATTCCATCGGGTTCATGGTCGGGACAGGGAGATAACCGATGCATACGCGATCACCACAGTCCCGAAACGGCTCCGTCTATCTGGTGACCCTGATCACGGTCGGGGCGATCGTCTCGATGGTCTTCATCGGGCTCAACATGCGACTGCTGCTCAACAGCCAATCGGACATCATCACGGAAATGAGCACCACCAACACCAGTGTGTTCGACGCGGCCGAGCTGGCGATCGAGCACATCGCCAGCGACGAAAAATGGAAAATCTCTGCCCAGGATGGGATTGTGTTCAGCGACTTGAAACTCGACGACACCATCTATCGTGGGACGGTCATCGATGCGGGCACATCCAAGGCCCCCGACAATGACACCACCAACTATCAGGTCAAGGTCGAGTCCGAGTCTGGGACAGCCTGGGCGGGAGCACAGTTCGAGATCGAGCGCGTCCCGTTCGATTATCGCGCCGCGCTCTTGTCTTTTGACGCGGACCATTACTGGCCACTCAATGAACCTCCCAGAACACGCGCCGTCGAGGAGCCGATCAAATCATGGCGGGGAAGGCATGAGAGCGCCGATGTGTCCGGGGCAAGCGCCAACGACGCAGGCGAGTATGTCCCAGTCTTTCAAGCAGCCTCCGATCACATCGAAGTCCCGTATGGTAACACATTCCTCCACTCAGAGGCCTCGCTTTCGCTCTGGATGAAGATCGACAGCAAAGCCGAGGGCACGCCGATGGGCGTGATCGGCATGCTCTATGGCAACCGAAACTACGCCACCATCGATCTCTCGATCAACGATATGGGTTTCTATGCGTATGTCAAAGACAACGGCAATATGGACATCTCCAAGTTCGCGATTTCGTCGAGCAAAATCCTCGAAGTCGACCGGTGGTATCATGTCGCCATGTCGTGGGGGAGCGAAGGGCTTCGGGTCTATCTTGATGGCGTGCGCGTCGCACACAATGCATCAAACAGAGACGGGGTGGGCACCCGCTCCGTGTTAAACGGCGGTTGGCAGCCGCTGCATATCGGCGGGGGATTCAAGTCCATGTACATTTCAAATGATGAACTCGGATTCCACGGATCAATTGCCCATGTCGCCTTCATCGATCCGCAGCTTACAGACCGTCAGGTACAAGAACTCGCGGCCATCAAGCCCGACCTGAGCTCTTTCGAACTGGTCGAAGACTCTTGGGTCCGCGTATTCAACGATGAGTAATCCGGTGAGTGTTCCAGTGATCTATGGCGGGCCGATGCCCGTGGAATGCGGTTAGGCTGCCCGATGGATCGGGGTCTGGGCCTTGTGCTTGGCGACCATCTTGTCGTAGACTCGAAAGTCCAGAGCAAGGAACGGCTCGACCAAGTCCGGATCAAACTGAGTCCCCGCACACTTCTTAAACTCCGCGAACACCTTATCACGCGGCATCCCGGCGCGATACGCACGGTTCGAGCTCATCGCATCGAAGGTATCCGCCAGCGCCATGATCCGTGCCATGTGCGGGATATCCTCGCCGCTGAGCTTGCCAGGATATCCGTTACCGTCCCAGCGCTCGTGGTGATGGAGCACACCCGGGAGGATGTCCTGGAGATCCGGGATGTCCTTGAGGATCTGATACCCAATGGTCGGGTGCGTTTTGATCATATCAAACTCTTCGTCGGTCAGACGCCCGGGCTTACAGAGCACCGCTTCGGCCACCCCGATCTTGCCCACATCGTGAACGAGCCCAGAGATCCGGATCCGCTCTGCGTCTTCTTCAGAATACCCNACCTCGCGGGCGAGCATCTTCGAGAGCGTCGCGACGCGCTCGGAGTGGCCCTGCGTGTACTGGTCCTTGGCATCGATCGCCGCGGAGAGCGCCTTGATCGTGCCGATGAAGGTCAGGTGCTGGCGATGGTAGAGCTCGGCGTTCTCCATACACGCCCCGAGCATCCCGGAGATAGATTCCATCAGCTTGGTCTCGTGGCTCGAGACCTGCGGGTCATCGCCGTTCTTGCCACCCGCGATCAGCATGCCCAGCTGTTCACCATTGCGGGTGATCGGGTGCATAAGAATCTGAGGCTCCAGATCAGGCAACCCCTGCTCGACCGGATAGATCTCCGTCGTGTCCGCGGTGCCCAATGGCTCGGTGTTGAGCACGCAATCGAGCACGCGACTGATCTCGCTGTCGGCCAGCTGCGTGGTGCCCGCCTGGTAGATATGTTCTTCAAAGATCTCCGCGATCGAGTGGTCATCATTGATCACGCACGCCACCCAGTTATAGTCCAAGGTCGACGCGATCTCGCTGATCCCATCGAGGATGATCCCGCTGGGCTCGTTGAGCGCACCCATGGAGCGTCCAAGTTCCTGGAGCGTGGTGACGACCTCGTAGGAGTCACCCAGCTGCTCGGAGAAGAGTTCGATGGTTGAGTTGTTGGTCGCGATCTGCTCGAGGTCTTGGTGCATCCAGCCGATGGTTGCTTTGGTGTTGGCCGCCAGATGCGGGCCCATCACGGCCCGTTCTTTGAGCAAATGACGCAACGCGGCGATCTGCAGCTGGTTGCCGTCGCATCCCTCTACGATCTGCTCGCTCTCGAGGATCTCAGGCCCAAACCCGATGGCCACAAAGTACCCCGTCCGCCGATCGCGGTGTTCTTCGACAAAGGGGAACACCCAGAGCCCCGGATGGATTTCCTGTGGATCGAGCGTGTCCTGCGACGACCAAATCATCGCGGCCTGCACGATCAGCATCCGCATCGGGCGCGAGCTGAGAAACAAGCTCAGCATGCTCGGGGCGATCGGGTCGTCCACGGGCATCCCATTGAGATCAAGCCTCCAGCACGCGAGCCCGAGATCCTGGCAACGCTCGATCAGCTCGGGCGGGGTGGTATCCTTCTTCTTTGGGTCTCGGCGGATGTTCATGCACACTTCCCTTTCGCCCCGTTCTGCTCTTCGAGCAGCTCAACGATGTACCCAACAAGGTCCTTGGCGCTAAACGGCTTGGAGAGCAGCCTGCGCACCGAGGGGATGTCCTGGATCTTGTCCTCGATCGCATACCCACGGGCCGTGAGCAGGATGATCGGGATGTTGGCGCACTCGGTGTTCAACGCGAGCTGCTGGGCAAGCTCAATCCCCGAGAGGTACGGCATCTGCAGGTCGGTCACGATCGCATCGGGCTTATGCTCGATCGTCTCCTTGAGCGCAATCTCCCCGTCTTCCACCACGATCACATCCATGCCCGCTTTCTTGAGCTTGTGGGCGATGATATGGGTGATATGCGGCTCGTCGTCGGCGAGTAAAATCAAAGGCTTGGACATCGAATACTCCTGCAAATATATAGATGAGCCTTGAGCCCATCATCTGCACGAATAATCGGTGATCTGGAGTGGGATCTTGCCTNCAACCCGCCAATTCAATGCCGCTTGCTGCCCTCGCTGTGCCCTGGGGGAGGCAATCGGAGATATCGGACCAGGTGCTTGGTCCCGATCATGAACGGGATCGTGTCAAGCAGGGCCATCACCAGCTTGAAGACATACCCCGTCGCGATGAACAACAGCAGCTGGCGGACAACCGGGCTGTCCGGGTCGATCGGCAGCGCACGGGCGTAGAAATGCGTAATCAAGATCACCGCGGCCGTATCCACAAGCTGGCTGACGACCGTCGAGCCATTGTTCCGCAGCCACAGATGCTTGCCCTTGGTGAGCCGCTTCCAGAAGTGAAACACCTGCACATCCACAAGCTGCGCCACCAGATACGCGATCATCGACGCGGCCACCGCTCCGAACGCAAGGCTCCGGACCTCATAAAACACCGGCACCCGCCCGGCTTCATCGACCACAAGCTGGCCCGCGGCATCCACCGCTTCAAAGCCAGGCAAAGCCCCGCCAATCCAGAGAACAAACATCACCCACAGGTTCAGCAGCAGCCCGACCCACACCACGATGTTGGCCCGTCGCCGACCGTAGAGCTCGGAGATAAAGTCCGTGCACAAGAAAGTCAGCGGATACGGCAGCACCCCGACGGCAACCGCAAAGACCGTCACCCCAGGTGTCGCGGCATCAAAATCCATCTCGAAAAGCTTGATAAACCGTGTAATCCCAAGGATATTGAGCATCGCCAGCGTGCCCAAAAACAGCCCCGCGAGCACCAGAAACAGCGTTTCTCGCCGACGGTGGAGCACCAACTCGGGCAGCTCATCGAGCCCTTCGTATATGTACTGCTGAGAAGGGATCGGCTCGTCGAGATGTTGCTGGGAATGCGTCATGATGAATACAGCATATACGATCCCTCCAGCGGAGCGAAATGTCCGTGATCGTGATAGAGTACAGGCATGAGTGCACCAGTCAGCGAACCAGCCCAAGCCGTCAACGAATCTGAGTCCAAACCAGACACCCCGCCCGAGCCCCAAAACGCCCAAGCCGCCGAAGAAAACTCGGCTCCGTTGGCGATCGAACTCGGGCCCATCCTCCCTCAGATCGAAGCGATGCTCGTCAGCTCGGACCGCCCGATCAAACCCCAGGCCATCATCGACGCCATCGCGGCCCATTTGGAAATCACCCTCAACGCCAAGCTCGTCGCTGAGGCTACGGCCCTGCTCAACGAGCAGTACGACACCCAGCACCGGGCCTTCCGGATCGAAGAAATCTCCGGCGGCTACCGCCTGATGACCCGCCCGGAGCACGCCAATATTGTCGCGGCCATGCACCGATCTCGGGCCACCACCCGCTTGTCCAAGCCCGCCTTGGAAACCCTCTCGATCATCGCGTATCGCCAGCCGATCACCCGCGCAGAGCTCGAATCCATCCGCGGCGTCGCCTGCGGCGAGGTCGTTCGCACCCTCATGGACCGCCGACTGGTCAAGATCACCGGCAGAGCCGAGGAGCTCGGACGCCCCATGCTCTACGGCACCACACGCCAGTTCCTCGATACTTTTGGGCTCGCTTCGGTGAAAGATCTACCAAAACCGGAGGAACTGGCCGATCAAATGGAACAAACCGACTGATTGGTTCGCATCATATCTCTGGTGAGAGCGTGCACCGCCCAAGGACTGGGCCCGCATGCGTTGGTGCGATTGAGAATCACACTTCATACGACTGGAGCCTCAAAGTGAACACCACGCAAGGAACGCGACCCCAACGCTCGACCCACACCGCACGCCGAACCAGAACATCAAGATCATCATCCAGGTACTCAAGTAGCTTCTCAAGGAACGCCTTGATCGTCATCGCCGGGACTCTGGCCCTCACCCTCGTCGGTTGTGGCGGCGCGGGCAGCACGGTCATCAAGGGACGCGTCATCGCCGGGGCCGTCGGGCAATCGGTCGCGGCCGCGCCCGGTGACGAACGCTTTGAAGAGCAGGGCATCCCGGGCGCAAAGATCACGATCCTCGACAAGCAGGGCAATGTCTCGCGCGGACGCGGCGTCTACGCGAAGACAACCTCCGATATGTTCGGCAACTTCGAGATCAAGTTCGCCAACGGCCANTACCCACGCGACGCCGTGCAGGTCCGCGTAGANGGCGAGGGCATNTTCAACNCCCGATCCAGCACCTACCTGCCAAAGGACGGCGAAGATCTCCTCTGCGTAGTGATCGTCCGCCCGGGACATGTTTTTCCGGAACCTGAAGAGCAGCAATAGCGTAAGCACAGTGGGAGCGATCTGTGGATCGACTAGCCCGGATCGGATTCTCCATACATGAGCACATTGCGGCGTCAACCAGATCGAGCACAGCCGCTGGCTCATCTACACGCGAGCAACCCTGACGACGCTGCCCACAGCCCCGATTTCGTCCAAGCCAATCAAACCACCAAGGCCGTCCGTCGATCATCGAGGATCACGCTCGGCGGGTTGATCTATGTGTTCGTCACGCTGTTCTTGGCCGTGGGTGCGATCAACTCGCAAAATAACCTGCTCTTCTGGCTCTTCGGCGTCTGCATCGCCACGCTGATCGTCTCCGGGATCTTCTCGGGCAACGCGCTCATGCAGATCCGCGTGCTCGCCCAAGCCATCCCCGATGGCCACGCCGGCGACGAGCTCAAGCTCCACTACACCATCACCAACAACTCCCGGTTCTTCCCGTTGTTCGCCGCGATGATCACCGAGCTCGACGGTGACAATCAGCCCATCGGCGAGCGCCTCAGCGCCGCCATTACCCATGTGGGCCCACGCCAGACCATCCGCGTGACCGGCACTATGCACCCCCAATCCCGCGGGCGCTTTGGCATGCGTCGCTTCAGGCTCTCGACCCGCTTTCCGTTTGGATTCTTGCAGAAGTCGCTCGATTTCGAGTGCCACCGCCCGATGATGATCCTCCCCTATCGGCTCGAACTCAAGCAGGGGCTCGTCCGCGTCGTGCATGGTCGCGGCGAAGAAGTCCACAAACGCACCGATTCCAGCGGCGTGAGCAGCGAGTACTGGGGGCTCCGCGAGTACACCCCCGGCGATCCCAAACGCTCGATCGCCTGGAAGCAATCCGCACGCCAACGCAAGCTCGTCGTCATCGAACACGCCCAGCCCATCGCCACCAAGCTCTGGGTCTGGCTGAGCACCGAGTCGCATGCCCAGTTCGCCGAGTCCGACCCAGACCACGCTCACGCGCTCATCGAGCGAGCGATCGCGCTGGGGGCGGGGCTTGTGAAGCAGGCTTCCAATCGAGATATCCCCGTGGGCATCTGGGCGCCGGGCTTCGGGATCAGGATCTACCCCAGCGCCGGCAAGGCCCACACCATGCGCTGCATGCGTGCGCTCGGGATGATTGATCTCGACGAGCCCATCGCCCGCGACGCCCCGCCCAGGGCATCCAACGCCGACGATGTGATCGCCATCCGCTCGGGCCTGACCATCGGTTCTGGTCTGACAGGCTCACACGGGCTCCATGCTTCGGGCAATCTCCGCACGATGCCCATCGAGGATCCATCGCGTTGGCTCCTCGATCCCGCATCTCTCCCCGCATCCCTCGGGGGCGAGCCATGATGAGCAGACGCCGATCCAAGCATGCCGGGGCCCGGCGCAGTGTGCACCAGGCCTTTCGGCGAACCATGCTCCAGGCGAGCATCGGCGCGGTCTTTGCGTTCAGTGCGGCGGATCAGAACCTCGGTTTCTTGATCCTCACCAGCATGGGCATCCTGATCGCGTGGCTCTTCTCGATCCGCCCCCACAAGCCCGCGCCCCGCGTCGTGATCAATACCATCCTGCTCGGGGTCGTTGTGATCGCCGGGATCGAGATGCTGCGGATCGGGGTCGGGGTTAACGCGTTCGCGGTCTTTGTCGCGCTCTTGCTGGTCGTCAAGCTGCTCGACCTGCGCGAGCCGCGTGACGAAGGGCAGGTGATCGTGCTCACCGTAGCGATCCTGATCTCGGGTGTGTTGACGAGCAATAGCCTGATGACCGGCGTGCTGATGGTGCTGGTGAGTGTGCTGATTTTGCGAGCCGTGATTTTGTTCCAGCTCCACACCGTGCTCCGCAAGTCTGCGCCCGCCGACGAAACCATCGCCAAGCCGGCACGGATCGATATCCGCTCGATGGTCCTGGCGACAGGGTTCCTCTGTGCCCTGGTTGGCAGCGTGATCTTCGTGGTGCTCCCCAGAGACATCGGCATGAGGGCCTTCGGGCAGTGGGGCGGGGCCGTCGCCCCGCCGACAACAGGCTTTACCGACACCGTGCAGCTCGGACGCCCCGGGCGCATCACCGAATCACCAACCCCCGTGATGGACCTCTCGATCTACGATCGTGAGGGCAACAACATCGGCGGCCGGCTCACCCAGGCGATCTACCTCCGCGGTGCGGTGCTCAACAGCTACGAGAACGGGATATGGACCACCAAGGGCACCGGCTCGACGCACACACTGCCCATCCCCCCAAACACGATCCTGCGCGCCAACAGTGTTGAGGACACCCTCCGATGGAACAAGGAGATGAAGATCTCGCTGCGATCGGTGCCCGCCGGGCTCAGCCATCTCTTTACGCCGTGGAAGACCGTCGAGTTCCACACGGGTAGTCAGCGCCTCCGGCTTGGCTTTGATTTCAACGATGGTCTCTTCATGAAAGATGGCTACATCAACTCGCTCGAATACAGCGTGCGATCGGTCGATACGGACTTTGATCAGATCGACTTTTCGCAGATCGATCACCGCAACCCCATCAACACCGACGAGTACATCGCCCCGTCGGTCCGCCAGCTCGCCGTGGATATTCTTGAACGCGGCGATATCGAGCCCGATCCGGCGCTGCGCCCGGTCGAAGACGACGGGGCCGCGGTCCGGCTCATCGAGCGCCACCTCCGCCTCAACTTTGCCTACACGCTCGAATCCCAGCCCATCCCCCCCGGCAAGGACGCGACCGAATGGTTCCTCTTCGAACGCGGGATGGGCCACTGCGAGTACTACGCCTCGGCCCTCACGCTCATGGCCCGCTCCGTCGGCGTGCCCACCCGGGTCATCACCGGGTATGTCGTGTCTGATTTCAACGATGTGAGCGGGCAGTACATCGTCCGCCAGAGCAACGCCCACGCCTGGGTCGAGTCCGAGATCGCCCCCGGGCACTGGCGCACCTATGACGGCACCCCGGTCGATGATTTTCAATCGATCCATGTTCCCCAGCCCAATATCTGGCGATCGATCGCCAAGGTGTACGAGTCCATCGAGACGCTCTGGGTGAAGGGCGTTGTTGGATACGATGCGCGGACCCGACAGAACATCATGGGCGAGTCGAGCCCGGACCTGGGGATCTCCAAGATCAGCGATTCGCTCATGGACAGGCTCGCCGCCGGTCGTGGCAAACTCGTCGGGCGGGCGGCGGTCATCGGGGCGATCGTGTTCTGCGCTTCGATGCTCCTGGGGATCTTCGGGCTGCGATACAAACAGATCGTCTCGGGCGTATGGGAACAGGTGCTCGCGTGGATCGAAAGCCTGCGTCTCAAGCTGAGCAAAGGGCACGCCCCGATCGGCGATCCACGCTACGCCAAGCTCGAGCACCTGCTCCACCGCAAGCTCGAGCGCCTCGAGATCCCCAAGCCCGAGTGGATGCCCCTGCGCAGACATGTCGACGCTCACCACGATCAGCTCGCGGCCATCGCACAGCCCGAGCGCGACGCGATCATCGAGGCGGCGCGCCTGCTCTACCTCCACCGTTTCGCCGGCGACCACCCGCCGGTCGAGCCCGGGCATGTCCTCACGCTCGAGTCGAGCCTCCGGCTCAAGCCCAAGCCCATCGCCTGATCCTTCGATTGCCCGCCGCGGCGAATCAACCACTCGATCCGGGTGTCCAAGGGTCCGAGAAATACCAATCTGTCCGTCAAGATCGTTTCCAGATCGCACAAAGCAACGGGGAAAAACCCCGGTTGCGTCCGGGGTCAGCTCGTCCCTTGAGCGATCATCCTCATCGCCCGATGCACAGGATGAATCAAAAAAGAAACCTTCGTCGCCTTCGCGACGAGACACAGCGCGAAAGGATCCGCCGTGCCCGCAAACCGATCAAGAACAGACAAATGGCGCCAGTCCCTCCAGAAAATCTACGAACGCGGCGGCGGGCTTGAGTTCGCCATCAACCGCGAGGGCAACCACGAGGGCGCCAAGGACCTCGTCTGGCGCGTCCGCGTGCTCAAACTCAGCGAGACCGAGATCCTGATCGAGCAGCCCGGCGCGATGGGGCAGTCCTTCAAAATCAACGAGGGCGCTGAGCTTGTGGGCATCATGGCCGTCGGTCAGAACAAATGGATGTTCAACACCCGCGTGCTGGGCACCACACTCAACGAAACCCGCGCCGGCACCTTCCCGGCCCTGCGCGTCGCGATGCCCGAGAAGGTCGTCCGCTGCATGCGCCGCAGCGCGGACCGCACATCCATCGCCCATATTGATCTGCCCAAGGTGGACTGCTGGAAGCTTATCGATCCGCTCAGCGCCGTCCCCGTTGAGGTCGCCAACCGAGTGCAGATCGAAGAGATGTACGCCAAGGGCAAGCCAGCGCTCGGCGACGACGCGCTCAGCAACGACCCGATGTCATTGCCCACGGTTGGCCCGATGTTCGAAGCCCGCCTGGCCAACATCGGCGGGGGCGGCGTCGGGCTCATCATCCCCAACGAATCGCGCCAGAACATCGACTCGGGCAAGCTCTTCTGGATGCGACTGGACCTGCGTCCGACAATCCCCGCCCCGATCGTGCTCAGCGCCAAGCTCGTGCATTCGCACCTTGACGCGATGCAGGATACCTACGCGGGCATGGCCTTCGAGTTCGGGATCAACAACGCGCACAAGGGCTTCATCATCAAACAGATCGCCCGCTACATCAGCTCGTTCCAAACCGAGACAAAGAAAGCCGCGTGATCTGGACGAAGACAGCACCCAAAGAAAAAACGCCTCCGATCGGAGGCGTTTTTAATGATTTAAAATGATTGAACGACGCTCGATCTGAACGGCTGTTTAGAAGATCCCGCCGGTCTTGCCCGTCGAGAACATGACCGGGTCCTCTACGACCATCACGGTCGCGTCGCCATCTTCGGCCTGAAGCCTGATCTCGTTGGTGCCATCGTTCCAGATCCCGGTCCAGTGCCCCTTCGAAGGCATCGAGTGATCCACGATCCCGTAGCGCGAGTTGAACGAGGTCTTACCGCGAGGTGCGATGAGCTCGATGGTGCCTGCGGAGTCTGGCCCGGTGACGAGGGTGACATGCCCGTTGTTGGTGGTGGCGTGGATCGATTCGATCTGGTCGCGATCGGTGCGGATCTCGATATGACCGCCCTCGCGTACGCTATTGCCTGACTCGACATTGATCACGCCCGTGACCCCGACGATGATGACCTTGCCGCCCGCGTTGCGGACCTCGACGCCGTCACATTGTGGGATGTAAATGGTGAGATCGACCGGCGGGCGGTAGCCCTCGATGGTTAGATCGGTCGGGCCGACGGTCAGGGTGCTCAGCTCGCCCGTGTTCGTGTGCGTCGCGGTGAAGTATTCGCCGGTGGGATCAAAGTCGAACCCCTGGCGCGCTGCTCGGAAGCGGAGTCGGCGTTCTTGATCCACGCGGAAGTAGATATGGGCTTCCTCGTGGGCCGGCTTGGCGTAGACCTTGACCTTGCCGTAGGGGTTATCGATGACGATCGCGTTGAGCCGACCCACGGTGATGGGGTCTCCCTCGATGGGGACCTGATGGGCGAGCTCATTGGCGGCCATCCTGGCCCGTATCCCGCCCATACGCTTGCAGCCGGGCACCACGACGGTTCCGATGGTCAGGAGGGCGAGCAGTGGGATCAGGGTCTTGGATCGGTGCATGGTGTGCGTTCCTTGTCGAATCTGCGATCGGTCTGTTGGCGTCTGGGCCGGGTGAATCCACCCAGCAGAGTCTATTTCGGTTCGGGCTGAGCATCAATCATACGAATTGAGTACTCATAAGTTCTCGTATCTCGCCCAAAGTGATGCTAAGATACCCTATTCGTCTGTCAGATCGGGGGGCCGACCTGACAGAGACACACACTTATCCGCCCGTCCTACTGAAGCGTAAGCGTTCACAAAGCGGGTGTCTGGCAGTTTTATCGGCTCAAAGCGTCATCGTTTGCACACTCGTTGTTCAACTTTTGAATCATCTGTTCTTTGATCCCTCCCGAATCTGACCCTCCGAGCCCGACCTGCAGGTTCTGCGCTCGCCGAGAAGACACCCAAGAGGTACCCCCAAGGCATCCTCGTGAACCCCGGATCCCCAAGGTCCTGCCCGCGACCGTAGACAGGTTTTTTGAGGATCAAGCGTCAACCCAGACGCCGTGGTCTACCAGGGATCCGCCTATGGATGCTCATGCTCTGCCGCAACTCGTTGAGGCGTCACCGTTTGCAAGCCTCACGCTCGCACAATCCCAATCCAACAACTCGGTGATGATCCTCGTCGTCGGGGTGATCGCTTTGATCGTCGGGCTCGGGCTCGGGGTGGTGCTCGCCGGCGTGCTCGGGGGCAAGAAGATCGATCGGCTCCGCAACGAGGCCGACCAGCTCGCCTCGCGTGCCAAAGAAGAAGCCGCCACGGCCGCCGAAAAAATTATCCTCGAAGCCGAGCGCAAAGCCCTCGAACGCAAAGAAACGGTCGATTCCGAGCTCGAGACCGCACGCAACGAGCAGCGCGAGAACGACCGACGCATCGCCAAGCGCGAGGACAACCTCGATCGCAAGGAGGACATGCTCGCCGAGCGTGAGCAGGCCGTCATGGACCGGCGCGACAAGCTCGACGCCCGCAAGGAAGCCCTCCGCGAGCGCGAGCAGGAGATCGACGAGCTGATCGAAAAGCAAAGGCGAGAGCTCGAACGCGTCGCCCAGATCGATCGCAACCAAGCCAAGGAGCTGCTGCTCGAACGGGTCTCGGAGCAATCCAGATCCGAGATGGGGCGCGTCACCCGCAAGATCGTCGAAGAAGCCGAGGACGGGGCCAAGGACGAGGCCAAAGAGATCCTCATCAACGCCATCCAGCGCTACGCCAATGAGCACTCTTCCGAGTCCACCGTCCGCACCGTCGCGATCCCGTCCGATGACATGAAGGGCAGGATCATCGGGCGCGAGGGGCGCAACATCCGGGCGATCGAGAAGGCCACCGGGGCCGACATCATCGTCGACGACACCCCGGGTGTGATCGTGGTCTCGTGCTTCGATAAGGTGCGCCAGACCATCGCGGTGCGCTCGCTCGAGACCCTCGTCACCGACGGTCGCATGCACCCGACACGGATCGAGGAAGTCGTCGAGAAGGTCAAGTCCGAGGTCCAGGAGAAGATCGTCAAGGCCGGTAAGGACGCGGCTGTCGAGCTCGGGCTCAAGGGGCTGCACCCCAAGGTCATCGAAGCGATGGGGCGGCTGACCTTCCGCACAAGCTACGGCCAGAATGTCCTCAACCACTCGATCGAGGTCGCGTACCTCTCGCAGATCATCGCCGACCAGCTCGGGCTCGACGGGCGCCTGGCCCGCCGATGCGGGTTCTTGCATGACATTGGTAAGGCGATGGACCACGAGATGGAGGGCGGTCACCCCAAGATCGGGATGGACTTCGCCCGTCAGTACGGCGAGAAGGACGAAGAAGTTCTCAACGCTATCGGCGCACACCACGCGGACATGCCCGCGACGACCTGGTACACCCCGATTATCATGGCCGCCGATGCGGTGAGCGCGGCTCGCCCGGGTGCTCGGCGTGAGTCGATGGAACGCTACATCCAGCGCCTCAACGACCTGCAGGACATCGCCCTGTCACAGCCGGGCGTTACCGAGGCCTACGCGGTGCAGGCCGGGCGCGAGGTGCGTGTGATGATCAACGCCGACCGCGTCACCGACGACGAGGCCTTCCTGATCGCCCACGAGATCGCCAAGAAAGTCTCCAACGAGATGACCTTCCCCGGCGAGATCAAGGTCACCGTNCTCCGCGAGACCCGAGCCATCGAGATTGCACGCTAAACGAGTCAGGC
>JGI24723J26617_10001852_pt1 | contig 17920 bp, 13 predicted proteins | sample Cruoilmetagenom6_FD_26617 | JGI IMG/M metagenome (IMG submission 26617)
GCTGTTGGGAAAGGGGTAAGTGAATTTCAAATCGGCGACCGCGTAGCCTCCAATGGAAATCATGCCGAATATGTACTGGTTCCTAAAAACTTAGTCGCCAAAATTCCAGATAATGTCACCGATGAAGAAGCGGCCTTTACCGTGATTGGTTCTATTGGCCTGCAAGGCATACGACTCTTAAACCCAACCTTTGGGGAAACCATGGTGGTGGTAGGCTTAGGTCTTATCGGACTTGTCACAGCTGAACTACTGAAAGCCAATGGCTGTACAGTAATTGGGTTTGATTATGACCCTGTAAAAGTAGCCCTAGCTAAACAAAAGGGAATAACCGCGATTAATCCCGCAGAAGGAACAGATCAAGTCAAGTTTGTCGATTCATTTACCCAGGGTATTGGTGCAGATGGCGTGATTATAACCGCGTCAAATAAAAGCAATGAAATCATTTCTCAATCGGCTAAAATGTGTCGCAAACGCGGACGAATAGTGCTGGTTGGTGTTATTGGATTAGATATTAGTAGGGCCGATTTTTATGAAAAAGAAATTTCATTTCAAGTCTCCTGTTCCTATGGGCCCGGACGCTATGATGAGAGCTATGAGCAAAATGGGAATGATTATCCTATTGGCTATGTACGGTGGACTGAAAAGCGGAATTTTGAAGCCATTTTACAAGCCTTATCAACAAAAGCTCTTGATGTAACTCCCTTAATTACCGAACGGGTATCTATTAGTGATTACCAGCAAGTGTATGGCGATATGAAAAATTCGAAGTCCATTGCCTCCATACTTGTCTACGATCAAACCAAAACGCCCGTTAAAACGGTAACCGTTGAAGAAAAATCCTTTTCGGGAAAAAAAGGAGTGATTGGAATTATTGGCGCTGGTAATTTTACAAGCTCAACCTTAATGCCGCAGTTAAAAAAATTAAATGCCAATGTTAAATATATTGCCAGTTCGGGAGGTCTCTCTTCAACAACCATGGCGAAACGATTTGGTATTGCAAAATCAACCACCGATTATCGCGAAATCTTAACGGATCCAGAAGTAGACCTNGTTATGATTACCACCAAACACAATGCACACGCCGCACAAGTTATAGAATGCTTACAAGCGGGTAAAAGTGTTTTTGTTGAAAAGCCCTTAGCCTTAACGCGTGCTGAATTGGCAGCAATTACTGCAGAATACAACAAACAAGAAGTTGCATTGTCAGTTGGATTTAACCGTAGGTTTGCTCCACTGGCTACAAAAATGAAAGCGGCACTTGGCAATGACCAAACGCCAAAGAATATTATTGCCACCATGAATGCCGGATTTATTCCAGCAGACGTTTGGGTGCATGACATGCAAGTTGGGGGAGGACGCATCCTAGGGGAAGCCTGTCACTATATCGATTTGTGCACCTATTTTGCCGATTCTAAAGTAACGGCGGTCTGTATGAACGCTATGGGAGTAAATCCGCAAGAAAACACCGACAATGCCAGTATCCTGCTTAAATATAAGAATGGTACCAATGCAGTGGTTAATTATTTTGGTAATGGATCTAAAGCCTATTCAAAAGAACGGATAGAAGTATACGCTCAAGAGCGTACCATGGTCATGGATAACTGGCGAAAACTAAAAATGTACGGCTTTAAAGGTGGCAATAGTTCGTCTAAACAAGATAAAGGACATTTTACCCAATTTGAAGCCCTCATCAAACAACAAAAAGAAGGAGGAGCTCCTATTATTCCGTTTGATATCATTGAAAATACCACAAAAGCATCGTTCGCGGCCTTGGAGAGTTTGCAAACTGGATCTTGGGTTGAAATATAAAATCCAAATTTCAAACTCTAAATAACAAACAAATCACAATTCACAAATCTCAAAAACCGTTCATTACCAAGATTTTATTGATATAAGGTTATATTGGCTGACATTTAAATAAAAACAAAATGAATAAGCCTTATAATTTAGAAGAAAGAGCATTTGTGTTTGCTCGCGATGTTCGAGATTTTGTAAAAACGTTAAATAACAGCATAAGTAATATTGAAGATTCTAAACAATTAATTAAATCATCTGGCTCAATAGGTGCAAATTATATTGAAGCAAACGAATCGCTCGGTAAAAAAGATTTTTCCTTTAGATTGAAAATTAGTAGAAAAGAAGCAAAAGAAAGTGTGTTTTGGTTACGTTTGATAAATGACACGAATGAATTAAGAAATAAGAATATGGCCGAAGAGTTAATTCAAGAAGCAACAGAATTAAAAAAAATATTGTCCGCAATCATTGAAAAAACAAAATAATTGAATTTTATTTTTATTGAGATTTGCGTTTTGTTTGATCATTAGATTTTGTAATTTGTAATTTCATTAATTAGGTCGCTCATTTATATTAAATAACCTTCATTTTTACTAAATTTGTATTTAAACCATAAGACCTTGATTAAACTAGACATCATCGCTGGCGCTCGCCCAAATTTTATGAAAATTGCTCCTATTATTGCGGCGCTCAAACCTGTTCACGATAAAATTCAATACCGGTTAATTCATACGGGACAGCATTATGATAAAAAAATGTCGGGGAGTTTCTTTGAAGAATTAGGAATTCCAGATCCTGATGTTAATCTAGAAGTGGGGTCGGGCTCTCAAGCTGAACAGACTGCACGGATTATGGAGCGTTATGAAGCACTATTATTAAAAGATCCAGCAGATCATTGTTTAGTTGTTGGAGATGTGACGTCTACCATGGCCTGTGCTATTGCCGCCAAGAAATTAGGTGTAGGGGTAATTCATGTGGAAGGCGGAATTCGATCTAATGATATTAGCATGCCCGAAGAGATTAATCGGATGGTTACTGACGCAATCACCGATATTTTTTATACCACGTCGGAGGTGGCCAATGAAAATTTACGTCAATTAGGACATTCAGAAGACAAAATTCGCTACGTGGGCAATACCATGATTGATACGCTCTTAAAAAATGAGCCCCGCTTTACCAAGCCAGCCATTTATGACGAACTTCAATTAAAAGAAAAAGGATATTTTGTCATGACCTTACACCGTCCGGCTAATGTTGACGAAGAGCAAAAATTAAAAGCCTTAATTGACGAAATTGTGGCGGGAACTAAGGGAATGCCAATTGTTTTTCCCGTACATCCACGAACCGCCAAAATCTTAGAGGGTATTGGTATCAAAGCCGCTAATTTACACCTAATAGAACCTTTAGGATACCTCTCGTTTAATTACCTGGTAAAACACGCCTTTGCCGTTGTGACAGATTCTGGCGGAATTACCGAAGAAACCACGGTAATGAAAGTGCCTTGCATGACTTTGCGCGATAATACAGAGCGCCCAGAAACCATTACCATGGGCACCAATGAGCTAGTCGGTACGAACCCCGATAATGTAGCTCCATATATGGCTAAATTACATGCGGGTGAATGGAAAATAGGGGAGATCCCACCTCTTTGGGATGGGCATACCGCCAAGCGTATAGTAGACGATTTGTTGCAGTTGTAGGTTAAGCCATAACCGTCAATCAATTTGAATCAATCTTTGTTATGTCTTACAAGTGTTTTAGCCTCTAATTGTAATTAATTTTTTTTTACTTTTGCTCAAAACCAACCAGCTTGAACCCAACTAAATTAAAACTACTATTCCACACCGTAAAATACCTACGTTGGGAACAGATCTACTACCGGATTTACTATGGTTTGAGGAATCGTTTTTTTAAAAAAGACTATCGTAAACCCCTTCCCAAACCCCTTGAAAAAACGCATTGGGACAGTCCAATTCACTATAAAAATAGCTACCTCAATCAGCATCGCTTTTCCTTTTTAAATCTATCCCACGATTTTGGAGAACAGCTGGATTGGAACTGTGCATACTATGGAAAATTATGGACGTATAATTTGAATTACTTTGATTTCTTGCTTCAACAAAAGATTGATAAAGATGATGCTATTTATCTGATTAACAATTATATTGATGCCTATGGTAAAAGTAAAGACGGCAAGGAGCCTTACCCAACCTCATTACGCGGCATTAATTGGATTAAATTCCTCAGTCTTCATCATATCGAAGATCCTAAGATAGATCAAAACCTCTATGATCAGTACCAGTTGCTCACGCATAATTTAGAATATCATCTGTTGGGAAATCACCTTTTAGAAAATGGATTCTCCCTTTTATTTGCAGCGTATTATTTTGATGATGAGGGTTTCTTTCGCAAGGCAAAGAAAATAATAATGGGGGAGTTACAAGAACAGATTCACCTAGACGGCGGACATTTTGAATTGTCGCCCATGTACCATAAAATCTTAACCCATCGCTTACTCGACTGTATTCAGCTGATGCGATTAAACCCGTTGAAATTTAAAAACCAATCCCTCAAATTGTCCGTTTTCGCCGAAGCTATGTGTAGTTGGTTGGCACAAATGACCTTTGCTAATGGAGACATTCCCCTGTTTAATGATAGCGCAAAAAATAGTGCGGTATCAAGTGACGAACTGTTAAAATATGCGAAGTCATTGGGATTAAATTGCGAAAAAAAAGCATTAAGTGATTCTGGATATAGAAGGTTTGAACATACTGATCTTGAATTGATTACTGATGTGGGGCAGGTTGGGCCTTCGTATCAGCCAGGTCATGCGCATGCAGACACGCTTGGCTTTGTACTTTACCTATATAATCGGCCGTTTATCATAGATCCTGGAATCTCTACCTATGAAATCTGCCCGCAACGTAGCCTAGAGCGTTCTACCAAATTTCACAATACCGTAACCCCATTAAACGAAGCAAATTCATCGCAAGTTTGGTCAGGGTTTAGAGTGGCTAAAAGAGCGCGCGTTCAGATTCTCTACGATGAACCAAAATACCTTATGGCTGAACATCATGGTTTTGCGCAGGTGCATCAACGCTCGTTCAGTTGCCGAGATAACAACTTAGTTATTACCGATTACCTTGCAAATAGCCAAGCAAAAGCGTATTTTCACCTCGCCCCGGGCATTGAACCTACGCTGGTTGTCAATAAAGATAGGGTACGCTGCGATACAGTAAACCTCTGTTTTAGTGCAAACGAAGGGATCCACATTGAAACGTACCAATGTCCCGATGGCTATAACCGCTTTAAAACCGCGAAAAAAATCGTTGTTTTGTTCAATGAAAATTTAATCACGACCTTAGAACTAGACGCATAATGCAAATTGTATATTTTTATCAATATTTTACTACCCCAAAAGGCTCATACGGCACGCGGGTCTATGAATTTACCAAAGAATGGGTTGAAAAAGGCCATGAAGTTACGGTGGTAACCTCCGTTTATGCCAAATCGGATATTAAAGCCAGTAAATTCTTAGAAACACAAATGATTGATGGTATCAAGCTAAAGATTATTAATGTTACGGTAGATAATAAACAGTCGTTTTTAAAGCGAATTTGGACCTTCCTTGTCTACAGTTTTTTCTCTGTTTATTATGCATTCACCCTGAAATGCGATCTGGTTATTGCAAGTTCAGGCCCTATCACAGCGGGAATTCCCGGACTTATAGCCTCTATTTTTAGACGAAAGAAATTTGTCTTTGAAGTTCGCGACTTGTGGCCGGAAGGCCCCATTGAACTTGGCGTGCTTAAAAATAAATTGCTAATTAAAATATCGTATGCCTTCGAAAAATGGTGCTATAAACGTTCAAGTTTGGTTGTAGCCCTATCACCAGGAATGAAAAATAACATCCTAGAACGCTTTCCAAAAACCGAGGTGATCTCGGTCACCAATTCGGCAAATATCGATTTGTTTTCATCTGCGCCTAAACCCTTAGATCATCCGGTGTTAAGCAAGGTGAATTACGCCATTTATACGGGAAATATTGGCATGGTAAATAACTCAGAGTTGCTGTTTAGAGCCGCAACCTTGCTAAAAAATAGGGGACGAGGGGATATTCATATTGTATTAATTGGCGACGGACATCAAAAAGAAGGGCTGGTAGCTAAGTCGACCGATCTCGCCAATTTTCACTTACTCGATCTCATGCCTAAAAAAGATTTGGTAAACTTTGTAAAACACGCTTTTGTGTCGTTGATTCCGTTAAATGATACCCCTATGTTGGCCACTTCGTCACCTAATAAATTATTTGAATCTATGGCGGCCGCCGTGCCGGTAATTCAATCAACTTTTGGGTGGATTAAAGAAATGTTAGATACCACGGCATCTGGGTTTACCGTAAGTGCTACGGATGAGGAGGAATTGGTTGAACGCCTAATCTTCTTGGCAGATCATCCCGCGGAAGCGAAGCAAATGGGCACCAACGGATTTAACTATGCCAAACAAAACTTTGATAAAAATATTCTTGCTGACAAGATGTTAACGGGACTCCTAAAAGCATATCATTCATGATTTATCTGATTTCATTTGTCATTTTATCGCTCCTAGCCTTGGGGTATTTAAAGCTAGCCGATCATTTTAATATTATTGACAAACCTAATTTACGTAGCTCACATACCATACCAACCATACGGGGTGGGGGCATAGTGTTCTATTTTGGACTGCTCGTTTTTTTTGTGTATTCCCGTTTTGATTATCCTTATTTTCTAGGAGCCGTGACCGTTATCGCAGCAGTAAGTTTTATGGATGACCTTAAGCCGTTGGGGCGAAAACTGCGGTTGTTCTTTCATTTTATTGCGGGTATCGCACTCTTATACCAGCTGCAAGTCTTTAGTCACGATTGGTGGTTAGTGCCGCTGTACCTTATTTTTATCGTGGGATTCTTTAACCTGTTTAATTTTATGGATGGGATTAATGGGCTAACCGGACTGTACAGTTTAGCTGTACTCTCTGGTTTTTTATGGCTAAATACAGTCCAGCCTATCATACATTACGATCTTATTTATCTCAGTATGATTTCGGTTCTTGTCTTTGGATTTTTTAATTTTAGAAATAAAGCGCGATGGTTTGCAGGAGATATAGGGTCTATGACCATGGCTTCTATTCTAATATTTTTATTTGGAGCTTTCTTCTTTACCTATGAAGCGCCAGTGTTAATACTGTTATTTGTAGTCTATGGAGTTGATGGTGGCCTCACTATTTTATTGCGTGCCTTACGCATGGAGAACATTACAGATGCGCACCGACATCATTTGTATCAAAAATTTGTTGATGTAGGAAAATGGTCACATTTGCATGTTTCGCTAGTGTATGCAACGACGCAAGTTTTGGTGAATATTGTGGTTGTACAGTGCATAGAACTACCCATGGTTTACCAATGGATGGCAGTTGCCGGTGTGGTGACCCTATTAAGTGTGGCGTACTTTAGCCTAGTACGTTATTTTAAATAATGCCAAAATTGCAATTCTATTAGGCAGGGTTATAGCGGGAGTGAAAATAGATGGTCGTAACGTTGTTAATATAATTTTAACTCTTTTGAGCGTAACCTTTTGCAATCTTATCAAAAAGAACGACCTTTGAGCTAAAGAAAAAGCAATCCGCGTTCAACCGGATTAACCAAAAAAAACCATGTTAAAAAGATTCTTTCTCAAGGGGGCAAACGCCACTGTATCTCGTTGGGTCGTCTTACTGATAGATGTGTCCATGGTATTACAACTGTTTTTCCTGGCCTATCTAGTCCGGTTTAATTTTGTATTAAATTTCGAAAATTATCATTTTGTTTTTCAAATTCCTATTGTCGCTGGATTATCTATCCTAAGTTTTTTATTGGTAGGATCACACAAAGGAACGGTGCGTCAAACAGGAATAAAAGATGCTGTTAATGTGTTTTACGGGGCCACCATTCTCTGTGTACTCATGGTATTGCTAGCATTAATTCATCGCGAGTTTGATATTTTTGACCGTGCTGCAGCGCCAATTTCGGTCATTATCATCCATTATTTACTTAATGTTATTGTGCTCATTGCAGGGCGATTTATTTTTAAGCAGCTCATTACACGTATTGTGACAGAATATAGACCAGCAAAGAACACCTTAATCTACGGGGCAGGAGATTCAGGAATGCTAACCTATGCCACCCTGAATAATGCGCATAATAATAGTAATAATGTTATCGCTTTTATTGACGATGATAAAAGCAAAAAAGGAAAAAAATACAATCGCCTGCCGGTATTTCCGTTTGAGAAAATAGATAAAGAATACATTCAAGCCAATAATGTTAAAGAGATTATAGTCTCTATTCACAACATAAAACCTCTTAAATTAATGGGGATCGTAGATCAAATTCTTCCCCTTAATGTAAAAGTAAAGGTGGTGCCTCCAGTAGAGCAATGGATTGATGGCGACTTAAATGTTGGGCAATTAGACGAAGTTAAAATTGAGGATTTGCTCAATCGAAGTCCAATACGAATTAACAATCCAATTCTCCATAAAGAATTAGATGATAAGGTCATTCTAATTACCGGTGCTGCGGGGTCTATAGGTGAAGAAATTGCCCATCAAGTGGCAACGTATAACTATAAACAGCTAATACTTTTAGATCAAGCAGAGTCAGATGTATACAATGTGCAACAGAGCTTTCTGCGCAAGCATCATTTAAATTTTCATATTGAAGTTGCCGATATTCGGAATGAAAAACGAATGCGAACCATTTTTGACAAATACAAGGTGGATATCGTATTTCATGCCGCAGCCTATAAACACGTGCCTTTAATGGAGGCAAACCCGTATGAAGCGGTCCGTGTAAATGTTTTTGGTACAAGAATTGTCATGGATTTAGCCCAAGAGCACAAGGTAGAAAAATTCATCATGGTTTCTACTGATAAGGCGGTTAACCCTACCAATGTAATGGGAGCAACCAAACGTATTGCGGAAGTTTATGCCAATTGCTTAAACAAACAGGGCCCCACCAAATACATAACCACACGCTTTGGAAACGTATTAGGATCTAATGGTTCTGTAATTCCACTGTTTAAAAAGCAAATCGCCGAAGGTGGCCCCATTCAAGTAACCCATAAAAAAATAACCCGTTATTTTATGACCATTTCCGAGGCCTGTAGCCTTGTTTTAGAGGCTGGAGCCATGGGGAACGGAGGAGAGATTTATGTGTTTGATATGGGCGAATCGGTTAAGATTTACGACCTGGCCAAGAAAATGATTCACCTGTCAGGCTTGCGATTTCCAGAAGATATTGATATTAAAATTATTGGCTTACGCCCAGGAGAAAAACTCTATGAAGAGCTTTTAAGTGATAAGGAAAATACCATACCTACCTATCATGAAAAAATTATGATTGCCAAGGTTGATCAAACGCTTGATGATACAATACAGCAGAAAATTGAAACCTTATCCGTGGTAGATACCAATGATCGTTTTGAAATTGTAAGCCAATTAAAGCAAATTATTCCTGAATATATTTCAAACAACTCTGATTTTGAACGTTTAGATAGCACTCCATTAGCTAAAGCAACCCAAGAAGAAGTAAACGATAAAACGATACGCTCGTAATTCTTACGTTAATTAGTCCAAGAGGATCACAGGCCTGAGCTACGTTCTGATAGTGAAAAATGGATGTGTTATGGGCGATTAGCGTGTTCGCGATTGCCGTACAGCAAATATAAATACCGAACGCTGAGCAGTATAAGGATAGGAATTAAGGCCAAAGGAAACACTTGTACTTGAATAATCCATAAGATAATTACGAGATCAATCAAACCCACCAAGATCCAAACATAGGGTCTAATCCACCACGGAAGCGAAGGTTTTAATAAGAAAAAGGCCACCACTAGGTTAGGGGCAACCGCCCACAATGCATTAAAGTTTTTGGCTGTAGCCGAATGATCGGTAGCAAACCAAAGTAATAAAATGAGAATTCCGATGAGTCCAGGAATAAAAAATAAACAAAAATCCAGTAGTCGCGAGCGTTTTGCGCGTTTAATATCCCGTAAGGTTAATAAAATAACAAGTACTGCAATCCCTGAAAAAACGAGTAGGGGGCGCATGGGCGTATCGGATATGCTGGGCGGGTCTGCCTTAAATAAATACTGATCTTTCTTAACTAGCGGTTTTCCATTGAGTGTGCTTTCAGCATAGGTAGCATGAATATAATCAGGTAAAAAGGTGTATTCTTCTGGGGTGGCGGTTCGATCAATTACCGACCCCAAAGCGAGATCTATTCCAAAGGTTCCCCAGCTGTGTTCAGCGGAGTAGTCGTGAATTAAATCCCGAAAAGTTTTCTCGGAACCCTCAGTAAATTTATATGAGAACTCAACATTATCTGCTAAAACGTCCTTTCCAACAGTTCTAATTTTTGTAGCACAATTGTCAAAAAAGAAATCGTATAAATACGATTTATTGGCCGGCTTTGCATTGTTTTCTAAGAATTCAAAGAAGGCTTGTTTTTGTTCTTTCGTTAAGGAAAGTACTTGTTCTCTAATACTTCTTCCCTCAGCAGCGTAACTATTTGCAAAGCGCGAAAAGGGTTTAACATCTAGGTCGTACAACAGCTTGCCCTGTGCAAACTTTCCATAAAAATTGGGCGTATTAAAATCGTAAGTCCCATAGTTATACGCTAAATCAATACGTTTAGCCTTGTCAACCACGCGAATGGCACTGTGACCAAATGCATCTAACAATAAACTTCCAGGGGCAATTGTAATAACACTAATTTCTGCATCATCGGATAGTTGTTGGGCTGTGCTCAATTGCATCGAAAAAATAAGTACGCCTAAGAGTGAAAAAGCACGGAGCCTTGTTGTAAAAAGTGTATGGGTAAAAGTCATCATTGGGAACGATTATCTAAATGAACTAACATCTACTTTAATTGAAAAAACATTAGAAAACAAAGTGCCACTGGCACCTCCTATATTTGATAAGGCATAATCTACTTGAATGCCTTTATAGTTAAAGCCCAAGCCAATATTTGGTTCAAGCGATACATTGGTACTGTTGTCAAACTGTGTTTGTTGTTGAAAATTATTTACACCACCACGTAAAAAAACCAAGTTATCAAAGTCGAGTTGAAAACCAAACGATGGGCTCATGCTAAAACTAGACGAGCTGACAAGGTCATTGGTTTCTGCAAAACGTATATTGAGATCTACCGCCGTGAGTAAATGATAATAGCGTCCAATTTCAAAATGTCGAGCGACCCCAATTTGCATTTTCGGCTTGGTGATTTCAACCTTTTCAGGGATGCCCGTAGGGATCACGGTATCATCATTATCAGGATCATCATCGGTAAGGATATCTTCGTTAAACCCATCATAAATTGAAATAATTTCACCTAAGCGATCCTCATCAAATGACCATGCATTAAACGTGGTGGTCACATCCCTAAACATAACACCAAACTGCCATGCGCCTTCTTGAAATTGCACCCCTGCATCTAATCCAAAACCAATAGCTGACGCAAATTTTCCAATACGACGCCGAATAATTTTTGCATTCACCCCAAGCTGCACCTCTTTAAATAGTAATTTTTTGGCATAAGCTACATTAAGTGCCCAGTCAGCTGCCGAAAACAAGCTAATTCGATCATAATTTATTTGACCGTCTTCTATCAATTGCGTGGTGTTTAAAATGTCATCTACGGCAAAGCGAAGCACCGATACGGCAATACTACTCGTACCGTCTAAAGGTTTCGCTACCGCCACATAATCGTATTTTGCAATGCCTTGATAGTACTCGGCATGCATTAATGCCCCTTGATAATCGGTAATCCCTACCAGCCCCGCCGGATTCCAATACCCCGCGTTTACTCCGCTCGTCGTAGCCGTTACCGCTCGCCCCATACCAAAGGCAGCCGCATCTACACCTATACTCAAAAATTCATTCGCGTAGCTTCGAAAGACTTGGCCGTATGAAAACTGGCTGCACAGTAGGATAAGTAAGATAACTTTTTTCAAGACATTAATTTATAGCTACAAATATCGATTTTTATTTTTTATTCGGCACCTTTACGCTAAGTGAGCTTAAAGCATGTCGCTTGTGAAGCATGAAATTGATCAAAAAAAATGGTTTAGGCGGGTGTTCCGGCGGCTACAATTTTTCCGTCCACCATTTCAAGTTTGCGATCGGCCATATTAGCGAGCTCTTCGTTATGCGTTACAATAACAAAGGTTTGATTGAACTCATCTCGCAATTGAAAAAACAATTCGTGTAAATGTTTGGCCGATTTGGTGTCTAAGTTTCCACTGGGCTCATCAGCAAAAATAACCTTCGGGTTGTTGATTAAAGCGCGTGCAACCGCCACACGTTGTTGTTCTCCACCAGAGAGTTCATTAGGCTTGTGATCCATACGGTCGGCTAGGCCTAAGAAAGCTAACAGGCGTTTTGCTTCTGCCTGTACGTCTTCTTTTTTTCGTTGGGCGATAAATCCCGGAATACAAACATTCTCTAAAGCGTTAAATTCAGGCAAAAGTTGATGGAACTGAAAGATAAAGCCAATATGTGCATTTCTAAACTTTGACAATTGTTTGTCTTTTAAGCTTAAAATAGCTTGATTGTCTATGCTCAATTTGGCATCAGCCCCGTTTGAAGGTTTGTCTAAGGTGCCAAGAATTTGGAGTAAGGTTGTTTTACCAGCCCCTGAAGGTCCAACAATAGCAACAATCTCCCCTTGGTTAATCTGCAATTCAACCTTCTTTAACACCTCTAAATCCCCGTAAAATTTCTGAATATTTGCTGCCTTGATCATACTTCGTAATAAGACTGTGAAAGTAGTAATGATAATTCAATTTACAAAATACAAATTGAACCAGTTCTGCCCCCTCTAAAAGTAAGCGTATTGCTTACTATATGAGCGTAAATGGAGTTTTTAATACAGCAGATCACGTTGACTTAAGACACCGGTTTTACCCGATGACAACCACTGCTAAGCCAGTTAGGTTCAAAGCAAGTATCAAATATGCATAAATTGTGACCGATTCCATCGATAATCAAAATAGGTTTGTTATTTTTGTGCATCCGAAACCTAAAATTTAAAGATGAATTTACACGAATATCAAGGAAAAGAAATTTTAAATAGTTTTGGCGTTCGAATCCAACGCGGAATCGTAGCCCATAACCATAAGGAAGCAGTTGATGCTGCAAAACAATTAACTTCAGAAACTGGCACGAGCTGGTGGGTAGTAAAAGCGCAAGTTCACGCAGGTGGTCGTGGAAAAGGTGGAGGAGTAAAATTGGCAAAAAGTTTAGCGGACGTAGAGTCTATTTCTGAAAATATTATTGGAATGATGCTAAAAACGCCTCAGACTCCGCCAGAAGGAAAAAAAGTACATCAAGTATTAATTGCGGAAGACGTGTATTATCCAGGCGATAATGAGCCAGAAGAATATTATATGTCTGTATTACTCAATAGAGCTACAGGAAGAAATATGGTGATGTATTCAACCGAAGGAGGAATGGATATTGAAACTGTTGCAGAGGAAACGCCACATTTAATTCACACCGAAGAAATTGATCCAGAATTGGGAATCCTTCCTTTTCAAGCGAGAAAAATAGCCTTTAATTTAGGCCTTTCAGGGGTGGCGTTTAAAGAAATGGTGAAATTTGTAACCTCATTGTATACTGCATTCATCAAGTCTGACTCGTCAATGTTTGAAATTAATCCCGTTTTAAAAACATCGGATGATAAAATTATGGCCGTTGATGCTAAAGTATCTTTAGATGACAATGCCTTATTTAGACATAAAGATTACGCAGAAATGCGCGACCTTAGAGAGGAAAATCCAATTGAAGTAGAAGCCAAAGCAGCCGGTTTAAATTATGTTGACCTTGATGGTAACGTAGGTTGTATGGTTAATGGAGCTGGATTAGCCATGGGAACCATGGATTTAATCAAGCAAGCCGGTGGAGAACCAGCAAACTTTTTAGATGTTGGGGGTACAGCAGATGCTAAACGTGTTGAAACAGCGTTTAGAATTATTTTAAAAGACGATAATGTAAAAGCTATTTTGGTTAATATCTTTGGAGGTATTGTACGTTGTGACCGTGTAGCACAAGGGGTAGTAGATGCCTATACCAATATGGGAGATGCAATTAATGTACCCATTATTGTACGTCTTCAAGGTACCAATGCAAAAGAAGCCAAAGAATTAATTGATAATAGTGGAATGGAAATTATCTCTGCTACTGAATTTCAAGAAGCAGCCGATAAAGTACAAGAAGTACTCGCTTCCTTATAAGTAACGCGTAGGGGAGGCTATAGATAGACCCCTGGTAAATGCGATAGATAAATTGAATAAACCGATGAAAATTTTACAACACCTCACTGTAGTAATTTGTTTATCGGTTTTTTCTGTTTCAGCCCAAGCCCCATTTCAACAAGGCAAGGGAAAAATAGCCGATTCCTATCTTCTCGAAGTTGAGGCCTTAATGCAAGAGGCTATTCAACAAAAAGCATTTCCTGGAGCCCAAGTGTTGGTCGCCTTAGGAGATACCGTTTATTATCATCAAGCTTTTGGTTATCACACGTATGATAGTTTGGTGAAAGTTAAGACGAATGATATTTATGACCTGGCTTCGGTAACCAAAATTTTAGGTCCCTTGCCGGCCTTAATGAAATTGGTAGAGGAAAAAAAACTTGATCTCGACGTTCCATTTAGTACCTATTGGAAATCTTGGCGACGCGAAAATGATAAGAAATATATTACCCTGCGTGAGATTTTAGCCCATCAGGCAGGCTTGAAATCATATATCGTTTTTCTAAGCCAAGCCTTAAAGAAAAATGGTAAGCCTAAACGAAGATTTATTCGCAACAAACCAAGTAAACGATTTGATAAACAGGTGTATGGGAATTTATACGTGAAGCATAACTTTAATAAGTATATGTACCGTAAGATTGCCAAATCAGCCCCTTTATACGAAAAAAAGTACGTGTATTCGGGACTCTCTTTTTTGATTTTTCCGGCCTTAATTGAAGACCTGACCGGCCAGCCCTACGAGCATTATTTGCAAACCAATTTTTATGATAAGGTTGGGGCCAAGACACTTGGATTTAATCCCATGACCAAACAGTTTCCCAATGCTATAGTACCCACCGAACAGGACACCTTGTTTAGGCATGACCTAACGAAGGGATATGTTCACGATGAAAATGCTGCCCTCTTAGGCGGAGTTTCTGGAAATGCAGGATTGTTTGGCTCAGCGGATGATCTCTTGCGGATGATGCTGTTTTATCAACACTATGGTACATTTAATGGAGAACAACTCTTGGCAGAAAAAACAGTCAAAGAGTTTAACCGTGTGCAGTTTTATGGGAATGAGAATAGAAGGGGACTTGGTTTTGATAAGCCTTTATTGGGTAATGACACCTTGGCGCTTAATGAGGCGTACCCGGCTCCGTCTGTGAGTCCCGAAAGCTTTGGGCATTCTGGATTTACCGGAACGTTTGTGTGGACAGACCCCGTGAAAAAAATTACATTTATCTTCTTATCTAATCGCGTGTATCCATCGCGAACGCATCGAAATATCTATGATCTTAATATCCGTCCTAGGTTGCAAGAGATTTTCTATAAAGCACTTCGCAAGGAGTAAGCTCAATTTATCGGACAACTTAGTCCTACCTAAGCCGTTAATTAGGCACCATAATCTGAAGATCAGCATCTTGATTTCTCAGATGCCATCGTAAAATACGCTGAATATCATTATTATCTGGTCGCGGGGTAATTTTGGTTTCGAGCTCTTCAAAACTATAGGTTTTTGATTCGTTTACATAGCCAAAACCTTTATAACTCCCATTTTTAATAAGCACTACACCAACTTCCCCTTTCTTACGCCCAGCAACTTTGAGCGTATAACTATCTTCGCTAAGTGATTGCTGTAAGGCTTCAGCGACCCGTGCATTATAGGCTTCAACGCTTTCAATGGCTCTACAAACACCCCGACAGGATTTAATTTGATAGTGAAAACAAGGCCCTGAAATTTGCTGAAGACTGCAATATCGGGGACAAAGCTCATTTTGTTCGCAGAGTTCTGTGAGAAATGCCCTACATTGACCTTCGGTATAAAAAGTGAAAATAGGATCTTGAATTAACTTGATTCGATTATAGACAATATGGGTAATTCCTCTTCGATCTTGGTAGGTACCAATGCCATACGTATGTGCTTTACGCTTTTGTGCGCGATTATACTTCGGATAGATTTGCTTAATTTCATCTGACTCAAGTAAAAGCGCCAATAATTCACTGCCCGTTTCAATATAGGATATATCGGCAGTTTCATTACATAGTCTTAATTCTTTATTGGCCTTACTATAAATATGACTTAAGACTCGCTGCTTTATATTAACAGCCTTGCCTACATAAATCACCTGGGCTTGGGCATCTTTAAAATAATAGACCCCCGTAGTACTTGGTAGATTATCAATTACCGCCTTTGGTAATAAGGGCGGTAGCGTAGCTTGTTTAGAACGAGGATGTAAAAAAGAATCTATTACACCACCTTGGTCTAAGGCTATTAATTTTTCTAATAAGGTCACAGTAGCTTCTGCGTCGCCACGTGCACGGTGCCTGCCTTTAATGTCAATACCTAAGGTTGTGCATAAACGCCCCAAACTATAGGAGCGTTGTCCTGGAATCAATTTACGTGAAAGTCGGACGGTACATAGCTTAGGCCGCTTAAAGCTAGCTCCTAGGGACTGTAATTCATGTTGAATAACATTGTAATCGAAATTGACATTATGGGCCACAAAAATACAGCCTTCGGTGTATGAAATGACTTCTTTAGCAATTTCGTAAAACTTAGGTGCTGTGCGCACCATATCATTTGTAATACCTGTTAATCCGGAGATTCGATAACTAATAGGCGATTCAGGATTGACCAAGCTGGTAAATTCCTTCACCACCTTTTGACCGTCGTGTACAAAAATGCTAATCTCTGTGATTTTGTTACCATGTACACCTAATCCCGTGGTTTCTATATCTACTATGGCGTACACTAAAGGGCGAGGTTTTTATCGATGGATTTCAACTCAACTTTTAAATCTTGAAACATGTTAACAATGCTGCTCAGTTTCAATTCATCTTTGTCGTATTCTTGGGTGTTAATACAGCAGGTAAACTCCCAAAGCTCAAGTACCTGATTTAATTTAACTTCATACGGGGCATAGCTTTTATTGTCAGAATACAACAATAAACTCTGTCGGTCTTTAATACGGTTATAAACCCGCTTATACACCAAGCCATCGTCTTTTGTTAAAACAATATACGTCCGTCCATCACGCACATCGCTAATATCTTCTACATACCGTGCCACAATAAAAGAACCATCCTTTACGGGCAGCATAGAATCTCCCTTAATTGGAAAGGCACGATGCGTACCCGTAGGTAAAAACGGTAGCTTTATTTTTTGTAATTGCTCAATATATTCAGGATCGGCATAGCCTTGCAAATATCCTGCAGACGCATGAACAGGTATAATTTCAATGAGTTCATCGTTTTGTTGATCAACTGTAATGGGAAATAATACCCGCTTATTTCCTACTTGTATAAAAGAGGTTGTATCTGCTTTTCGCAAATCGTTTTTAACTAATATATCAATAGGAATATCAAAATAATTTGATAATTCAATCAACTTATCAATCGAAGGTTCTGATCTACCTTCTTCATACGACCCTACCATAGAACGGGTCCATTTCAATTCCTCTGCGAATAATTCTTGCGAAAAATCCTTTGAGGCTCTCAAATGCTTGAGGTTGGTTTGAATGTATTTCATAAGGCATTGTTATTATAGCTACAATAATAAGGAATTTTTACTACAAATTGTAGTTTTATATAAAAAAAGAAGTCTTTCATGTAAAACGGAACAGCAGCACTTTGCTGTGTGAAGTTTGCAACTTCACACCAATAACATTGTCTTTCAAGGGGAAGTAGAACGCTGCGAAGTTACAAACTTCGCAGAGCGGCCGTAGTGCGTTTTTCATGTGTAGCAACTTGAAATAACCGTGGTGGTCGTTGGATTGGGAAGTGTAATAGTAGTACACTGCTGTGTGAAGTTTGCAACTTCA
>JGI24723J26617_10001856_pt1 | contig 17873 bp, 17 predicted proteins | sample Cruoilmetagenom6_FD_26617 | JGI IMG/M metagenome (IMG submission 26617)
CAACAACGGCTGGGTTGGGATGACACCGAAATCATCTCGACTTTTCAGTCACAGTTCGGCCCGGAGGAGTGGTTGAAACCATATACGATTGATGAGGTGGCCAGGCTGGCCCGCAGCGGCAAGAAAAGCATCGCCATATGTTCGCCTGCTTTCTCTGCGGATTGCATCGAAACGCTGTTCGAGATTGAAGACGAGATCAAAGAGAGCTTTTTAGAGGCTGGCGGACAGCGCTTTGCCTATGTCCCCTGCCTTAACCATGACCCGGCTCACATCACTGCGCTTTGCGACGTAATCGAACAGAACCTGCAAGGCTGGCTGGACTAAGGTCGCAAAGGCCATCTCGAAAAAAAAGGCGGTGATAAATCACCGCCTTTTTCATAATCTGTTGTGCACCAATTAGTTGGAAGCGACAGCAGCAGCAACCAGCACCAGCAGAACCAGCGGCAGAACGATACCATTGGAAGAACTTTGTGTCTCCTCAACGATAACCGGTGCTTCGATAACCGGCTCGGCCAGGTTACCAGCAGATGCGGTCGATGCGGCAGCAGCCAAAGTGGCGGCAAGAACGAGTTTTTTCATGTTAACCTCCAGAAAATTTCGCGCGATTCAAAACATATGACCGCGTATCCAAGACATACCTCGTGGCTTTTTCTAATCAGCTATGCGACTGAATTGCAAACGCTTGTTGACCGAGATAGTCCCTGTTTGAACGATTTGTGGTCAAATAAGCAACACTTGCGTGCCGATTTTGGTCAACTCGAACAATTCGGCAATGTGTTCGTTGTAAAGGCCGATGCAGCCGTTCGACGACTGTCGCCCGATTTTGCGCGTATCGTGGGTGCCGTGAATTCGGTAATATTTCCAGCTGAGGTACAGCGCATGGGTGCCCAGTGGATTGTCCGGACCGGGGGGAATATGGGCGGGCCACTCAGGATTACGCTTGCGCATGTTGGGTGTTGGGCTCCAACTGGGGCCTTCGACTTTGCGTACGACACTGGTGCGGCCCCGTTTTGTCAGCTGGTCCGTTAGCGGCACACTGGACGGGAACAGCCTGTAATTACTGTGATCCTCGGACCAATAGTGCAGCGCGCGCGANGTCGTATCAACCAGAATGGCCCCATTTCTAAGGTTGCTNAAATAGGGCTCCCANCTGATNGCNCGGAANCTNGAAATATTGCGCCTTACGGCCGGCTCCGGCTCGGGCGGCGGGCGCAACGGNTCAAAGGCCGGCGGTTCCGTACTTTGCGCAAGGGCTGGCGTGCCGATCATGGCGGCACTTCCAGCAAGAAAACTGCGTCGTGTCGGGTTTTGAAATGGGTTCTTTGGCATAACAATGGTTACCTGGACTTGTTGATCCTCGTTGGCACACATCATATGGCCAGAATGCCGCAGTCGCAAATCAAACAGATGTCAGAATCGATCTGACAGGTTTGTGAGTTTGCGCCGATGCCCCACACGCGGTAATGGCAAACGTAACAAAACAAATCAGGTTGGGCTATGGCGCGTGTTTTTTCCTTACTGTTGGCAGGTCTTATGGTCCTCGCGGCCTGTGGTGCGCCGACGAGTAATTCCGGCGCATTAGGGGCTGACGGCCTGCCCCTGCCCAAGGTGTACCGGATTCGCAATGCCAGCAAGGTGCAGTTCCGGATGCTTGATTCGGTCAATTCCCTGCGTTCCGCAGCCGGAGCACCACCTGTCCAGCTGAATGCCCAGCTGAATGCTGCCGCCGCAACCCATTCGCGTGACATGTCAAACCAGAACCGGCCCTGGCATTTCGGCTCGGACGGATCTTCGCCCATCGACCGGGTTCAGCGCGCCGGCTATCCGGGTACGATGCTGGGAGAAGTCATTTCGGAAACTTACGAAACCGAACTGGAAACCCTTGCGGCCTGGATGGACGGTCCGGGCACCCGGGACGTGTTGTTGGAAAATCGCGCCGTCAGCATGGGGTTTTCCTGGTTTCAGGAATCCAGCGGCAAAATCTGGTGGACCCTGGTTATGGGCGGCTAATGCCCCTTTAGCTAGGCTCTCAACGTAATGAGCGTACCAATATCGACCATCGCGTAAATCTGTTCGATCTCACGGTTTTTGACGGCGATGCAGCCAGCGGTCCAGTCAGGGCCTTTTGCCGGTATCAGGTTGGGCTGACCGTGTATGAAAATCTCGCCACCGGGACTTTTGCCCAGCGCCTTGGCCTCGGCAATATCCTTGGAGTTCGGATACGAGATGCCAAGAGACAAATGAAAGCTGCTGTCGGGGTTGCGGCGGTTAATAAGATAGGTGCCTTCCGGCGTCTTTCCGTCGCCTTCGATCTTCTTGTCCCCCGTTGGCGCAAAGCCAAGGTCGAACCTGTACTGTTTCAGCACCTGCTCATTGTGCAGCAGATACATATTACGCTCGCCTTTGTTCACCACAATTGATGTAACTTCGGGTCCGTCATATCCCTTGAATCTAGTGCTGCACCCGGCCACCGTCAGAGTTGCAGCCATGCCAATTCCAAATGTGCGTCGTTTCATAATACTGATTTGCCCAATCGCCTCACTTATCCGAATACCCCGCCCGGGCTGAATTTCAAAATCACTTTTTCGCGGCAAGCCGGGTAAACGACGCCACCAACTCGGTATGGGCCGACCAGCGAAACTGATCGACCACCTGCACCCAGTCCAAAGAATACCCCGCCTCCGTCAACACTCTGGCATCGCGGGCAAAAGTAACCGGGTTGCACGAAACATAGGCAATTTTCGCCACCTGCGCTTTCGCCAGCTCAACCACCTGCGCAGCGGCCCCCGCGCGCGGGGGATCCATTACAACAACTTCGAACCGCGCCAACTCATCCGGTAAAAGCGGGCGACGGAACAGATCGCGCGCCTCGGTTGTAAGGTGTTTCAACCCTGACGCTTTTCGCCAACCCTTATCCAGCGCCTCGACCGCCTGCGCATCTCCCTCAACGGCCAGAACTTCGCCCAACCCGGCCAAAGGCAGGCTGAAGGTGCCGCATCCGGCAAACAGATCGGCGATTTGGCTGGCTCCTTCGGCGATTTCGCAAACTGCAGAAACCAACGCGGCCTCGCCTTCCCGCGTGGCTTGCAGGAACGCGCCGGGTGGCGGCACCACCTGTGCAACTCCAAAGACCTGCGCCGGCGGAGCGGATATGGCTATCACCTCACCATCCCAGGATAGCCGTGCCATCCCGTGAACCTGCGCAATCTGCGCCAGTGCCTGTCGCAGCGGGCCATCCAGCGGCTTGCCCCCCGTAACCGAAACATCCAGGCCCTCGTCCGAGCATGTCAGCGTGACCGCCAAGGCAGCCTTGCGACTGGTGCCTTGTATCGCCAGTTCTTCGGTCATCCGTATCGCGGCCAGTATCGACGGGTGCAAAAGCTGACAGTCGGGAACCTGGGTAATCACATCTGATGCGCGCGCATGAAACCCCGCCATTGCCCCTTTCTTGGTGCGCCGAACCGCCAAGGTTGCCCGTCGGCGTGAGTTGGCAGGCGAAATTAGGATGGGTCTCATTTCAGGCTCTAAACCTTGCAAACTAAGCGCGTTTTGCACCAACCCCAGCTTCCAATGCGCCACAAATCCATCCGAGGCATGCTGAACCTGGCACCCGCCACAGGCCTTGTAATGTCGGCACACAGGCGCAACACGATCAGCCGAAGGGGTCACAATGCGAATTTCGTTCAGTTGCGTGCCCTCCAACACGCCGTTAACCACCTCACCCGGCAGGGTGCGTGGCGCAAAAACTGGCCCGTCAGCAATGCCATCGCCCTGATGGCCCAGCCTGTTTATGGTTACGTCTGTGTTCATGTCCGCCTCATAGCCTTACGCGTAAGTGACAAAAAGACCTTATTCTGCGGCTGCCTCAGTGCGAATGAATCCACCGGACTGGCGATTCCAAAAATTTGCGTACAGACCGTTCTGGGCCAGCAACACGTCATGCGATCCGCTTTCGACAATGCGCCCGGCATCCATAACAATGATCCGGTCCATCTCGGACAGGGTCGACAGGCGATGCGCTATGGCCAGCACGGTCTTGCCGCGCATTACGCGATGCAACGCAGTCTGAATAGACGCCTCGACCTCGCTATCCAGGGCGCTGGTTGCTTCGTCCAGCACCAGAATCGGCGCATCCTTGAGAATGGCGCGCGCCAAGGCAATCCGTTGACGTTGGCCCCCGGACAGCTTTACCCCCCGCTCGCCCAGATGCGCTTCATAACCGCGCTGGCCATTATGGTCCTCAAGCCCCAGAATAAAGTCATGCGCCTCAGCCCGTTTGGCAGCGTCAATCATTTCGGCCTCGGTCGCATCGGGACGGCCATAGAGGATATTCTCGCGCGCGGACCGGTTAAACATTGCAGTCTCTTGCGTAACCATGCCGATCTGGCGGCGAAGGCTTAGCTGGGTGATCTGCCCCAGATCCTGCCCATCAATACGAATACTGCCGCTTTCCCCTTCATAGAGCCGCAATAGAAGTGAAACGAGTGTCGATTTTCCAGCCCCCGAAGCCCCCACAATACCCAGCTTTTCACCGGCAGCGATGGTCAGATCAATATCCTGAACACCCCCGACATCACGACCATAGGCAAATCCGACGTGATCAAAAACAATCTCTCCCTTCGGCACCTGCAAGTCGCGCGCACCGATTACGTCGGGCAGGCGGGTACGGGCGGTAAGCGTGCGCATTCCGTCCTCAACCTCGCCAATATCGGAATAGATACCCATCAACGCAAAACTCACCCAGCCGGTCATTTGCGAAACGCGGATCGCAATCGCACCGGCGGCCACGATATCGCCCGCGCTTGCCAGCCCCCTTTGCCATAGAAGTAATGTCATACCAATTAACAACACCGGCAAAAGCCCGGCCAGAGACATCAGCCCAAACCGGAAGAATGCCGCCAGATAGCCAAATTCAAGTGCGCGATCACGAAACCCGCTTAGTGCGCCCAACGCCGCGCGGTCTTCGTGTTCAGCATGAGCAAACAGTTTGACCGTCTTGATATTGGTGATCGTGTCGACAATCTGGCCCGAGACCACTGCACGCGCGCCAGCCCGCCTTGCCGCCCGCAAACGGACACGCGGCAAAAACCAGCGAACCAACAGAAAATAGAGTATCAGCCAAACCAGAAAAACCAGCGTGACTTGTCTGTTGATCCACGTCAGAAGCGCCAATGACCCGACCAACGAAGCCACGGCAAAAGTCACGACATTGATCGATTCAACCACGACATTGGTCATCGCGCTTGCCGCCTGCATCTGTTTCTGTGCTATGCGCCCGGCGAAATCATCGTCAAAGAATTGGACAGACTGACCCAATGTCCAGCGGTGCAACCGCGACATCACCAGCGGATTCACATTTGGACCAACAACAACCGAATTGGCAGTCGCGGACATGCCAAACAGGATCGGTCGTGCGAGCAGGAAAAACGCTGCTCCAGCAGCGAATTTCCCCAAATTAGAGCCGGAAAACAATGTATCTGGACTGCTTTGGATGGCTGTATCCACGATCATACCCAGAATAAGCGCGGTCCCGGCCTCGATAACCCCCGCAGCGGCGGAAATGGCCGCCGCGACCAGCAGTGTCGGCCAGGCACCGGTCAGGCACCACCCCATGAAGGCGCGCAATGTTTGCGGCGGCGGGCCGTCTGCGGGGCGAAAAGCATCTATCCAGTTGGCAAGTCTCATTGATCATCCTCTGGATTAAGAAAGCCCCTAGACTGGCGAGTCCAGAAACTGGCATAAAGTCCGTCCCGAGCCAACTGTACGCCATGGCTTCTTTCTTCGACAATGCGCCCCTTATCCATGACCCGATTGTGGTCCACGCAATAGATCAGGACAACAATTCCGCCCTGCTCAGCGAAAAACCGGAGGCGATCCATCTGGATTCCAACTCTGACAGCCGCGCCCCAAGGTCAGGACCGGTAAGATCCGGCATCAGATCCCTGGCGCTTACAGGAAACCGGGCGTTTGCACCAACCGTGACTAAATCCATCACTGCATTGTCCCAAGGTCCTTCCAGTAGCGCACAACGAAGCATCAACGCATCACGGGCCGCGTCACCCTTCAAACGATACCCCAACTCCCCGGCCCCTGTTGCCTCGATTGCAGCCTTGCGCAACTGATCAAGGCGCGCGGCCTGTACCCGACTTAATCGCAGAGTCTTGCCCATCTCAACTCCGCCCAGCGCCGCCAACCGACGCAGCGGATCCGGTGCCGCTCCGGCTTGTGTTTCGATATGGATCAGCGGGGCAAGCGCACGGTCGTCCGCCCCCGGAAAAAGTTGCGCCAGCACCCCTGTGGCGCGCATTGCGGCCACTGATGGTGCGGGATCCGGGGCGCTTAGTAATTTCAACGCCTCGGCCCCAACCCGTTCGCGCGACAACATCGCCAAACCGTCTAGGCTTTCTGCGATAGCCGACAGTGCCTCCGCGTCGAAACCCGCCTCTGCATCACCGTACCAGGCATGAAACCGAAAATAGCGCAGTGATCTCAGGTAGTCCTCTTTGATCCGGTCACTGGCCTGGCCGATAAATCGCACACGCCTTTCCCTGAGGTCCGCCATGCCTCCCAGCGGGTCAATCACGGTACCATCTGGCCGGGCGTAAATTGCGTTGAATGTAAAATCGCGCCGCGAAGCATCGTCCTCAATTCTAGTTGAGAACGCCACAACAGCCCGCCGGCCGTCCGTTGCGACATCTTTGCGAAAAGTTGTAACCTCGTGCGCCAGTCCGTTGCTGACCAATGTAACCGTTCCGTGGTCCAACCCGGTAGGCACGGCCTTGATTCCGGCTGCGCGGGCCAACTTCATCACGGTTTCAGGCTCTAAATCAGTGGAAATGTCGATATCGGATGCCGCCAGACCCATCAGCGTATTGCGCACGCACCCGCCAACAAACAACACTTGCCCACCACCCGCTGCAAGTGCCCCACACACACCTTGCGTCGCAGGGTTAGTGATCCACTCTGCGGCGATCCTGTTCATCCGCTCTGCATCCGCTCGGCCAACCCGCGCAACATGCGCGCAGTCGCACCCCAGATGTAATAGGGACCGAAGGGCACAACCAGATAATGCCGCCTGACGCCGCGCCATATGCGCGATTCAACCAGGTAATTATCCGGGTTCATCAGATGTGCCAGCGGCACCTGAAACGCCTCGTCAACTTCACCAGGTTCGGGAGCAATTTTGAATCCCTGCTTCAAAATCGCCACGACAGGAGTCACGCGAAAACCGGTTATTGTTTCATGTTCTGGCAACTTGCCCAAAACCTGTGCCAACTCAGAAGGCAGCCCGATTTCTTCACGCGCCTCGCGCAGGGCCGCCGCGGTAACGTCAGCATCGTCATCATCCTGCTTGCCTCCGGGAAAAGCGATCTGGCCCGGATGATGTTTCAGCGCCGACGATCGTTTGGTCAAGATCACCCGTGGCGCGCCGGTCGCAAGAGACACTGCAACCAGAACACCGGCAGGCCGCAATTTGCGCCCTTCGGGCAAACCTGAATCCAAGTTCAGATCAAAATCCGACGAGCCGGGACCAGATCGCGCCAGCGCCGCGCGCAGGTTTTCAACCAGATCATTCACTGGACGGGGTTTCCGCCTCAAACCCGACCGAGGCCGGGTCCAGCACGTAGTGGGTACCGCAGAACTGGCAATCCGCTTGGACCCGACCATCATCGGCAATCATTGTTCCGATCTCCCGCGCCGAGTAGATTGACAGGCTTTGCCGCACCCGCTCCTGCGAACAGGTGCACCCGAACCGTACTGCCTGGGTATCAAAAACGCGTGGCTCCTCTTCGCTGAACAGGCGTACCAAAAGATCCGTGGGTGGAACTGTCGGTCCGATCAACTCCAGTTCTTCTACCGTATCCAAAAGGATGTTTGCCCGATTCCAGTTCTCAAGCTCGTCCCCGCCTACCAGATCGCGGGCGGTTAGCACCTCGCCTTTGCCCTCTCCAGCTGCCATCAGTGGCGAAGCCTTGGGCATATGCTGCAACATGACACCACCGGCGCGCCAATGCTCCNCCCCGCCCGGTTCGCGTGAGCGGCCAAAACTCAACGAAAACCGTGTCGGCAATTGCTCGGACTGGGCGAAATAGGCTTCGGCACTGTCGCTAAGCGATCTACCGACCAAGGGTGTAATGCCCTGATAGGGTTTCATGTCTGATCCCTGGTCGATCAGAACAGCAAAATACCCTTCGCCAACCTGATCAAACACGGCACCATCTGTCAGGCGCTCGCTGTCAAAACTGGCATAGGCGCGAATCTGCGCCGCCTCGCCGTCTGATTGAGGGGCGTAATAGTCGGTGGCGATCATTCGCACCGGCCCGTTCGACTGAACCTGCAAAGACAATTTCCAGCGCAGTTTGATCGTTTGGCCGATCAATGCAGTCAACAAGGCCATTTCCGCCACCAGNGCCTCGACCGCGCGCGGATAGGCGTGTTGTTTCAAAATACCGTCCAACACGCCGTCAAGACGGGCAACACGGCCACGGATATCCGATGCATCAAGTTGAAAGGGCAGGACGCTGTCGTCCCACACGAGTTTTTTACCATTGGTCATGGGGTTTCCTTACACGCCACAAATTGGCATACCGCAGCTATATAGGGGCGGCAAGTATCGGGAAGAAGAGGCAGCCGGCATGATTAGACGTTTCGGAGACGCACCCGAGCCCGGTCAGACCTATCAACGCAGGGTCGGAGCCTACGGAATTTTACCGCTAGGACGCGATTTGCTGCTTACCTGTCAATTTGATCCCGACCCAGATTTGCAATTGCCGGGAGGTGGAATTGATCCAGGCGAATCGCCCATCGCCGCGCTGCATCGCGAAGTGTTTGAGGAAACCGGCTGGCATATCGCAACGCCACGTCGAATCGGCTCGTTTCGAAGGTTCGCATATATGCCAGAATACGACCTTTGGGCGGAAAAGATCTGCCTGATTTATCAGGCCCGTCCGGTTCGCTGCTTGGGATTGCCGACAGAACCCAACCACGAACCGCTGTGGATGGAAGCCGATCAGGCCGCAGGCGTATTGGGTAATCCGGGTGACAGACACTTTGCAGAATGGTTTTCCAAATCCCGTTGAGAACTCCCATATTCGAACAAAGCTGCGGATACGTCGTCTTCCATCCCATGTTCGTTCGACATCACNTGGGTCAGGTTCCAGAAAAGATCTTCCAGGAATTCCTGACCGGTCTGTCCGGGTCGGCATTTGCTGATTAAATTCAGCAATCCCTCTGACTCTAACATATCACCGTTTTCCAGACGGCATTCGGTAAACCCATCCGAATACAGCAATAGCCGGTCACCAATTTCCAGCTTTGCCTCAAACTGTTGATAAGGCGCGTCCGGTACAAGCCCCACTGGCAATCCACCTTCACCAATATATTCAGCTTGCCCATCCCGGCGCAGGATCAGGGGGTGCGGATGGCCAGCCTGTACCAACTTGAGGTTACCGTTGTGCAAATCGACAACCGCGTAAACCATGGTAAAATATTCCTCGATCCCAGGATCGGCTATCAACCGGGCATTCAGCTGATCGGCCACTTCTTCCGGAGGATTCAATCTGTAATGATAGTTGAAACGTTTCATCGCCAGGTTCTGTTCAAAATGCGAACTGCTCAGGTAACCACCCAAGCGTGCGGTCATCATTGCCGACGTAATCCCGTGGCCGGACACATCGATGCTGTAAAATCCCATGGTGCCAAGCCCCGGAGAAAACATCCCTACAAGATCACCGCCGATGTGACCACACGGTTTGAGAAGCAGGCTAACGCGGGACGCGCCAAATTCGCGGGTCAGCTCCGGTAGCATTGATTGCTGGATTTTGCGGGCCTGCATCAGATCGCGGTCAATCCCGTCATATACCGCCTGCAATTGATCCAGCGTCTCGGTGACTACCTTGTTTGCATCGGACAACTGCCGCTGCATTCCCAAAATCCTGGCCCCTGCGGAGATACGGGCGCGCAATTCGTCCGGATTAACGGGTTTGGTTAAAAAATCGTCCGCACCGGCATCCAGCCCTTGCGCGATCTCGTTTGTCTCGCTTTTGGAGGTGAGCAGGATGAAGTATCCGTACTCGTCGCCGGACAGATCGCGAAAGGCGCGACAAAACTCCAGCCCGTCCATCCCCGGCATCATCCAGTCGCTCAACACCAGATCAGGCGCATTTTCGGTGCATAATTTCAAAGCCTGCTCGGCGCAGTCCGCCTCGATAATTTTGTATCCCTGTTTCTTTAAGGAACTGCACAGGATTCGGCGTTGCAGACGGCTATCATCGACCACCAGCACGCGCCGAATCGGGCCTGTCTCGCCGTCAACGGCATTCTGTTTGATACTTTCCTGCTGCACAATTTCTACCCTGCCAACACCACTTAAGACTCACTGATTGCGCCACTATCCCTTGCCGTCCCTTAATACAGGATGAAGCCTAAATTTGTTCTTTTTCCAGTTGCCGNCTTAACTCTACGTACACACGTAAGCAGTATTCCGACCCTGCAAGAAGCGTATTAATTCAGGTGGTTTATGATACTTTGGTCCAGGGTAAACGAACTGCGCGACGAAGTCGGAGCAGAAGATTTTGACGAAGTGGTCGAATTGTTCCTGGATGAGGTCGAGGAAGTGATTGATCGCCTTCGTCAAAACGCCGACCTTTCGCAGCTAGAGCAGGATCTTCATTTTCTGAAGGGCAGTGCGCTAAGCCTTGGCTTCGCTGATTTTTCCAACTTGTGTCAGGAAGGGGAACGAAAGTCCGCCAATGGTCAGGCAAAATCCGTTGATCTGACCGCAATTATTGTCGGATTTGCGCAATCGAAATCGCAATTTACCGCACAATTGCCTGAAATGATCAGTGCCTAAATTACAAGTTGCGCCAGTGTTTCGTCATTGGTGATGTCTGTAAAGGTAAAACCGGCCTGGTCCAGCCGGGTAAACAGTTGAACAAAATTCTCGGGTGCGCTGGTTTCGATACCGATCAAAACTGACCCAAAGTTTCGCGCCGATTTCTTCATGTATTCAAACCGCGCGATATCGTCCTCTGGCCCCAGAATGTCCAGAAAATCCCTCAACGCGCCAGGTCGTTGCGGCAAACGAAGTATGAAATATTTTTTCACCCCTGAAAACCGTTGGGCTCGCTCTTTGACCTCGGGCAGACGTTCAAAATCAAAATTGCCGCCCGAAGTGACACAAACCACGGTTTTACCCTGAATCAAGGCCTGCACATCGCCCAGCGCCTCGATCGAAAGCGCACCGGCTGGCTCAAGAACGATACCTTCGACATTCAGCATTTCGATGATCGTCAAACTGATCCGATCCTCTCCAAGTGTCAGTACATCCGACAGCGGCACGTGCCTTAGCAGTTCGAACGTCAGCTGACCAATCCGACCTACTGCCGCCCCATCAACAAATGTATCCACATGATCAAGCGTCACCGGATGCCCCGCCACCAGGGCCGCGCGCAAACACGCGCCCCCAGCCGGCTCAACAAACAGACACCGCGCCCGCGCCCCGAACCAGGCCGCCACACCTGACGACATGCCTCCGCCACCCACCGGCAACAACACAAAATCCGGAGCTATACCCAATTGCTCTTCAATCTCGACCGCAACCGACGCTTGCCCCTCAATCACATCATGGTCGTCAAATGGCGACAGGAAATGACCCCCGTTCACGGCGCACCATTCCTGTGCTGCCGCCAAAGTATCGTCGAAATAGTCCCCGATCAGATGGATATCGACCTGATCACCGCCAAAAATCCGGGTTTTTCGTATCTTTTGTTGCGGCGTGGTGATCGGCATGAAGATCACGCCCTTGACCCCCAGATGACGGCACATGAATGCAACACCCTGCGCGTGGTTACCCGCGCTGGCACAGACAAATAGCTTTTGATTCGGCTGTCGGTGCATCGCATTAAGCGCCCCGCGCAACTTGTAGGACCGTACCGGACCAAGATCCTCGCGTTTCAGCCAAATATCCGCGCCAAACCGCTCAGACAAAAGCACATTGCGCTGCAGCGGAGTGACCGGAAACACATTGCGCATAGCGGCTTCGGCAGCGCGGGCTTTGTCTTGAAATTCACTCATGACACCTCAGTGGCGCAGCTTTGCCAACGGCGCAAGCCCGGCCCGCCTTGCCCCGGCCTTCAAAACCGGCTAACCCGCAGCCGTTCTGACAAAGAGGAATTCACCCATGTCCGCGCCTAAAAAAGTTGTTCTAGCCTATTCCGGTGGCCTCGATACGTCGATTATCCTCAAGTGGCTGCAAACCGAATATGGCTGTGAAGTCGTCACTTTCACCGCCGACCTAGGACAAGGCGAAGAACTGGAGCCGGCCCGCAAAAAGGCCGAACTGCTGGGGATCAAGCCCGAGAATATCTTTATCGAAGATGTTCGCGAAGAGTTTGTCAGCGATTTCGTGTTCCCGATGTTCCGCGCAAATGCCGTTTATGAAGGGCTGTATCTGCTTGGAACTTCAATTGCCCGGCCATTGATTTCCAAACGCCTAATCGAGATAGCTGAAGAGACAGGTGCCGATGCCGTGGCCCATGGTGCCACTGGCAAGGGCAATGATCAGGTGCGGTTTGAACTGGCGGCCTATGCGCTGAACCCGGACATCAAGATGATTGCGCCCTGGCGAATTTGGGACCTGACCAGCCGCACAAAGCTAATTGATTTCGCCGAAAAGAACCAAATTCCGATCGCTACGGACAAACGTGGCGAAGCGCCATTTTCGGTGGATGCCAACCTTTTGCACACCTCATCAGAAGGCAAGGTACTGGAAGATCCGGCCATTGCCGCGCCCGACTATGTCTATCAAAGGACCGTCCGCCCCGAAGATGCGCCGAACGAGCCGGAATTCATCGAAATCGGCTTTGAAAAGGGCGATGCCGTGTCAATTAATGGCGAGTCAATGAGCCCGGCATCGATCCTGACCAAGCTGAACGATTATGGCGGCAGGCACGGCATTGGCCGGCTTGATCTGGTCGAGGGCCGGTTTGTCGGAATGAAATCGCGCGGCATTTATGAAACACCAGGTGGCACAGTGCTGTTAGAGGCCCATCGCGGCATTGAATCAATCACCATGGACCGCGGCGCGATGCATCTGAAAGATGAGTTGATGCCAAAATATGCCGAACTGATTTATAACGGATTCTGGTACAGCCCTGAACGCGAAATGCTTCAGGCGGCGATCGATGCCAGCCAGACCCACGTTACCGGAGCCGTTCGTATCAAGCTCTACAAAGGGTCCGCTACATGTATAGGTCGCTGGTCCGATCACTCACTGTACTCCGAGGAACACGTGACCTTCGAGGATGATGCAGGCGCATATGATCAAAAAGATGCGGCTGGGTTCATCCAACTGCAGGCGCTGCGGCTTAAGCTGATCGCCATGCGCAACAAGCGGGTTGGCTGACCTCGGTCTTTATGGTTTCAGAGCGCAGGCCTGCGTCGCAAGATAGGCGGACGGGCTGCCAGAGCGGTTCAATCCAACCGGGTTCAGGCATTCACCGGGCACCCACGGCAGCATTTGTTTGCCGTGGCACGCTCGGGCTGACTGGTGAATGCAAATTGATTGTCACGCCATGGTGACCTGCATGAACTCCGCCAAACAGTAAACTTCCCTCACCAGAGCGTGACATTTCATGTCAGCATCTTGCCGCGGGGGGCACACCGCAGGCAGCATAACGCAACAGGAGGCTGACCAATGACATATGTGGATAATTTCAAACCTCTGGCGTTGGTAATGTTGATCGGCCTTGCCACGTTGTTGCGTACCTGTCCCGCCGAGGCCGCTGGCAGCGAGACCCTGACGGTAGCCGGTGGNTGTTTCTGGTGCGTTGAGTCCGACTTCGAAAAAGTGCCGGGCGTGATCGAGGCCGTTTCAGGTTATACTGGCGGTACCACAGAAAGCCCGACCTATAAACAGGTCTCGCGTGGCGGCACCGGGCATTTTGAAGCCGTGCAAATCACCTTTGATCCGGGGCTGGTCAGCCGCGCGGAACTGTTGGCTTTGTTTCTGCGCTCNGTCGACCCAACAGACGCNAGCGGTCAGTTTTGCGATCGCGGTGAATCGTATCGCACCGCAATTTTTGTCTCTAATGNNGAGGAAANNACGATTGCTGCCCGAGCCAAGGCGCAAGCCCAATCCGACTTGGGNCAGACAATTGTCACGCCAATCCTGAAGGAGATCCAGTTNTACCCGGCAGAATCCCATCATCAGAATTATCACCGCGGCACCAATCTGGTGCTGACCCGGTTTGGTCCAAAACGACAATCCGAGGCATANAAGAANTACCGCAAAGCCTGTGGACGAGATGCCCGGGTCAAACAGTTATGGGGCGATGACGCCCCCTTTGCCGGAGGCTGAAGCCCCGCCTATTTCCTGCCGATTTCACAAGACGCCAGAACAGCCATGTTCAGGATATCATTGGCTGTCGAAGTCGACGAGCAAATCTGGATAGGCTTGTCCACACCGGTCAGAATCGGACCAAGAACCGTGGCATCGCCCATTTCCTGCATCAGCTTGACCGAAATGCTTGCGGAGTGGCGCGCCGGCACCACCAAAATATTTGCCGGACCAGTCAGACGGGAAAACGGGTATGCCGCCTGTGCCTGCACATTCAGCGCCACATCGACGGTCATTTCGCCTTCATACTCAAAATCCACACCTCTCCGGCTAAGAACGCCCGGTGCGATGTGCATCTTTTCAGCCCTCTCAGAAACCGGGTGCCCGAATGTGGAAAAGCTGACAAAGGCGACACGGGGTACAAGACCCATATGGCGGGCGACACCAGCCGCGCCCTCGGCGATATTGGCCAGATCCTCTTCGTCTGGCCACTCGTGCACCAAAGTGTCTGCGATCAACACGATCCGACCCTTGTGCAGCAACGCGGTCACCCCGACGGCCCCGTGTTTCGCATCGGCATCAAACACGTGATTTATCCGATCCAGGACATGCGCCGATTTGCGCGTCGCACCAGTGACAAGTCCGTCTCCATGCCCATGTGCCAGCATCAGAGCCGAAAACACATGCCGGTCCCGCGCCGCCAGCCGGTGAATGTCCTTTTGGTCAAACCCCCGGCGCTGCAACCGCTGATAAAGGAAATTCTTGTATGTATTCAGATGCTGAGTATTGGCGGCATTCACCACCTCAATCTCTGCCACCGCATCGCCCAATCCTGCCGATTCCAGCTTTGACTTAACCTCCTCCTCGCGCCCAACAACAACCGCGTCGCCATAACCGGAACGCTGATACATGACAGCCGCCCGCAAAACCCGCGGATCGTCACCCTCGGCAAAAATCATGCGTGACTGAGCCGCTCGCGCCCGCGCATTCAACCCCCGCAGAATACTGGCCGTCGGATCCATCCTTGATTTTAGCGCCAGTTCATAGGCATCCATGTCGATGATCGGACGCCGCGCGGCACCGGTATCCATGCCTGCGCGTGCCACAGCCACCGGGATGCGATGGATAAGGCGTGGATCAAATGGCGTCGGAATTATGTAGTCGCGCCCAAAACTAAGGGTGCGCCCATATGCCAGCGCCACCTCGTCCGGCACATCTTCGCGGGCAAGACCGGCAAGGGCATGGGCGCAGGCGATCTTCATCTCGTCATTGATAGCGCGGGCGTGGATGTCCAAAGCGCCCCGGAACAGATAGGGAAAGCCAAGCACGTTGTTGACCTGATTGGGATAATCGCTGCGCCCGGTGGCAACAATGGCGTCCTCGCGCACTTCGTGCGCCTCTTCCGGCGTGATCTCGGGATCCGGGTTCGCCATGGCAAAGATCACCGGGTTCGGGGCCATGCTGACCACCATATCCTGTGTCACCGCCCCCTTGGCACTGACCCCCAGGAACACGTCAGCCCCCTCCATCGCCTGCTCAAGCGTTCGCAGCTCCGTTTTTATCGCGTGGGCAGATTTCCACTGGTTCATGCCATCTGCCCGGCCCTGAAAGATCACGCCCTTGGTATCACAAACCACACAATTGTCATGCTGCGCACCCATGGACTTCAGCAACTCGATACAAGCGATCCCAGCCGCGCCCGCACCATTCAACACAATCCGCACATCCTCGATTTTCTTGCCCGAAATATGCAGCGCGTTGATCAAGCCTGCCGCACAGATCACAGCCGTCCCGTGCTGATCGTCGTGAAAGACGGGTATATCCATGTCTTCTTTCAGACGTTGTTCGATTATGAAGCACTCGGGGGCCTTGATATCCTCAAGGTTAATCCCGCCAAAGGTCGGCCCCATAAGCCGCACGGCACGACAGAATTCGTCCGGATCCTCGGTGTCCAGNTCAATATCAATGCTGTTCACATCGGCNAACCGNTTGAACAAAACCGCCTTNCCCTCCATCACCGGNTTGGAGCCCAACGCTCCGAGGTTTCCCAATCCCAAAACCGCCGTGCCGTTGGAAATCACTGCCACAAGGTTGCCCTTGTTGGTATAATCATACGCCGTTTCCGGATTCTCTGCGATCGCCTCGCAGGGCACGGCCACGCCAGGACTATATGCCAGCGACAAGTCACGCTGAGAATTCATCGGCACTGTGGCCTGAATCTCGAATTTGCCCGGAGTAGGTTCCAGATGAAAGGCGAGTGCCTCTTCGGCGGTTATCTTGATCTTTGACATTGGCGGCGCGGCTCCCTCTGAGTGCCATAGCGTCTTAGCCCAGCGAGGCGGCACTCTCAACGATAATGCGTTTTCGCCTTTCTTCGCAACGCCCCGGTTTGTAAACTATTGATTGTTCCGGTTCGGGGGAAAACACTGGTGAGCAACGTCACGCCCATGATGGCGCAATTTCTGGGTCTCAAGGCGGACCATCCCAACGACTTGCTGTTCTATCGGATGGGCGACTTTTACGAAATGTTCTTTGATGACGCCGTCTCCGCCTCGGAGGCGCTGGACATTGCCCTGACCAAACGCGGCAAGCATGACGGAGCCGACATTCCCATGTGCGGGGTACCGGTCCGTGCGGCCGAAGGATACCTGCTGACTCTGATCCGTAAAGGCTTTCGCGTGGCAGTGTGCGAACAGATGGAAGATCCCGCCGAAGCCAAGAAACGAGGCTCTAAATCAGTCGTAAAACGCGATGTTGTTCGGCTTGTTACCCCCGGAACCCTGACCGAGGACGCCCTGCTTGAGGCTCGTCGCCACAATTTTCTGACGTCATATGCCCAACTGCGGGACACTGCCGCGTTGGCCTGGGCCGACATTTCCACCGGTGCATTCAACGTCATGCCACTGCCCAAAGGGCGGCTAAGCCCAGAACTGGCCCGCCTCGCCCCGTCCGAACTGATTGTATCCGAAGTGCCGGAGGCAGAACTTTCAACGTTAGTGTCTGATCTGGGGATTTCCTTGACCCCGCTTAGCCGCGCGAGCTTTGACAGCGCCGCTTCGGAAAAACGCGTATGTGACCTGTTCTCGGTGGCTTCGTTGGATGGGTTTGGCGGGTTTGGCCGGGCAGAAATTTCGGCCATGGGCGCGCTGATTGATTACTTGCAGATCACCCAAAAAGGCAAACTGCCCCTGTTGCAATCTCCGGTACGCGAGGCACCCGACCGCATTGTCCAGATCGACGCGGCCACCAGGCGTAATCTGGAACTAACACATGCGCTTGGCGGTGGTCGTGCCGGTTCATTGCTGTCGGTCATCGACCGCACCGCGACACCGGGCGGTGCGCGCCTTCTGGAACAACGGCTTTCCAGCCCCTCTCGCAGTCTTGATGTCATCCATGCCCGTCTCAGTTCCATTGATTTTGCTGTCGAGCAAAGCCGAATTTCCGCAAATCTGCGCGACTCGCTTCGCAAAACCCCTGATTTGAACCGCGCTCTGTCCCGCCTGTCCCTTGGCCGAGGTGGGCCCCGTGATCTTGC
>JGI24723J26617_10001858_pt1 | contig 17863 bp, 12 predicted proteins | sample Cruoilmetagenom6_FD_26617 | JGI IMG/M metagenome (IMG submission 26617)
AGCATCTGTTGTTTGAGCTCTGGGGCGAAGACCTCGCAATCTTTGATCTTCACGAACTTATAGAACGCGATCACCTCGTAAAATGTCTGTTTCTCAACTGCTGTGCTCATGGGGGATTAAAGACCAACGCGGCGGGCGAGACTATCGCCTGATCAGGAAAAAACACCCCTCAAGTCCGTTATTCTGTTCATCATTGGTTTTCATACCTGCGCACAGCAATTTCAAAGGGCACACTCATGGTCTTGGGTGTGCCCTGCGATTCGATTCGAAGTTTGGTGTGTTGATTCCGCTTCTTATCGTCTACGACGCACCCCAGCAAGACCGAGCAACCCCATGATCGCAGCCGAGCCCGGAGCTGGGACAGACGAGTACTCGTAGTTCAAGGTCACGCTTCCTTGGTGGAAGTGGTTGATGATCCAGATATCGAAGTAAGGCGGTGGTGGTGGGAGGAGCAGTGAGAGGTAGGGGTAGATCTCTGCTTCGATGGTTCCATTGCCGATGAACGCACTGGTCTGGAATGGCAGGATGTCTCGTGTGCCTTCGAGGGTTTCTTTGTACGACCAGAATGCGGTGTCCTCGCCTTTTTGAGCTACACCATCGGAGGCCCCCATGTCGGCACTCACCAGGGTCCCCCAGCCTCCAAGGCCTGGGACGAAGACGCCGTTGAACTCGAGGTTATTGTAAACCGCCGATTCGAGGAACCATTCATCAGCACCAACGGCATAGTCTTCGCCGTTTTCGGTCATGACCTCATATGAGAAGAACGAGGAGACGCTAACGCTGACCTCCTCGAGCACACGCGTCCCACCCATCGAGTCAAACTCGTTGAACTGAAGCGCGGTGGGCGAGTTGCTCTGGTGGACATCCCAGGTGTAATCTGAGACCTGCGATATAATTTCAGCCTGTGCGATACCTGATACTAAAGTCAGAACGGCAATATTTAGAACGTGTTTCATCTTTCTCATCTCCTGTTTTTTAGATTATGGGTTTTGATCATGTCGTGGTTTGTAATGGCGATCCGATCTCCATTCATGGTCTTTCGACTCAATGTACTTGATCGGATATCGAATGTCAATCTTCTTTAAAGAAGTTTTTGAAGAATTTTTGGAGAAACTTCAATTCGTTTATGAATCTTTCTCTTATTCAGGTATAGTTGGGGCATGGATCCAAAATCAGCAACCCAATCCAATTTCTCGCGGGACGCTGTCATTTGTGTGCGTCATACGCAGGCCGCTTTTACGGATTTGTTAATGCATGCTGGGCTTGGTGGAGCTCGCCCAACCACCGTTGGGCGGGTTTTGGGGCTCGATAAGACCCTTGCTTGGAAAGTATCGCGGTTTTCTGAAACAACCGACCCGCTTAAAGCTGTCAAGCATATCCCGGGTTCCAGCGGGGTCGAAATAGTACTCAAAGCCGCCAAGGCCAATGGAATACACGAAGACCAGATAAATGCTGTCCGCGAAGCAAACCACGCATTTCAAGCATTTGTAAGGCAGTTTGCTGGTGATCGGCGATCATTTGAAGCGATGTTGGCCGCGGGCGGACAAAGTGAGAAAATCGATCTTGAAGAGAGACGGGCGTTTTACCGATCTGGGTCGGTAATCTGGGGCGTGCGGGCAAAGGTTCAGTTTTTGACGCTGTGTCTAAAGCCTTCGCCAACGAATCCAGATCGGATCGATGTGCTTCAGCTGAGTGGTTTTTATGACTTTGCTCGGCTGAGGAGTAATGTCCCATGGATCATCCGTAGGCTTTGGGTATCTGAATCGAATGACAAGAACGGCTCAGATTTTCGCCGAGAACCTTTATACACGCAAGAACCGGGAAGTAACGCACTGCCGATGATTCCGGAGTTCTGCTCAACCCCGATACCCAAAATCAATCAGTTTACGGGCTCCAATGGTGTGCTCTACGATGAAATTGCCCCTGGTCCCGTGGGCAACCCCGGAGCACTCACCTGTGTGTCAGGGGAGTTGTATCACAGCGCGTTCCCGATGCATTGGTCTCCTGAAAACACCTTCGGACGCTATGAGTTGATGCTCACCACCCCGGTTGAAGCTGTCCTCTTTGATGTTTATCTCCACTCTTCACTCACACAGTTTGGCGATTTTGAGCAAACTATGTATGGGCTACTCGAGGATCGCCCTGGATTGGGACACGGCAAATCCCATAACTCGCCGATGTTCGCCCCCGAGGCTTCTCTCAAACTGAGTCACCCATCGTCGCCGACCAATACGCGGTACTCGAAAATCCGCGATTATTCTCGACTGATCAACTCATCACTCAAGCAGGCGGATTGGGGTTCAATCGATGAGTTCAGGGGATATCGAAGCGAGATTGAATTCCCACCAACTCCGGTTTGTTTGACCATGCGGTGTCCAATCTACAAGATTTCATGATCGGCGGGTAGCGCCGATATATTGATTGAACTTACAAAAACGAAAACGCCCGCGATTGCGGGCGTTCGTCGTTTAAAGTGGAGGGCAGGGGACTTGAACCCCTAACTTCCAGCTTGCAAAGCTGGCACTCTACCAATTGAGTTAGCCCCCCAGGGCTAATGATCTGACCGGTACAAGATCGGCTAGATCGGGTCATGAGTGTAGCCCTTGCTGAGTGAATCGACGACTTGATAGGGTCGGAATCTTTCGGGCGGATGGTGTCAGATTGGGGTAGGATGGTGGATAGGAGAATTTAATGAGTCACCAAGCCGTAATTGCCCCGTCAGAACTCCGGTTCGCCCGCTGTACAGTCCTGCTAGCCGCCCTTCTCGGGCCTTGCGGGGCTGCTGTTGCCCAAGATGGGACAGACCAAGAAGCTGAGAAAATTGTTGAGTCCGATGAGCCGGGCTGGGTTGTGACGCTGGATCTGGGGGCCTCGTTTATAAGCGAAGCGGACTTTGATATGCCTGTGGGGACGATCGAATCGACCTCGTTTGGAGCGGAACTGGGGATCCTGATCCCGGTCGATGACCGGGCTCGGCTGCTCCTGAGCTTTGGGGCCGATTTGACCGAGTACGACATCACCCCTGCGGTTGGGGCGGTGGGTACTACAGCGGGGACGGTGGGCACGCAGTTTGACACGGTGACCGAGTATGGGTTCGACGGGCTCTACACCCGAGCGATCGACGCGGACACCTCGTTCTTTGTCGGCGGCGGGATCGGGGTCGCGGCTGAGGGCGGGGCGAGCGATGCGGTGATCTGGAACGGCGTCGGCGGGTTTGCGTTTCAGGTGAACCCGAAGCTTCGGCTGGGGCTTGGGGTTGGGGTCTTCTCGCAGATTGAGGATGATGTACGGATTGTGCCGCTGCCTCAGGTGTACTACACGATTGATGATCAGTGGTCGATCCAGAGCAAAGGCGTCGGCGGGAAGATCAACTACAAATGGAACGACGAGCTGTCGATGGGGATACTGGGGCAGTTCGACGGACGGAGCTTCCGGATTGATGGGGACAACACGCTGGTGCCTGACGGGGCGGTCACAATGACGGGATTCCCGATTTCGTACTACCTCGATTACTCGGGTGGGGAGACTTCGAATATCTCGTTCTTTGCTCAGGTGGGCGTGGTGGTTGCGGGATCGATGGAGATCCTCAACTCGACGGGCACAACGGTGGTCGATGAGGACATCGATCCGGGTGTTTTTGCTGGGATTGGTCTCAAGATCGAGTTCTGATTACCGATCTGTTTACAGAACTGAATACCGGACCGATTACCGATCGGGTTCATTTGGTGATTCTTTGACCGGGACCTGATGCTCGATGGTTGAGAGCGCGGGGAGTCGGTCTTGGATCGGTGGGGCGTCGCGCTGTGTGCAGCTGATGAGCATGGGTGGATCGAGGGGGCGGTCTTCGTTCCCGACGGGGACGGCTGCGATTTCTTGGATGACGCTTGCCCCCCCTACCGCTTCTGCGAAAGCGGTGTAGCGGCCATCGAGGAAGCTGGTGCCTTCTCTGGAGAGGGCGACGAAGACCTGGGAGCCGTTGGTGTCGGGGTCGCTATCTCGGGCCATCGAGAGGACGCCGAAATCATGGGGGAGCGATGAGTCTTCGAGGTCGATCATGTATCCGGGGCCGCCGGAGCCTGTGCCTGAGAGGTCCCCAACCTGGATGACAAAGGGGGTGCCGTCGGCGCGGGTGGCGACGACGCGGTGGAAGATGATGTTGGTGTAGAACCCGCCCTCGGTGAGGTGCAGGAAGTTGAATGCGGTGTTGGGGGCGGCGTCTGGACGCATGCGGTAGACGATGTCGCCCATGCTTGTTTTCATGACGACTTCTTGGTCAATGTAGATGCGGAAGCCGGAGAATGCGATTTCGCGGAGATCGGTTTCACTCTTGCCGAGGGCTTTGAGGGATACGAGTCGGTCGTCTTCGAAGATGACTTCCCCTCGGGGGTCTTCAGAGATGTCCATGGTGGCGGCGTCCACGATGACGGCACGGTTCGGGGTAACGAGCGGCTGGATGACGAGGGGGGCACCGGTCGGAACACCATCGAGTTCGAGTTGGGCGTAGCTGACGGTGTGTGGCTTAGCTTCCCAGAGGTGTGGAAGGAGACTGGTGAGGTCCACGCGCCCTGCTGCAGCGGGGGCTTGGTGGGTCCATTGGCTTGTGGCGGGATCGTAGAGACGGATGGTGACCTCGCCTGCGAATCCATCGGGAACATGGATACGGATCGGGACACGCTGGCCTATGCCGTAGTAGAGGCGTTCGGGGGTGAGCTGGGCTTCTGTAGAACAAACAGCAGCGAGGAGTGCGGCCAATACAACGAAAATTCGAAGGGATAGGGCTGAGGTGTGCATGTGTACACAATATACGCAGAATCGCATCCATGCGGATGCATCGCAAAACTGGAGATTCAGGGTGAAGTATTGGAGATCAGAATCGATCGATTACGGGGTGACTGTGGAGCCACCGTCGAAGAGTTGCCATGCTTGATTGGTGTCATCGACGATGGAATCATCGGTTCGTGACATGACGGATTGCATGATTTGACTATCGATGTCGTCATACCAGTTGACCGAAAGGCCTGCGGCGAGGACATTGAGGCCGTTCTCATGGTTGATGTCATCAAAGGAGCGGAGCGAGTCGGTGACAAGCGCGGCCGTGGAGTTCATTGAGTAGAGGTGGCGTTGCCCGTCTGGGCCGATGCCGCGGTACTGGTAGTTGGCAATGATTTCGGTTGAGGTTTCGAAGTTCCATTGGTCTTCGTAAACTTCGAGGCCGTTGTCCCCGGTATGGCTTGGGCAGTAGTAGACACCCGCGGCGCTGATGTAGCCCTTGTAGAAGAGAAGCCCGAGACCGTCCCATTGACCCCAGAGCCGGTCCTCGTATTCTGCAGGATCGGTGCGGATGGTGTCCATGAGGTGCGGGTACATCGCGCGAGCGGTTCTGCCTCCATCGTCGTCGAGGAAGACACTCGATGGGAGCATGTCTTTGTTATCTTCCGCGTAGAGGTTCATGCCTAGACCGATCTGTCGCATACTTGATGAACAGATGACCTTGCGGGCAGATTCACGGACCATTGAGATGCTCGGGAGCATGAGACCGATGAGCAACGAGATGACCGCGATCGACACGAGTACATCAATCAGAGTGAACGCGCTGGAGCGTGATCTCCGTTTGTTGCCATTGGATTGCGTCTGAATCTGTACCACGAGATAGACCACTTTCTATTCTTCAGTATCGGTCGAGCACGCATCTTTGAGTACACGAACCGCTCTGAAACCAGACCGAGTTCCCCGGCCTGTACCATCCCTTAACGCATCTCCAATATAGTGGGTTCGAGAAATTTATGCAAGCCCTATTTTGGGTGTAATTAGACAATAACGGCGTTCTACCGTCTATTTACCGAACGCGCCTCGCTCAATAATGCAGAAAATTACTCATATTAAGGACTTGCAAGCATCCGTATTGATGTGATAGCGTATGGACTGGTGTCCTGTGGTCGTTTCGCAGGCACCGGGCACGCTCGTGGATCCCGGATATATGAATAAAAGAGAATCGGAACAACCCGGAAAGAATCAGCCAACGAATCCTTCTCAGAAGGGGGCTGATCAGGACTCACCGCCAATGCGGGCGAGTGACTTTACGGGCCAAGGCAGGATTGATTTCGAGTTGATGCAGCGAGTAGCAGCCAACCAAGAAGCCGGTGTCGGCGAACTCTACGACCGCTTTGGGTCGCTGGTGTATCGCATGGCGATCCAGTCGCTCCCGACGCGTGATGAGGCTGAAGACGCGGTTCAGGAAATCTTTGTTCGCTTGTGGAAGACCGCTGATCGGTATGACCCACGCAAGGCGGCATTGGTCACCTGGGTAATGCTGCTCACACGACGTCATCTTGTGGATAAGTTGAGAAGAAAGCGGGCGAGAATCAAAACCTCGCTCTTTGATGACGGTAGTACAGGGGCGGCTGGGAACGGGCGGAATACGCCTGCGACCAAAGAGATCTCTGCCCGTATGGAAAAGGATGAGAACTTCAGGGCGTTGATGATTCGTGTCGAGACGCTGCCTGAACTCCAACGCACAGTCGTAATTCGTGCATACCTGGGCGGCCAGACGCTCAGACAGATTAGTGAAGAACTGGGTACCCCTCTGGGTACGATTAAGTCCGCTTTGAGCCGAGCACTCGTTCGTCTCAGAGAACGCACAGAAGAAGAAGTACCATCATGAATACGCAAGAACTTATTGAAAGCACCATGCTCCATACACTCGGCCTGCTCGAAGATCAGGAGATCGAGGCTTATGAAGCTGCCTTTGACGCTGCTCCGGGATCGGTGCAGTTGTTGGTTCGTGAAGAAGCCCTCCGCATGGGCGACTTTGGCGATCTGATGCCGAACAACGAACCGGACCCGGCTCTGCGTGAACTCGTGGTTTCTGCGGTTCGCGCTGCGATGCGTGAGCAGGACAACGAACTACGGATCGCCAGCACACCAGCGGTTGTAGGTCGGATCGATCCGCAATCATCCCGTCGCGCCCAGCCCAAGATTTCCACGACCCCCCGCGTTCACCGCTTGTGGCGTGCCTCGACGATCGGGTTTGCGGCTGCAACTATTGCATTGAGTGTGGTGTGGACCAACAATAATCAGACCTACAACCAGGTATCACCCAAGGCGTTGCTGGGTCAGATGTATGACACCATCGGCGCTGAGTTCCTTGAATCAACCCTGTTTGACTCGACGACCGAGCATGTTTCGATGGTTTCATCGAACAACTCAACGAACTCGGTCGCCGCTGTCTGGCACAACCCGGACTGGGATTCCGCCCGCTTGTTCGTCAAGAACATGAAAGCGAGCGAGGAGAACCCGTACCGTTTGGTCGTGCTTGATGAGAACGGCGAGATCGTCCGCGAGGTCGCGACTTTCTCCTCGGAGGGCGAGCTTGAAAACTTTGAGGTTCAGGTGAATCTCAAGAGTGAACGCCGGCTCGCGATCTACCAGGGGATCAACGAGGCGATCGAGAGCAGCGAGCCGTTGTTGTCAACGCTTGATTCTGATCTCTGAAGCACTCTCTCGTTTAGGCATCCAATCACATAGAATAACAACCGCCGCATCAGAGATTCTGATGCGGCGGTTTGTGTTGGTGCTTTGAGTTTGGGGCAGGATCGCTTAGTCGTCTTTGCCTGCGACTTCCCATGAGCTTTCATCGAAGAGTGGTTCGACGCGGGAGTCACGTTCGAACTTGGCCTTGACCTTTGCGAGACGCCTCCAGAAGAGCCCACCGAGTGCGAATGTCGCGACTGATGAACTTCCGAAGATCATGCCTGCGGTCTGGATTCGGGCGGTATCAAGCGGCGCCTGACCAACCGAAGCGTTCTCGACGATCGAGGTTAGGGCCCCGTCGATGCGCCGGGCGCGGGCCGCGTTTGCTTGGGCGGAGATGGTCAGTGCGAAGGTATCAAGAATCCGCTGGGTACGGGCGGGGCCTTGGCCCCGGTATTCGAACTGGATTGATCCTGGCTCAGCAACAACGACATCGAGCGACTCGCTCATGTGGGCGCTGAGTGTGCCTGCGACTGCGAGATCTGTGATCCCCCGACGTTTCATGCCTTGGGCGGCCTTCTCAATAAACTGTGGATCGGTCACGAGCTGTTCTACATACCCCTGCCAGGAGGCGATGTCATCGGTGGTGAGCGTGCGCTCGCCTGCTTTGGCGGTCAGCGTGATGCTCGATGCGTAGGCGCCCGGTGCGATTTGCCCAGAAACAAACCAGCTCAGGCCTGCGATCAGCATGACGAGAAGCCCGAACCCTGAGAGTCCTAGGAGAGCACCCGAGCGGGCTTCGCGTTTGGAGAGTTTGGACTGCGCATCGGTCACGGCTTGGTAGGCTTCGACGAGTTCGGCCCGTTTAACAAGCACCTGTTCGCACTGATCGTACCGATCCCTGAGCGCTTCGGTGGCGCGTCGGATCTTGTCGGACTGGACCCGGAGTATTGATTTCATGCGAGAGAGGCGTTCTTTCCGGCTTGTAGTCCACTCGTCGGATTTGATGGAACCTTCCGATTCCATGCCGTCAAGAAGCTCTTTGAGCTCGGTAATTTGATTGGTGAGCAGGGCCTCTTGATCACTGGATTCTTTAAGTTGATTCTCAAGCTTGTCGATCTCTGCTTGAGAGTTCTGGACGACTGATTGCTCTGCGATGAGTTGATCCGAAATTTCGTCGTACTTGGCGCGGATGGTATGGATCTGCTCATCACGCTCGTGGAGATTCGATTGGAGCTGGCTGATTTCTGACTGGTGAGTCCCGGACAAATCTTCGAACTGCTTGCCCGATCTGATTGCTTGCTCGAGCTTGGCTTGCAGTTCCAGCTGAACTTTGTCGCGGTTGGATTGGGCGTCTTGGATCCCTGAGCTGGCGGCGGAGAGATCTTCGGTCAGTTTGACAACCTGAGCTTTGGCCGATTTGAGTTCTTTGGCGGCGCCCGCGTCGGCGGATTTGAGCTGCTCCTGGAGGCTCTCTGCGTGTGCATTCGATTTCTTGAGATCCTTGACAGAGTGGTCCAGCAGGAGCTGGAGTTGATCGAAGGATTCCTTGCTCGCTTTGTCGCTGCTTCCATGCTCTGAGATGGTGTCCTTGGCGGCTTTGAGCTCGTTGTCTAGGCCTGAGGCGATGGACTCGAGCTCGTCGATTCTTTCTAGCGCTCGTTTCATCGCATTGTCGTGGCCATTGATTGAATCTGATGCGTTGTCAAGCTGTCCCTGCATCTCTTCGAGGATGGAGAGTGAATCTTGCTCGTCGGCCTTCGATTTAGCCGAGATCTCGCTCATTTGCTTCTCGAGCTTTCCCGCTTGGATAGCGAGATCTTCGATGACCTTGGCACGCTCTTTGAGCTCGATTTCGCGTCCGCTGAGGGCGGCCTTTGTTTGATCGAGATCATTTGCCAGCTCGCCGATCTTTGTTTCGAGTTCTGAATCGAGCTCGATTCGCGCCCGGGCTTGTTCTTCGAGCTTGGCGAGTTCGTCCTTGCGATTGGAGATACCTTCGAGCTGTTTGTCGAGTTCTTCGACTCGTTGGTCGATCTGCTTGGACTTTGATTCAACAACTGCTTCGAGGCCTTCGATGGACTCGGCGTGGTGTGCGAGCTGAGATTCGCGTTGCTCGAGCCCTGATGCACGCTGGGCGATATCGGCCTCGCGGCTTTCGAGATCCTGACGCATTTCTGCGAGCTCGACTTCCCTGGTGGTGAGTTCGGTTTCTCTGGATTCGACTTGATCGGCGGTTTCTTGGATCTGTGCTCTGCGTACAGAGAGTTCTGCGGTGATCTTGCGTTGCTCTTCGTGGGCACCGCGGAGGGCGTCGAGCTGCTTCTCAACCCCTTCGATAGCACCTAGAACTTCATCTGAGTCCTTCTGCGGCTTGATCTCGGGATTGTCGGCACCCACACCGCTGGCCTTCTTGCTTCTGGAGGAGGCACGCCCCGCGTTGCGCGTTGATTGGTTTTCATTGTCGCTCATACTCGTCATCCTCCCTGTCCCATTTGCCCGTTGTCCCATCGAAACCTTCGCAGGCTTCCCTGGTTTCGATGCCCCTACGTTCTTCATCGGGCGGCCATCTGAACTGTTCAATATGGAGTGGGAAAATGCGCAAGAATCGCTTTGATGCATTGATGAAATGGGTTGTTTAGTTGGGCTGGGGGAGGAGGATCGGTAATCGGACTCCCAATGGAGGTCCGATCATGCAGAACGCGTGCTCGGTCTAGAGTGTTGGTATGACTCCTATTGAACTGGTCAACGATACTGTGCGTGTGGTGGTTGACCCATCCAAAGGGTGCCGGATTGATGCGCTTGAGATCCGTGGCCCGGGGGGTACATGGCACGGGGTGCTGCGGTCTGGAACCGATGGCGTGGGGAGCTTTGTGATGGTGCCTTGGGCTAACCGGATCAAAGACGCGAGCTTCGGATTCGATAACCAGACGCTTCAACTCTCGCCCAACCATCCTGATGGGACCGCGATTCATGGGGTCGGTCGGGATCATGCTTGGGTGATCGGGGACCGGTCGCCGTTTACAGCACGGTTTGCGTTCGATTCTCGGCTTGCTGAGGGTGTGAACTTCCCGTTTGAGTTTGGGGCGGTGATGCGCGTGGAGATCGGGGCTGGGACGGTTGAGATCGATCTGGATCTGACGAACTTGGGGAGCGTTCCGATGCCTGGGGGGGCTGGGCATCATCCGTATTTCATGCGGGTGCTGTGGGATGAGGGGGATGAACTGAAAGTGAGAGCCGATGTCGGGGGGCGGTATCCGTGTGATGGGCAGATCCCAACGGGGGCGATGACAGATGATGAGGTGTGCAAGGGATTGCGATCTGGCGGGGCGGTGGGGGATCCTGGGCTCGACGATGTGTTTGGTGGGTTTGGGGGGCGTGCTGAACTTGAGTGGGATAAGAGCGGGGTCCGGTGTGTGATGGAATGCAGCGAGACGCTTGGGCATCTGGTGGTGTTTACGCCGAGGGATGCTGGCGGTATTGCCCCACTGCCTTGGGTGTGTATTGAGCCGATGTCGATGGTCAATGATGGGTTCAACAGCTCTGCAGAGAACACCGAGACGGGCGTGTTGGTGCTTGANCCTGGGGAAACGCTCCNAACCCGGACCCNGTTGTCCTTTGAACTATTGAGTGAATCTGTATCAGATTAAATCTCATGAAAGCTGATACTTGGCGACTGAAGGGGAGCTCTGGTGCATCTGGGTTGTAGCACAGGGATGCGTATAACTCGCGATCCTTCTCCACTCGAACCACAGAATACTTGGAGCCCATCATGTCGATCATCCCAGCCTTCGTAGCCGCAGCCGCTTGTGTTGTTAGTTCAACAGTTTCGGTTTTGAATAAATCATCGGACACCGAGTCGATGATTTCTGAGCTTGCTCAGGAGATCCGGGACAACTATGTGTTCCCGGAACTGGGTCAGAAGACGGCCGATTTTCTGCTCAAGAGATCGAATGACGGCGCCTACGACGGGCTCGATAAGCAACAACTCGGGATGCAGGTAACCCAGGACCTCCGCGAGATCACGCAGGATCTGCACTTCGGGCTGCAGGCTCTTCCTGATGGATGGGCACCCCGATCCGAAAACGATGGGAGCGAGCTTGCTGATCCGAGACGGAACACCTCACCCAACGGGTTTATGCGCGTTGAACGGCTCGATGGGAACATCGGGTATCTTGAACTCCAGGGATTTATGGAGCTTGAATCGGCACGCGACAACGCCAACGCTGCGATGCAGTTGCTTGCGGGGTCGAGTGCGTTGATTGTTGATCTCCGGAATAATGGAGGCGGTGATCCTGGGACCGTTCAGCTGCTCTCGAGCTACCTCTTTGATCCCAATGAGCCGGTGCATCTCAACTCGTTGTATTTCCGTCCGAGCGACGAGACTACGGAGTTCTGGACGCATGACAAAATTAATGTTGAGAACGCGATGCCTGATGTTCCTGTGGTCGTACTGACCAGCGGGTACACCTTCTCGGCGGCTGAAGAGTTTAGCTACAACCTGCAGTGCCTTGATCGGGCGACCATTGTCGGCGAGACAACCGGCGGCGGGGCACACCCGGTTGATGGGTTCATCATCTCCGATCAGTTTGTGGCCAGAATCCCGGTCGGGCGGGCGATCAACCCGATCACCAAAACCAACTGGGAGGGTGTTGGGGTGGTTCCAGATATCACCGTTGCGGCGCCCGAAGCGCTTGATGTAGCGATCGGCCAGGTCCTGCAAACGCTTGCAGATCAGGGTGACGCTGGTGCTCTGTGGGGTTTGGTTTCTCACAACGCGTACAACAATCCACTGGTGCTTTCCAAGACCGAGCTGGGTGAATACGCGGGCCAGTACACGGATCGCGAGTTGATGCTTGACAATGGCGAGCTCATGTACCGGCGGATCGGGAATCCCAGCTGGAGCCGAATGATCGCGGCGGAGAAGGACATCTTTGTGGTCGATGGGGTCGATGGATTCCAGATGCACTTTGAGCGTGATTCATCAGGCGCAATCGAGCAGATCGCTGGGCACTACGAACAGGGACGGGTAGATTACTCCATCCGTCAGTAAAAAGGCCACATGTCGTGTCCCGGAATCGTTCATCGCAGATTTATGGTGCTGCTCGCTGATCTCGAGTTTGTGGGGCGAGGGGCGAGGCGAAGGGCGAGGCGAGGGGCGAGCCTTTCAGACTCTTTCTCTGACCGATCCGAGAGCGTTTTTTCTCTCGCACTATTCATAATTTGCGTTGTTTCTAAGTATATGCGCCTGATCGCTCATCAATGTGCATCTAGTTTGTGTGAAACAAGTTCAACTAAATGATAGTGAAACCAGTATACGAGTTCAGGAGAACTAGATGAAGGATTACTCAATCAAGGCCGCTTCAGCGATGATTATTTTGTCGGGAGCGATCGCGAGCGGCGCCGAACCAACCACTTCTGAAATCATCACCGAGATGGCCGAGACCATTTCGGAGAGTTATGTCTTCCCCGATGTTGGAGAACAGGTTTCTGAAATGCTTCTTGGCAATTTAAAGTCCGGCGAGTACGACGAACTCGCTGGGCGAGAACTCGCCGACACGCTTGAAGATCAGATCCGGAATCTTACACATGACCTTCACTTTGGTGTCCGATCGTTGCCGCCGAACTGGACGCCGCCAACTGAGGGGGAAGATGCCGGTTTGCGTCAGGGACCGAGCGCACCCTACGGGTTTAATAGCGTCGAGCGATTGGGCGGCAACATCGGATACATCGACCTGCGTGGATTCAACAATGCGAACTCTATTGGTGAGACAGTTGATGCGGTGATGCGGCTTGTTCAGGGCTCAAGCTCGATAATCTTTGATCTGCGTCGAAACGGTGGCGGCGATCCCGACGCCGTCGCATTGATCTCGTCGTATCTCTTTGAGCCTTCGAAATCTATCCACCTCAACTCGCTCTATTCGCGTCCACGAGACGAGACCACTGAATACTGGACCCATGCAGATATCGACACCACCCTTGCGATGCCGGATACCCCAGTTTATGTGCTCACCAGCAGACAAACTTTCTCGGCTGCTGAGGAGTTTACCTATAACCTCAAAAATCTCGAGCGCGCCACCATCATCGGTGAAACCACCGGTGGCGGAGCGCACCCGGTCGATCAAATCCTCTTTTCCAACGACGAAACGGATCGTCACTACCTGATGATCCTCCCCACCGCTCGCGCGATCAATCCAATCTCGGGAACAAACTGGGAAGGTACGGGGGTTGCTCCAGATTTCGAAGTGTCTGCTGACGATGCGCTCAATGTGGCGATTGGGCAGATTCTGCAGACACTAGCAGACGAAGGCGATGAGGGGGCTCTGTGGGAACTGGTCGCTCACAATGCGTACAACAACCCGCATGTACTCTCGAAGTCTGAGCTGGGTGAATACGCTGGACAGTACACAGATCGCGAGTTGATGCTTGACAATGGTGAACTCATGTACCGGCGGATCGGGAACCCGAACTGGAGCCGATTGATCGCGGCGGAGAAGGACATCTTTGTGATCGATGGTTTCGATGGATTCCAGATGCACTTTGAGCGCGATTCATCGGGGGCCATCGAGCAGATCACTGGGCACTACCAGCAGGGACGGGTTGACTACTCGATCCGCGAGTAGGTCCGCCGGCTATCAGGCCGCGCGGCGTGATTCATTGTCTTTGGCAAGAAACTCAATCACATCGTCATAAACTAAGGGCTTGGCAAAGAAGTACCCCTGGACCATGTCACAGCCATGGGCGATGAGTGTGGTGACCTGGGATTCTGATTCCACACCCTCGGCGACGATCTGCATCCCTGTGTTCTTGGCGAGCTCGATGGTTGCGTGGAGCACCGCCCCGATGTCGTGGCAAAGGTCCATGTCACGGATGAAGCTCTGATCGATCTTGAGCACATCGAACTTGAACTTGTGCAGGAGACTCAGTGATGAGTGCCCGGTCCCGAAGTCGTCCATAGCGATCTTGACACCCAATGCACTGATCTCGTTGATGATGTCACCCATGCCGGATCTTGGATCGACGATGGTGGATTCGGTGACCTCGACTTTGAGGTTCGCGGGGTTGATTCCGGACGACTCGAGCACGCCTTTGAGGTGGGCCATAAACCCTCCGTACATGAGCTGTCGTTTGGACACATTCACATTGACCGAAAGTTTTTTGTCATCAGGCAGATCTCTGTTCCATGTTAGAAGGTCTTTGACTGCACGCTCAATAACCCATTCCCCGATCTCTACGATTTTCCCGGTATCCTCGGCGACCTCGATGAACTGATCCGGGCGGACCATACCGAGCTCGGGATGATCCCACCTGATCAGAGCTTCGAAGCCCTCGGTTTCCATTGTTTCGAGATTCACGATCGGTTGGTAAGCGAGATGGAGCTGCTGCTTCTCGATTACGCGGTTGAGGTCTTCCTGGATTTTTAGACGGAACTTGGCGCCTTCGAGCATTTGTTGATCGAAGCGAACAACCCGACCTTTGCCGTCAAGCTTTGCTTGGTACATCGCGGCGTCTGCGTCGCGGATCATCTCGTCTGCGGTGGTGTATCGTGGATCAGCGGTGACAAGCCCGATGCTTGCGGTGGAGGTGATCTCGTGCCCATCGAGGAGATGATGCTTCTCGAACAGTTTGAGCAAACGATTTGCTGCTTCTGTCGCGTGATCGAGCGATTGGACCGGCGAGAGCATGATGACAAACTCATCGCCTCCGAATCTGGCGGGAAGATCTGTCTCTCGTAAGCTGCCACGGAATCGATCTGCGATCGAACAAAGCAGTGCGTCACCGGCGGCGTGTCCGAGGGAGTCGTTGACGAGTTTAAATCGGTCAAAGTCAAAGAACAAGACTGAGATGAGATGCGATTCGTCTTCATGATATCGCTTGAGCTCTTGATTGAGCCTTAGTGAGAGAAGATGGCGGTTAGCCAGCCCGGTGAGTTTGTCGTGATCTGTGTCGTGCTTGAGCTGCTCGTTGAGACCTGTGAGCTGAGCGGTCCGTTCTTCGACTTCGAAATCCAGCCTATCGATCTGCTGCTTGAGTGAGAATCGCATGTCATTGACAGCCCCTTGGAGCTGCCCGATTTCATCGTTGCAAGAGACTTCAATCTCTCGATGGAGATCGCCCGCGGCGACCGCATTGGCCGACTTAACGAGTGCTTTGATGGGGTCCCCGAAGATCCGTGCTACGACGACCCCGGTCAGGCCGCAGAGCGCAAGGATGATTGCACCAACGATAGCGAAACTGAGTTGCTGGGCGAGGGTTGGGGCCATGACTTCATCGTGATCAATCTCGATGCACAGCACCCATGGGAAGATGTTTGATGGGAGGTATACCCCGTGGACTTCTTTATCCTTGAGCTGATAGAGCCCCGTGACCATCTGGCGTTCGTGGATAGCGGCATTGAGGCCATCGCTTTGATTGAACTCCGTATCCGAATCGTCTTTGAGATGAACAACCAACTGACCGGAGTTGGTTGTCAGATACAACCGTCCTGAGTCTCCGAGTTTGAAGTTGTCCAGCAGCAAGGATTGGGTGGTATCGATTGAGACTTCGATCGCGACCAAGCCAATGACTTTGCCATCTTGCGAATGGACCGGATGCATCGCGAGTTGGTGGAAGTGGTCTCGCTCACTGAAACCGAAGAAACCACTGACGGTTGGCTTGAGTAAGGCGGCACGGAAGTTACCCGCATCTGCGATGGTTTTATTATAATGCGGGCTTTGGGAATACTGGATCTGATACGCGGTCAGGTCGGGTTTCTCCCAGCCTTCTTTGGGCGGGGACAACACGACGAGGCCATCGACGTCAACCAAGAAAATATGATGCGTCAGGCCCCAGGTGGACTGCTGTACGGCGTTTACATCCTTGGCTGCTCTTATCAGATCTTCGTCACTGAGATCTGTTTCTGAATCGACCTCGGTGAGCATCTTGGTGACTGAGGGCATCATTGCGAGGGCTTGGGCATGATTCTGGATACTCTCGATATGCTCGCGGAGGAGCCGCTCGCGAGAGGTTGCCATTTCAACGAGTTGGCGTTCTGTGTTTTCTTGGGTTTGTGAGTGCGCGTTCTTGCCGATGAGTCCGAAACCAATAATCAGCGGGGCAGCGGAAGCGAAGAAGAATGCAATCGCCATCTTGGTCGAAATGGATTGCACCCGACCTTTAAGTTTCATGATCATGCTCATATACAAATATCCCTGCTCATCCGACCCGCGGCATGGCGGTTCACAATGGGGGATATCGCCCTGTTTCAGTATTCCTTATTACGAAGCATTTATATTTGGGCAATATTAGCCACAATTAGGTATTCTAACCCTTGTTGTGAAACCGCTCGACCTGTTGATCCGCGAGATAACTCGATCGGACGAGGGGGCCAGAGACGACGAGCTTGATGCCCGCTTGTTCACCGACCTCGATGTACTCTTGGAACTCGTCGGGATGGACCCATCGTTCTATCGGGAGGTGGTTGCGGGTGGGCTGGAGGTATTGTCCGATGGTGATGATGTCGCAGGCGTCGCCTTGGTGGTTTGTCATGGACACCAGGTCATTGAACATTTCGAAGACTTCATCTTTGCGTTCGCCGATGCCGACCATGATGCCGGTTTTGGCGATCCCGCCCTGGGCTTTGACGCGTTGGAGGAGTTCCATGGTGCGTTCGTACTTCGCGCTGGGACGAACCGCTGGGTGGCAGCGTTTGACGGTTTCGAGGTTGTGAGCGATGATCTCGGGTTTGGCATCGATGACCATCTGGAGTGCGGCCTCGTCGCCTTTGAAGTCGCCTATGAGGACTTCGATGGACATGTCTGGGCAAGCCTCTCGAGTCCGGACGATGGTCTCGGCCCAAATCCCGGCGCCGCCGTCGTGGAGATCATCGCGATCGACGGAGGTGATGACGATGTGCTTGAGCCCAGCGCCTCGCAATGATTCGGCGACTCGTCTTGGTTCGTCTTTGTCTACAGCGGCTGGCTTGCCGGTTTTCACATTGCAGAATCCGCAGGCGCGGGTGCAGGTGTCGCCGAGGATCATGATGGTGGCGACGCCCTTGGCCCAGCACTCGCCCATGTTTGGGCAGGCGGCTTCTTGGCAGACGGTGTGGAGGTTGTGGGCGTCGATGGTGGACTTGGTGGCTTGGAAGCCGGCCCCGCCGGGGAGTTTGGCTTTGAGCCAGGCTGGTTTCTTTTTGACGCTGAGGTGATGGATCGCGTCGTCCTCGTTGTTGAGGATCATTGAGCTCAGGGAGAGGGCGGGGCGGAGTGTGGCGATGGGGTCGCCGCCGAGGGGTCTTGGGTGGCGGCTCAGTGTGCGGGATTGCCCGGACTCTGGTGTTTTTGAAGAATCATCCTGAGGGGATGGGACCGGATTTGAAGGTTTGTTTGGCACAGGAGAGTTTATGTCCAAC
>JGI24723J26617_10001862_pt1 | contig 17842 bp, 16 predicted proteins | sample Cruoilmetagenom6_FD_26617 | JGI IMG/M metagenome (IMG submission 26617)
GCGATCGAGCTCACCCCGATGTACGATGTGGTGGGCAAGTCACGCCAGGAGATGGTGTTCGATAAGAACAAGCTGCTGCATGTCTACGATCTGACGATTGATCAGAAGCCGATGTGAGCCGAGCGCCAATCGTTTGATCGAAGAGAAGCTGAAAGCCTCGATGCGGAGCATATGCACCGGATTGAGGCTCTTTCTTTGTCTATGGGCAATGAATGCCAACACGCTCTGCGCAGGAAAAAGCAGGCTCAATGATTGATCGAGCCTGCTTTGGATTTGTTTCGATCGAAGAAGCTTCGATTGATTTTCTGAGTCGATTATCGACGGCGACGAGTCGCGACGATACCACCCATGCCGAAGAGTGCGAGTGCACCCGGAGCTGGGATGGAGAAACCGACGCTCAGCTTGTAGGCGAACTCTTCGCCATGGCCTGCACCTGCAGCGTCGAGGCCGTCAGCGAGTTCGTCTGAACCGACTGAGCCCGAGAACACATCGCTGAAGCCTGAGAAACCGACATAGTAGGTTCCGGCTGCGAGGTTTTCGATCTGGAGGGCGGGCATTGCGCCGGCGCCTTCGTCGTCACTGAATGCGATCACATCGCCGCCAGCGGCCACGATCTGCATGATGCCGTCGCCGGTGCCGAACGCTGAGAAGAACGCAAGGTCTGCGTCTACATCGAGGGTGAAGCTGAACCAATCAACATCGCTTGCGCCGAGGCTACCGCTCACGAGTACTGACTCGTTGGCTGCGTTGTATGAGCCAAGGTCGTTTGCGGTCGCGAGTGTGTTGTTGGCTTCGGATTCACTGAAGAAGCTGCCTGCGTATGCAGTGCCTGCCAGTGAAACAGTCGCAATAAGTACTGCTAGTTTTTCCATTATTCTCTCTCCTTCTCTTCTCAAATCCTGTGATCTTCGGCGGAAAAGCTCTCTCTTTTCATCTCACTTGTAGACCGAACAATCACGATCGTGCAAATGTCCGAAGAAGCTTCGATGCAGATGCCGACAAACTATTATACAGAAAAACAGCCAGCTTCAAGATGAAACTGGCTGTTTTTGTTAAAAATTGTTGATCGGATGGGGCTTTTGGCTCAAATCGCCGTTTTTAAGTCNAAAANCGACTTTTTACAAGCGATTAGCGACGACGGCGAGTGATCATCAGTCCGCCCATGCCCAAGAGTGCGGTGGCACCTGGAGCAGGAACGATCGAGAAGCCCACATTGAGCTTGTAGGTGAAGCTTTCGCCGTGTCCTTCGCCGGTATCCAGGCGACCATCAGCGAGTTCGTCTGTGCCGACGGAGCTGGAATCCACATCGCCGTAGCCTGAGATCCCGATGTAGTAGGTGCCGGCGGCCAAGTTTTCGATCTGGATCGAAGGCATGAACCCAACACCGGAGTCATCATCGAATGCGATGACATCGCCGCCGGTTGCCACGATCTGCATCAGCCCGTCAGCGCCAGCGGCTGAGAAGACGGAAAAGAACGAGAGCGAGGCGTCGTTGTCGAGTGTGAATGAGAACCAGTCCACATCGGTTGTTCCCAACTCACCATCGAGCACCAAGTTGCCCCCGGGCGCATCGAAAGTGCCCAAATCGTTGGCCAATGCGATGGTGTCATTGTTTTCTGACTCAGCAAAGAAGTTGCCGGCGTGCGCGGATGCGGCCATCGCTGCAACTGTACATAGAACTGTATACTTCATGTCTTCTTCTCCTCTAGAAGCTGGATGTTGCTGTACCGAAGCACAGGTGGCGAGGCTTCCCTCGAATGTACCATGCACCACATCTACGAAAATACCATAAAATCTGAAAAATATACAGCGAATAATTATAAAACGATAAGAATTTTGATCACAACCATCCTCCGTGTTTCATTCCCCGTATGCCCCTGTTTTCAGGTTTTTTTGCAAATCGATGGCACATCGTCCAATATGGATGTACATCTATGGAGTAAAGATCGAAATCTGGTGTTTCGACTGCTCTATTCACTCAATAGGGGCCAAACTGGCGTTCGAAAGTACCCACCGGACCTGTGTTGACCCACAACTTGAAGCCGCACGCGCGTTGTTTGTGTGCTACGGATCAGAGAGAGGCCGCTCGGTGGGTGTAGAACCCGGCGGCCTCTTTCTTTTTTTGTATTTTATTACATTTCAAAGCCCCATAATTAGGGCGTCTGTTTGCTCGGATTACCATTCAGCATAATCGAGCCCGTTATCAGTTGGCCAATTGGCGCAGACTAGCAGAGAAATCTCCGGCTGCTCTCTGAATCGCAGATTGCCAAGATTCGCTCGCATTCGCCTCTGGATAGATCACTGAACGCGAGGCGTTGACGATCACACCGAGTTCACCGACTGTTTGCAGGCCGTCGGATGTGTCAATACGGGTCATCGGGCGGACATCCTCGACGGTGCCTCCTTGGGCCCCGACCCCGGGGACGAGGAACATGGCGTTGGGCATCAGTTTTCGCAGTTTTTGGACATCCTGGGCGGATTTCGTGGCCCCCACGACGGCGCCGAGGTTGCTCAATCCGCGTTCGCCGAGCGCGGATTGGCCCATCTCGGCGATCATCGAGCTGATCGCGTGGGTGACGCGTGAGCCGTCGCGGAGCTCTTGGAGCTGGACACGATCGGAATCGGGGTTGCTTGTCCGGGCGAGGGCGAAGACGCCGAGCCCGGCATCGAGGAAGGGCTCGATTGAGGACGGGCCCATGTATGGAGAGACGGTGATGAAGTGGGCCCCCATGTCGGCGGCTCCGACGGCGTAGTGGGTTGCTGATGAGCCGATGTCGCCCCGTTTGGCGTCGAGGATGACGATCAGGCCCAGATCGCGGGCGTGGGCGATAATTTTTTCGAGGATCGCGTAGCCTTTGGAGCCGTAGCGTTCGAAGCAGGCGCTTTGGGGTTTGACGACCGCCGCGGATTCTTTGATCGCGTCGAGGATCGCCAGGGAGAAGGTTTCAATGGCTTCGAGTTCGGGCAGTGAGCCGAGGGCTTTGGGGAGCTTGCTGTAGACCGGATCGATCCCGATGCAGGCCGGCGAGCCCGCGGTGCCGATGGCGTGGACCAGCTGATCGATCGGCGACTTGGTTTGGGGGGCGGTGGACGCGGTTGTATTGGGCATCTGTACGGTCTCCGGCGAAGATGAGCACTACACTTTAGCAGCGATGAAACAGACACACACCCCAATCAATCTGGATCTGAAAAAAGAAGAATCGCTCACGATCGAATGGAGCGATGGTCGCTGTTCGAGCTACCCGATCGCGTACCTGCGCCGGATGTCGCCGAGCGCGGATATGCGTGAGCTGCGCAAGGCGATGGCCAGCAACCCGCTGACGATCCTGCCCGATTCGCTCGGGTCTTCTGGGGTGCTGTCGGCCACGGGCGCGGAGATGGTTGGGAACTACGCCCTGCGGATCTCGTTCTCTGATGGGCATGACACGGGGATCTACACCTGGGATTACCTGCGTGAGATTGATCCGGCCACGCGTGACGGCGGTTTGACCCCGTCGGATCAGGGGCCGAGCCACAGCAACCCGCTCGGGCTGGGGCCCAAGCGATGAGTGCGGCGTATCCAGACTTCGCTCTGGGCGAGCCCGACCTTGAGCCCAAGGTGCTCAAGCGGATCGAGAAGATCCGCAAAGCCGCGCTGCCCAAGCCTAAGAAGCTCGACAAGATGCGTGAGCAGATCGACTCTTTGACCAACAAGCTGAGCGATGACAAACTCGTCGAGGATCTGCTGACGATGGATGTAGAGGACCTCGCCTTTGGCACCGGCGGTAAGGCGCAGCTCTATCCGATCGAGCACGGGCCGACCTCCCAGCCCGTGGGTGCGGTCGGGCTCAGTCCGATGCGTGCAAATGAGTACCGCCTGCTTTGGCTGCACGATGGGCGGACCTATGAGGTTGTCCAGACGCAGAAGAACGCGGCGTACACGATCTACGCTGATGGGATTGATGTCGGGAGTGTGCAGGCCGTGGAGCAGCGGAAGGTGCTTTGGGTGTTCACGGTGACCTCCGGCTGGCGGATCAGCATTGGCGGGGAAGAAGTTTGTATGGTGCGAGCCGCCAAACGCAAGCGGATGCGGGTGTCGGTAGACTTTGTGGATGGTCGATCGTTGATCACCTGGATCGGGCAGTCCAAGCACGCATCGGGCAAGCAGATGCTCAAGCTTCTGCACAGCGTGGGGCTGCGCGATGAACGCCCGGGCAACTCGAACTGGTTCTTGCCCAGAGACGAGAACGACGAGTTGATCGCCGACACGCTGGAGCATCGGCTGGCACTGATGGGGATGTCGCTGCTGATGCGCACCGCGTATGTCCAGAGCGACGATTGACTCCACCGGTTAGGAACCCCCAAAGCAGACCATGTCCAGCATCACCCTCACCACCCCGATCCACCAGCTCCCGGGCATCGCACGCACGCACATCGAGAAGCTCGAAATCCTCGGCGTGCACAATGTGGGGCAGCTGTTGGTGCACCTGCCCCACCGCCATGAGTGGATCCGGGCGCAGTCCGGGGTCGGGGATCTGGAGCCCGGCGTGATCGGCTCGGTTGTTGGCGAGGTGACGGCGACGAAGATTTCGGGGTTCGGGCGCAAGGCTCGGTTCCAGGTGGTGCTGTGCGACGAGAGCGGGCGGCTGGACTTGGTGTTCTTCAATCAGGCATTTCTGGCCAAGAAGATCCACGCGGGGATGTATTTGCGGGTGCAGGGCAAGCCGACCAAGTTTGGGCCGGGGCTGCAGATGAGCAGCCCGCAGTTCTCGATTATCCCGTTCGACGAGGTCGAGTCGCTGGATATGAATCAGGATGACGAGTACCGCCCGGTGTACCCGGCGACCGACGGGCTGGGCTCGCCAGCGATTCATTCGATTGTCAAATCGGTACTCGATCAGGGGTGCGCGTTGCTCGAAGACCACCTGAGCGACGAGTATCGGCGCGAGCGTGAGCTGCCCACGCTTGGTCAGGCGTACCGGATGATGCACGCGCCCGAGAGTGAGGCGGATGTGCACTCGGCCCGGCGTCGGTTGGCGTATGACGAGTTGCTGATGCTTCAGCTCGGGGTGCACATGAAGCGGGCGCACCTGCGTCGGACGCTCAAGGCCCCGGCTTTGGNNCGNACGCCGGAGATTAACGAGCGGATTTTGGCCCGGATGCCATTTGCACTCACGCCCGCTCAGCAGCGTGTGGTCGATGAGATCTCGCGGGATTTGAGCTTCGAGACCCCGACGAATCGATTGGTGCAGGGCGATGTGGGCTCGGGCAAGACGATTGTTGCGCTCGATGCGATGCTGTTGGCGATCGCCCACGGGCATCAGGCGGCGTTGATGGCGCCGACCGAGCTGCTGGCCGAGCAGCATTATCTGTCGATGACGGCGATGCTCAAGGGCTCGACAGTGCGGGTTGAGCTGTTGACGGGTTCGATGCCCAAGGGTGATCGCGAAGCCGTCGTCGCACGGATCGGCGCGGGTGAGGTGGACCTGATTATTGGTACGCATGCGCTTGTTTCGGAATCGGTGGCGTTTCATTCGTTGGCCGTCGCTGTGATTGATGAGCAGCACCGGTTCGGGGTCGAGCAGCGGGCGAAGTTGCGGGTAAAGGGCGGGCAGTCGGTGGGGAGTGAGCATGATGCGGAGACCCCCCATGTGATTGTGATGACGGCCACGCCCATCCCGCGGACTATTGGATTGACGATCTTTGGGGATCTGGACATTTCAACCATTGATGCGCTCCCGCCTGGGCGTACGCCGGTGGTGACCAAACAGGTGACGAGTGACAAACGCTCGACGGTGTACCGGTGGGTCAAAGAGAAGATCGCCGGCGGCGATCAGGTCTTTATTGTCGTCGCGGCCATCGAGCCTGGGGGGAAAACCTCGGGTCAGGGCAGCGCCCCGGTGCGGGATCTGCGGACGCTGATGAAGGAACTCGAGGGCGGCGAGCTCAACGGCGTGCACATCGCGGCCTTGCACGGGCGGCTCAAACGAGACACCCGCGAGCACATCATGCATCGGTTCCGCGCGGGCAAGATCGACTGCCTGATCGCGACGACCGTGATCGAGGTCGGGGTCGATATCCCGAATGCGACGGTGATGGTGATCGAGGACGCCGACCGCTTCGGGCTCGCCCAGCTCCACCAGCTGCGCGGGCGCGTCGGTCGGGGCGAGAAGCCCGGCGTGTGCGTGCTGATCGGGAATCCAAAGACCGAGGACGGCATCGCCCGCTTGCAGGCGATGGTCGAGACGACCTCGGGCTTTGAGCTCTCGGAGAAGGACCTGGAGATCCGCGGTGCGGGCGATGTGTTTGGGACGCGCCAGAGCGGGGCGCCGCCGTTCAAGGTGGCGGACCCTTTCAGGGAGATCGAGCTTTTGCAGATGGCCCGGCGTGATGCGGGGCACTGGATCGCGGAANCCCCGACGCTCGGGCGCCCTGCCGATGCGCTGGCCAGACGGCGGCTGCTCAAGGCCCACGGGCAGTGGCTCGGGCTCGGCGATGTGGGCTAGCGGGCTGATTTGGGGTGATCTGCCACCGAATTGTGGATAGCTTGAGCATCTATTTCATATTCATACTTTCCCCGAATCCACATGATTGTGGCCGCTTGATTTTGTTCTGGGGACAATTGACTAGGCAAACCCAAATNTGTGGCATACCCCTTTTATTTTGACGAAAAGGGGGTTCGTTTGGGTTTTTGTATGCGGCCGGGCACCGAACAGTGTGATAGACTGTTTCTTATGAAATCTGACCAAACCTCATCGGCCGCCACGATTCCTGNAANTCCAACCGACGATTCAGAAGCTGTGAATCCGATGGATTTCCANGACCGCCTGACGATGGCGGCCGGGCAGGTGTCGTACCGCAAGCTCGGGACGCTGACCGAGACCCACCCGGAAACCGTCCGCAGGTACATGCAGGGGCACGCGCCCAGCGCGAGTTTTCTCACGAACCTGTGCCGGGTGCTGGGGATCTCTGGCGAATGGATGCTGACGGGGCGTGGGCCGATGAAGGTCGCCCAGATGAAATCGCACGCGCTGAATCAGGCGGATCCGTCGGAGCTGATGACGGCTGTGGCCAATACGCTGACGGACTTGTGTGATCGCATGGACCGGATGGAGCGTTACATCCAGACGCTCGAAACACGGGTTCGTGGCTCGATGGCTCAAAGTAGTGTGGAGGCGGTTCAACCTACCGAAGCCTCAAAGATGGGTGATGGATCGGGTATGATCAACCCAACGCCATCGCCCCTTGATGGCGACGAGGGAGATCATGGAATCAGCACCCAATCCATCGAGCCCAAGAAACCCCGCGCCAAAGCGGAAGGCGGCACCAGCGCCCAGCGGGTCCGATCAGCTGTCGCCAAACGATCATCTTGAGTTGTTGGTCGAGCTGATGCGGCCGGGCTCGGTCGAGCTGGCGCGTCGTTGGGTGAGCGCGTTGATGCTTGCTCCNGCNTCNGAGCGCGAGGCGATTGTGCNGGCGGTNGAGGCGCAGATGGTCGAGGACTATCCNGAACCCGGCGATGCACANTCGTCCTGAGCCTGGCGGAAAGCTCCCCTACAGTTGGGTATGAGTTTTCAGAAACACGCCTCGGCCGTCTTCCATTCCATGTCACAGATGCTTGAGCTCACCGGGGGCGATAAGTTCCGGGTCAATGCCCACGCGAAGGCTTCGCGGGTGATCAAGGATTTGACGATTGATATCGAGCCGATGGCGAAGGATGGGGATCTCAAGGCGCTTGTAGCTATTGAAGGCATCGGCAAGGGCACCGCGGGCAAGCTTGTTGAGCTGGCCAACGACGGCGTGATCGCGGAGTATCAAGAGCTCGCCGAGAAGGTGCCGACGGGGGTGATGGAGGTGCTGGGCATCCAGGGGCTCGGGCCCAAGACCGTCAAGCTGATGTGGGACGAGAAGGGCGTGGAGTCGATCGCGGATCTCAAGAAGATCATCGCGGATGGCAGTATTTTAGAGCTCCCCCGCATGGGGGCGAAAACCGTCGAGAACATCAACGCCTCGATCGCCTTCCTCGAATCCAGCGGCGGGCGTCTGCAGATCGGCATCGCCCAACGCGTGGCCGATCGCTTTGTGGAGCTGATGGGTGCGCTCAAAGGCACGCAGCAGGTCGCGTACGCGGGCTCGCTGCGAAGGGGCAAGGAGTCGATCGGGGATGTCGATATCCTGATCGCGACCAAAGACCCCGAGGAAGCGCGCGAAGCGTTTACGACCTCCGAGGGCGTGATGCAGGTGCTGGCCAATGGTGAGACGAAGAGCTCGATCCGCACGGCGATCGGTGGGTCGTCGAGCCGATGGGGAGCCGATGAGAACGCGGCGGTGCAGGTGGATCTCCGCGTGGTTGATGCGTCGTGCTGGGGGGCGGCGCTGATGTANTTCACCGGGTCCAAGGAGCACAATGTGCGTCTGCGCGAGCGGGCGATCAAGATGGGGATGACNCTCAACGAGTACGGGTTGTTTNANGACGATGGGAANGACGAGACGCCGCCGCAGTCGAGGGGGATTGAGCCGGTGGCGTGTAAGACGGAAGAGGATATCTATAAGGCTCTGGATCTGCCCTTCATCCCCCCCACCATGCGTGAGGATCGGGGCGAGCTTTCGCTGACCGAACCGAGGGCTGTGGTTCAGCTTGCGGATATCAAGGCCGAGCTGCACTCGCACACGACGGCGTCCGACGGCAAGATGAGCATTGAGGAGTCGGCGCAGATCGCCAAAGACCGCGGGTTTCATACGCTGGCGATCACGGATCATTCGCAGTCGTCGGCGGTGGCCGGCGGGCTCAAGCCGGAACCTTTGCGTGAGCACATCAAAGAAATCCGAGCGGCCAATGATCGCATCGAGGGCATCACGCTGCTGGCGGGCTCGGAGGTCGATATCTTGGTCGATGGGTCGCTGGATTATGACGACGAATTGCTTCATGAGTTGAGTGTGGTGGTTGCGTCGCCGCACGCGGGGCTGCGGGCCAAGCCCAAGCAGGCGACCAAGCGGCTGCTCAAGGCGATCGCGCACCCGATGGTGCACATCATCGGGCACCCGACGGGTCGGCTCATCGAGCGGCGCGAGGGGCTCGAGCCGGACATGAACGAGCTGATCGCGGCCGCTGTGGAGCACAATGTGGCGTTGGAGATCAACAGCCATTGGATGCGTCTGGACCTGCGCGATACGCATGTGCGGGCGACGGTCGAGGCCGGGGCGTTGATCTCGATCAACTGTGACGATCACCATCCGAGCGATTACGACAACCTGATCTTTGGCGTCCAGACCGCCCAGCGCGGCTGGCTCACGCCCGAGCAGTGCATCAACACCTGGGACGCGGATCGGTTGCATGGGTGGCTCGAGGAGAAACGAACATGAGCATGATCTTCATTCGAAAAACTCTTGTTGTAGCCATCACGACGATGCCGCTCACGAGCGGTCTGGTTGGATGCCGCTCGCAGCAAGCTCACACAATGGAGATGGCCCCCACTCCATACCTGACAGTGAACTACGGAAAACGAGCCCCAACTTATCGTGGTGAAGTCTCGGTGCATTCCGATGATGCCATCCTGCGGTATCTCGCCTTCGCGGAGATGCTCCAAGATGAGATTTCACCTGATTCATACTTTGTTGAACCCGATCTCGGCTCTTTTCAGGCGGATCGCTATGAGGGCGATCCGCTCGACACTGAGCGATACCGCGCTTATCTGGAGGATCGCCGAGGGGTGCTCGATCTGATCGGCGAGGCGTCGAAGCTCGATCGATACGATGAGATCGACTCTCCCCCGATCTATTACGATGGCTACTCGAAAACTGATCCACGGATCGAATCTTACGGTGCGATCACCTTCATCAGATATACACTCACAAACGATGCCGTGCTCGCGTGGACGAGCGACGACCATGAGCGGGCGATTAATCGGCTTTGGAGCATGGTTCGTATCGCCAAGCAGATCGTAGGTAGTTCCAACGCGGGCTTTGTTCACCACTCACAGGCTAAAGAACTCCTGAGCGATTGCCTTGAGTTGATCGAACTCATGATACTTGACGAGCAATGCACGGGCAATGACCGCATAGAACTGCGCAGGCTGCTCAATAAAGTAGGCGGCCATGATCCACTTGATGCCTACACGAACTTGGCCCGTCACATCAACTCGTTGAATCGATGGGTTGGCCAACAGCTCGAAATTGAGGAAGGCGGCTATGCGTTATGGACTACACTGGCCGTGCATCATGGACTCAAAGCGATGCTGGACCAACTTATGGCTCCGTTCGAAGAAGCCCTTGATAGAATCGGAGAAGGTGAGATCGGCAACCCTGAATCCGAGCCAATAACATTCCCCCCAAAGTTTGACGCGATGCGCGGGCTCAAAGAAGTTATTGATCAACTCGATGGCGTGACCATCGAGATGCTCCGCGAGACCTATGCGGCTGCGCAGCCTGATATCGAACTGGCGCTCCATGAACTGAGGAATGAATCTGTCAGCGCAGAAACGATCATGGGTGTTTCAGAACGGGCTGAAGAAGATCCTACAGGACTCTCGAGTGTTATGCTGATCCCGTATATTGGATCGCGGATCGAACAATATCAAGAAGTCTTGGGTCATCGGGATGAGCTTTTGGAACTCCTCGCCCAGGTCGAGGACTCTGATATTGACAGCTGATCCGCGGCATGGGTGGTTGCGATCGAAGCAGTGAACTGAAATTCTGGTCACATCAGAGCGGCAAGGATAAACACGAAAACGATCAAACCGAATGTGATCATGCCGATGAAGGCGAAGATCCAGACGGCGGGATGATTTTGGTCCGACCGGCTTTGGATGTCGGGTGCCCAGGCGACTAATGGCTGAGGGTACCAGCACTCTGGGCAGGTGACCGAAGCCGAGTCGATGACTAACCCGTTGAGCGAATAGCCGCAGCGATCGCATTTGAGCGGCTCAAGCCTTGAGGGCGCGATTGTGTGCGGATTGGCGGACACGATCATCGCTGATTCGATGACCATTTCATATCCCTTCCGCCTGAGAATCGCCTGCGCCTGGAGTGCAGAACGGGCTTCTACGCACATCGTTTTCCATGGTTCGTGCGTTGCACCGATCGGGCGGGCGTGGACCTGCCATGTTGGCTTGGTGGGCTTTGTGGCTTGGTCAGTCTCATCGAGTGGCATGATTTCAATCTTATCTTGTTTGATCCACCAACGGGTGCCCGGAGCCCTATGATCCTGCGGCTGCGGTCACGGCCCTGAACATCTGGAACGAAACAAACGATCAGCGGGCAGGCCCCGCGTGATCGGTGTTGGAGTGATGCATGTTCGATCGAGTATCTGATGGTTTTAATAATGTCTTCCGCAAGCTGAGCGGCAACGACGCGATCTCGGAATCCAATGTCCGCGAGGCGATGGAGGAAGTGCGTAGTGCGCTCCTTGAGGCGGATGTGCATTATGAAGTGGCTGAGGATTTTTGTGCCAAGGTGATGAGCGACGCGACGGGTCAGCAGGTGACCAAGGCCGTCAAACCGGGGCAGGAGATGATCTCGATCGTGCACAACCGATTGATCGAGCTCTTCGGTGGCATCCCGGGTGCTGAGCAGCAGCCGACGCCTCCGGGGATCATGCGGCTCTCGCCTGGGCCGACGGTCATTATGATGTGTGGGCTCCAGGGGTCGGGGAAGACGACGACCTGTGGCAAGCTCGCGGGGATGCTCAAGAAGCAAGGGCGATCCGTGATGCTGTGCGCGGCTGACCTGCAGCGGCCGGCGGCGGTCGAGCAGCTCGAGACGGTGGCCAACCAGGCGAACACTGATCTGCCGGGCGGGTCGCAGGTGCATTTTTATGGCGAGCCGGACAAGTGTGCGCAGTATGGGCAGGCCGTGGGCGTGGCGGTGAAAGTGTGCCAGAATGCCGTGAAGGCGGCCAAGGAACAGGGCGTGGATGTCTTGATCCTCGATACCGCGGGTCGTTTGCATGTCAATGACGAGCTGATGGGCGAGTTGAAATCTGTTCGGGCTCTTGTGCAGCCGCACCATACTTTCTTGGTGGTCGATGCGATGACCGGGCAGGACGCGGTGAACAGCGCCAAGTCCTTCCACGAGAAGCTCGAAGTGGACGGCGTGATCCTGACCAAGTTTGACTCCGATACGCGCGGTGGCGCGGCGTTGTCTGTCAAGCAAGTGACTGGGGCACCGATCCGGTACATCGGGGTGGGCGAGCATCTCGATGCGATCGAGGTGTTCCATCCTGAGCGGATGGCCGGGCGGATCTTGGGGATGGGCGATGTGGTGTCGCTGGTCGAGAAGGCCCAGCAGGAGGTATCCGAGGACGAGGCGGCGGCGCTGGAAGCGAAGATGGCCAAGGGCGAGCTGGATATGGACGACTTCCTCAAGCAGATGAAGATGATGCGTCGCATGGGCTCGATGAAGTCGCTGATGGGGATGCTGCCGGGCGTTGGTTCGGCGCTCAAGGACATTGATATTGACGAGAAGCAGTTCGACCGGACCGAGGCGATGATCGAATCGATGACGCCGCAGGAGAAGAAGAAGCCCGAGCTGATCAAGCTCACCCGCAAGCGACGGATCGCCAAGGGCTCGGGCACGAGCGAGAACGAGGTCGGGAAGCTGACCAAGCAGTTCGGGATGCTCAGCAAGATGATGAAGTCGATGGGCGGCATGGGCGCGGGCGGTAAGATGGCCGCGGCCAAGGCCATGGCTGGCGGCATGGGTGGCGGCGGTCTTCCGGGGATGGGCGGCATGGGCGTGCCCGGGTTCTCGATGAAGAAGTCCACCAAATCAGGGTCGATGGGCGGGGGCAAGAAGCGCAAGCCCAAGGGCAAGAAGCGACGCTGAGCCCGTTCTTGCTCGGATAGTGCTTTGCTCATTCTCGGACGCAACTGAGTGTTGATTGATACAACCCGACCGCCCGCGTCATTGAAGCGTGTGCACGGGTGGTATCGGTGCGCTTTGTTTTCTACATCTTGGGCAGGACTCTTGCTCAGTTACAAGGATGCACACAATGAAGACGAACGCTCGGAAAATGAACTCAAACTCTCGGATCATGCTCGGTGCCTTGGCTTTGGCGTCGGTGGCAGGTGCCTCGCACGCTGACATTGTGTTCAGCGAGGACTTCGAGTCCGGGCTGAGCCTGTGGTCGGGCAAAAACGGCGGCGCTCATCATGGCGAGATCGTCAACAACCCGCTCGGCGGGCTCAACAATGTGCTGACATTCGATGGGCTCAACTACGCTGGTGATATCTTCACCGATGATTTGATTGAACTGCAATCCGACCAGAGCTATCGGTTCTCGTTCGACTACCTCGGGCTGGCGACCGATCGATCAAGGATCTCGGATACCGGCGGATACATAGGCTTTTCCGGGATCAGCACCGGGTCGCACAGCTGGCACTGGGCGACCGGGAGTGTGTCGGGCGCGAGCGATGTGCTCGTCGATGATGGGCAGTGGCACTCGTACGAGTTTGACTTCACCACCGCGGATCTCGGGGTCGGGGACTCGGTCCGCCTGATGATCGAGGACTTCAGCGGCTCTGGCGGTGTGAGCGGCGATGCGTTCTTCGATAATCTCGAAATCGCGACCGTGCCCGGTCCCGCGACCGCCGTGCTCCTTGGTGTAGGTGGTGCGTTGGTAATCCGCCGCCGACGATAGCTCTCGAGTATTGATCGAGTTGAAAACAGCCCGCACGGGCTGTTTTTTCATGCGTTCGAGACATGCGGTTAATCGGATTCAGAATCGATCGGTAACGGATCGGCGGCTCGTCCCTCGGCCCATTCTTTGAAGCGTGGCCAGAAGATCTCTTGGATGAGGATCTTGACGCAGGCCGCGATCGGGATGGCGATGAGCATNCCGAAGAAGCCGAAGAGTGCGCCGCCNGCGATCGAGGCGAAGAGGATCGATGGCGTGTCCATCCCGGTGCTCTTGCCCTGGATCTTGGGCGTGAGGATGTAGTCGTCGATGGCTTGCCCGAGGAAGTAGAACGCGGTGGGTGCGCCGATGACCCACCAGATCTCGCCGCGGAAGCCGCCGTAGCTCTGGAGCCAGAGCAGTGAGATCGAGATCGGCACGCCCACGAGCGCGAGGTACGGGACGATCGAGAGGAACGCGACGATCGGGCCCAGGATGAACGCACCGGGGACTCCGATGAGGAAGAATCCGATCGAGAAGATGATCGCCTGGATGAACGCGATGGTGATGCGCCCGCGGATGAAGCCCGAGATCACGAGGTCGAACTTCTGGAGCAGATGGATGACGGTGTCGCGGTTTTTGTCGGGGAGCAGGCTTGAGCCGAACTGCTTGAGCCCGATCCATTCGGTGGCGGTGAAGAAGAAAAAGAAGGCCGTGAGGAAGGCCATGAACCCGAGCCCGAAGGCGGCGCCGACCATCGAGATGACCGTGTTCAGCGCCCCCATCCCTATGCCAGCAGCCTTCTGACTGACTCGATCACTGTTCGTACCGATGAAGTTAATGGAGGTGGCCCACGCTTTACCTAACGGTGTTTTCTCCTTCCTCGCGTCGCGAATCTGATCGCGGATCCAGACCCAGTTGTCGGCCTTGGAATGCGGCGGGTCGGTATCCTCGGCGTCTGGGGCGGTCCAGCCCGGATCGATCGACAATCGGAGTGTCTCGGTGGCCTCTTCGTAGGAGATGTCCTTGTCTTCATTGAACTCATCATCGATGGCCGTCTTGACATAGGTGGTGTTCTGGATGGTGTTGGCCGTGAACGCGACGAGCTGGCCGGCGGCGAAGGTCGCCCCCACCGTTGCGGGCAGCACGATCAGGAAGATCACGCCGGCGATGATGCCGATGACGGATGTTCTTCGCGTGATGCCCAACTTCTTCATCGACCAGACGATGACGGGCTCGAAGAGGTAGGCGAGCAAGATCGCGAGCAAGAGGGGCACCGTGACGACGGAGATCCGCTGACCGATTAGGAAAATCGCGAAGATCCCCAGCCCGAGGAGGATATCGCGGACCGGCTGCATGTGCCAGAGGTGGAGCGAGGCCCATGCGGGCGGGGTTTTCTTGTGAGGTGGCTGGTCTTGATCGGGCATGGGACAAGCATAGCAGATCGCGGGCGCGCTTGCGATATGCAGCTTCTATATACAGTTAGGCATCAAACTTCGGGCCGCCGATCAAGTGGCGGAGCAGGCGGGCTCGATCGTGTTCGACGGGTCGCAGAAGACATCGTCGAACTCGAAGACGGCATCGAAGTCTTCGATGCAGTCTTCGTCGGTGGTGCGCATGAGCCCGACATCGACCATCGCGAAGATGATGTTGCCGAAGTCGCGGGTGCAGTGGATGCCCCACTTGTTGAGGACGGACTTGGCGAGCATGCCGTAGCGGTCGATCGCGAAGTCGCGCAAACCGATGCAGAGCTCTCGGCCGCAGACATGGCGTGAATCCTCGGCCAGCCCGAGTTCGAGCATGGTTTGATCGGCGGGGTTGCCGTGGACCATCTCGACGGTGTGGGCGAGCCCATCACGGATAAAGGGGAAGCACGCGGGCGAATAGCCGCCGGCCTGTTCCATGACATCCTTGAGTTCGATTTGGAGTTCACTGCTCATAACACACACTCGCTGGGCGTTTTCCGACAATCAAACGATATGCACGGAGTTGGGCCGGTGAAGGGTATCCCCGATAAGACCTTCGGGAAAACTGAACCCTTCACATGATCTTTTCGCATGGCTGAGGCGGGCGGATGCAGGATTCTGGGCGAGAATCTGGGCGATAAACGGGGTTCAGCCCGTGTGACATTGGGTAAGCCATCAGGCCGATGACCCGATGCAGACCCACTCGGGGGGCTCGCTGCTGTGCATCGCGCCGCTCCAGGTGTTGGGGTGTCCGGGCTCGATTGGGAGGGCGAGGAGCCCGAGGGGAACCGTGTCGGCGGCGAGGGAGAAGCGATCTTCGTCGAGCCCGAGTGCCGCCGCGCCGTTGGTCGTGCCCATCGCGAGCAGGGACTTGGGATCGGTCTCATCACGGCGGGCGAGCAGGCGGAGCTCGTCGAGGATGGAGATGCGATCGGGGGTGTCGAGGTTGACGATCGAATCTGTCCCGAGGCACACCCGGACACCGGCGGCCAGCATGTCTTGGTATCTGTGCGGGCCGAAGTGTGTCGCGGCTCCGAAGTATGCTGAGGCGCGGGGGCAGTAGGCGACGGCGGTGTTGGTCGAGGCGAGGATCGCGATTGCATCGTCGGTGGCGTCGTTGACATGGGCGACGAGCATCGGGGCGTGTTCTTTGTCGGCGTCCAGGATCTCTCGCAGGTGTTCGACCGGGTGGTGGCCGCGTCCGATGTGATCGAGGATTGAGTCGTCCCAGACGCCCAAACGCTCAAGGAGTTCGCGTTGTGGGCCGGTGCCGGTCGCGATGAGCTCGCGTTCTTCGGGGGTTTCGGCGAGGTGGGTGCTCAGGGGCATGCCCCGCGAGCGGGCGGCTGCGCATGCCCAGCGGTAGACCGAGCGATCGACGGTGTTGGGCGCGTGTGGCTGGAGCCCGATCCGCACGCCGGAGTCGGCGATCGACTTGGCGGAGTCGGGGTAGGTCTCTCGGAGGTAGTGCTCGATCTTCTTGATGGCTCCGGGGGCGGTCTTGCCGATGCCGAAGAACTCGAGGTAGGAGACGCCGAGGATCGGGGACTCGGCGAGTTCGTGGGCGGGCGCGTCGGTGATGCGCCCAGCAGGTGCGCCGGCGATGTCCCCCACCGCGATTGAGCCGCCGGCGAGTGAGTATTCGATGCCCAAAGCGACAGCCTCACGGATGGCGTGGTCGTCGTCCTTGCGATTGGCCCGGATGATGTCCACCCATTTGACGAAGCCCTCGCCCGGATCGTGGGCGATGGGCCCGATGTGGGAGAGATCCAGGTGGGTGTGGGCGTTGGCGAGGGCCGGGATGAGGACGCGGTCGTGGAGTGTGAGCTCGGGGATGGAATCGAGCGTCTTGTCGGCTTGAGCCATTGCCCGGAGTTGGTTGTCGACCTGTGCGTGTTGGCCTGAGGCGAGGATCTGGTAGCCGGCTTTGGTTTCTCGGAGGATGACTGATCCATGCTCGATCACCCCGGATTGGGCGTCGGCGATCGCGGGTGCGTTGACGCGGATGGTGTGGTTAGGGGTAGGCTCCGACGGCTTGGGATGGACGCTCAGCAGGGGCTGCACTTTGTAGGGCATCCGTTGGGAAGCTGGTTGAGATGCCGGCGGCGGGGTTGGGGGCGGGGTTGGTTCTGGGCGTTGATCGGGCATGAGCGCAGATTGTACCGGGTGGGATCACAAATAGGTCAACGATTGGCCGTCGAGTTGTGATGGGTACGATATGATTGATACAGGACTATGAAACTTTCGCCGCTGGAGATCAGCGAGCGTGAACGCAGACCATCAGGAGCAGACCATGAAGATCACGAATCTCTCAACTCTCATTATCCCCGGGCGTCGCGTCGCCCTGACCACCACCCTGATCGCCATCGCGGGGCTGGGCACGGGGTGTGTGAGCCAGCAGGAGTACGACTCGCTCTACGAGACGAACCAGTCGCTCCGCAGCCAGAACCAGGAGCTGACCAACCTGCTCGGCTCGTCAGAGAACACCAACTCGCAACTGCAGGGCTCGGCGGGCGACGCGCAGGGCGTGATCCGGACCCTGCAGAACGAGAACTCGAACCTCCGCAACGCGCTCACCAGCTCGCAGGGCGCGATCAGCAATCTCGAAGACCGGATGAACTCGCTGCAGATCGTCCAGCTCGACGCGGCGACGGATCAGGCGCTCAGCGATCTGGCCGATCAGTTCCCGGACATGATTATCTACGATGCCGATCGTGGGATGCTCCGCTTTGTCTCGGACATGACCTTCGGGTCGGGCTCCGACGCGGTGCAGGCATCGGCTGGG
>JGI24723J26617_10001867_pt1 | contig 17818 bp, 23 predicted proteins | sample Cruoilmetagenom6_FD_26617 | JGI IMG/M metagenome (IMG submission 26617)
GGGTCGGTTTCTACACATTTTAATGGTAATGAACCCGATGAAGAAGATGCGTGGAAAATACAGATTGAAGATATGGGGCAGCTGGTTGTGGATCTCTTAAAAATGAACCCCCGCACCTTACCGAGCAAGGTTGAGGTACGGCCATCAATGCCTCCTTCAAAATAGTCTATTTGAAAGAAAATGATTGGGCCCAGGCGCGGGCGTTTTCCAAATGCTCAAAAAAAGCAAAACTATGAGGGAAGAGTTTTTGTTCTACAAGAGCTCTTTCCTTTTCTGCTTCCCGGGTTGAGACGATGGCCATTCCCTTTTTGTTCCGCATCTTTCCATTTTTATAAATGTCCAAATCTAGTGTATGTGGATATCTCCTATCGGCAATGACCACAAACGGTCTCTTGCCGAAATGTGCTTTGTAGTTGGCCCGGATCCAATCATTTTTTTCTATGTCAATATGTTGGTTTTCAAAGACACGCAGTATGGAATAGGTATCGTATAGATATAGTTCACAGAAGTCGGAAAGTAGTTTCTTTTCCATATTTTTCTAAAATCTGATATATTGATTAAAGATAAATATTTTTGTGATTGCTTTAACAAAACTGTTCTTTTTCCGAAGACTTTAAACTAATCCACTTTCAACAGAGCAAAATGTAGAAAGGATTATTTGGAGGAATAAAAAAGGCGATCTACTTTTCAATAGATCGCCTTTACAATAGTTATTTACTTTCTTTTTTAGTTGGCAGAAAGCAGGGCCAAGAATTTATCAAGGTTTGGCAGGATTACAATGCGCGTTCTTCTGTTCTTGGCGCGGCCTTCCTTGGTTTCGTTTTCGGTAAGTGGATGATAGCTGCTACGTCCCGCAGCAATCAATTTTTCGGGAGCTACACCGTAGTCATCCTGCAACTTGCGGATTACCGCTGTGGAACGGTCCACGCTCAATTCCCAATTGTCCTTTATGTAAGCCCCTGGCTTTACGGTCTGGCTATCGGTATGGCCTTCTACCATTACCTCAAGGGCGGGCTCGCTGTTAATAACATTTGCCAATCGCTCCAATAATGGATTTGCCTTTGAATTTACACGGGCACTTCCCGAATTGAACAACAATTTATCTGAAATGGTAATCATTACCACTGTCTCGTCAATATCAATCTTGATATCATCTTCTTCACCTTCGCCAACTAAACTGTTGTCAAGGTTATTTTTAAGATTGTAGGAAACAATAAGGTTCATTGAATCCTTTAAGGTCTTTGCCTGTGCCAATTCTTGGGGATCTACATTGGCGAGGGCTTTTCTCATTTTTTCCTTGTCATTTTCTGAAACCACAACCCCTTCAATCTGCTGTAGGCGGTTGTTGTTACTATCGGTTAACGACTGGATTTTAGAATTGTAACTAGCCACGCGCTCTTCAATCTTGGCGTACTTGGCTTCAATTTCTTCTTTTTCAAGCTGGGTCTTTGCTAGGGTAGAACGCGTATCATTATACTGGTTCTCCAATTCTACATACTTCTTTTTTGATACACAGGAGGTAGCAAAAATTGCTGTTGCCAGCATGGTTAGTGCAATAGCTTTTTTCATAATACTTAAGTTTTAAAGGTTTGTAATGCAAATATAAATGCACCTTCCACCAAAAAATTAGTTAAGGCATGCTATTGTTTTGTTAAAAGACACTCCGCAAAAGAATGGAATATTAGCCTCCAAGCGTATTGATTATTTCTCCAATTGAAGTGTCAGCCCCGTTTTTAACCATCTTTTTATTCGGCTGCCGGGCTGGAAGTTTATGTAGAAGCGCTCTGCCTTGGGCGCGAAAGTTGCTGGGGAGTCGGGGAGAGGTTTGGCGCTGAAACCAATTTTATACCTTCCCAGAGGGCCTATATCCACACGATTGCCCCGTTCCAAATGCTGCTGGAGTTTGCTGGATAGTGCCGTTACCACGCCAATTACATCGGCTTCGGAAAAGGCGGTTTCCTTTGTTATCTCTGCTGCCATCTGGTCTAGGTCAACAATTCCTTTGGAAATATGCTGCATAATATATTGCGTTTCTGCGGAATTCTGAGGATTCTTCCTGCGAACAATGCGGTACCCGATAGCCATATTGATATTGCTTTGTAGTTATTGATTGAATAAATATAGCGCAATATTTTATAGAACCTTGGGCGGGAATGAAAACGTCCCTGGTTTTCTCCAAAAATTCCCCATACTTGCGTTACGTTCTTTTTTAGCGAAGGAAATGTTGAAATAACAGAAACGCTCCCATTTCTAGGAGCGTTTCTTAATAGGAAAATTTACCGATACTTAAGTACGGCGACGATTGGGATGATCAGAAAACATCAAAAACGAAGCCCAACAACCAATAAAGGATCAGGAAGACAACGATGGTGCCTATGCAGCCGCACTTGCCTCCGCCTATCTTCTTGGCACCCCAACCGGCGAGCAATATTCTTAGCAATTTTTTCATAGTAGATACATTTTATCAAATTATGTTTATAAAAGGAAACTATTCATCTTTATTGGGCGCCATTTGCAATTTATTTTTTCCAAAGTCCAAGGTACGGATAGGGAACGGAATGTTGATGCCAGCTTCGTCAAAATTCTTTTTGATTAGCTTAATTGCTTTATGTTTTGCTTCCAGTTTTGGCTTGGGCTTTGTACTGGATATCCAAAATCGGGTAACAAAATTGATTGAGCTATCACCAAATTCGGTAAAAAAGAATTCTACGCCCTCGTTTTCCTTTTGCTCAAAATTTTCAGTAATAATTTTGTTTACTAAGTCTTCAACTTTTTGAAGGTTACTTTCATAGCCCACGCCACAGCTTACATCTATTCGCGATCGGTTTGATAAAGAATAATTGATGAAGGGGTTTTCTATAAAAATTGAATTGGGTATAATTACATACTCATTGTCCGTTTGCCGAAGCGTAATATTCCGAAGATTTATTTCATCTACATAACCACTCTTGTCTTGGGCCTCAATAAAATCTCCAATGCGCACTTTTGGCAAAAAGGAAAGCATCAATCCAGAAAATGTATTGCTCAAAGTACCTTGTAGGGCCAAACCTATTGCAAGACCTACTACACCCGCCCCAGCTAAGACTGAGGTAAGTACTTTATCCAGTTGCATTACACCAAGGGCTATAAAGAAACCAATAATTAAAACGATTCCGTAAATAATGCGCGAAAGCATCTGTTTTATGGATTCCTCCGTAATCTTACGGAATAGTACTCTATATGAAAACTTTCGCATGCCTTTGGCTATAAAGTAGAAAGCTACCATTACCAAAATGGCTACTGCAAAGTTGGGAAGTTTAAGGATTATGGCGTCAAGCCATCCATCAAGCTTGTCCCATAGATTAGAAATTGAATCATTTATTGAAAATTTTTGTGACATAATATATATTTAAAAAAGTGTTGAAAGCATAAATGTACCTAAAACCCATAAAATTAGGGAAAGTATGCCTCCAATTATAAAAAAATGTTTGAATTTATAAATACCCATTCCATAAATAAGGGTATTGGTTTGGTAACCCATAGGGGTAAAAAAACTGAAATTGGCGCCAAATAAAACTGCAAGAATAAATGGTTTCATGGTTAGATCGAGACCTACCGCCACGGCTATTGCTATTGGTGTCATAATAATTGCAGTTGCATTGTTGCTTACCACACTACTCATTAGCATTGTTATTAAAAATATAAGGCCAATAATTACAATATTGGACTGGCCGCTAAGAATATCCAATAAATGGTCAGAAATCCATTTATCTGCCCCCGTGTTGTTCATGGCAATGCCCAAAGGTATCATTCCGGCCAATAAAAAAATTACTTGCCAGTTAACTCGGTGGTACACGTCGTTAAGGTCAAGACACCTGGTTAATAGTAATAGACTTACACCTGTAATCGCACTTACTAAAATTGATAAAATACCACTTGCTGCCAAACCCACAACAAGAACCAAAATGGCGAAAGAGAGCATTCGCTTTTTGTTATTTACAGATGGTTTGGTTTTATGTTCTCTAAGAATCGCCACATTTTCCATTTCATAGACCTGGTTTATTTCGTTTTTTGGAATTTCCACCAACAATCTATCTCCAGGTTTTAAGGATATTTGTTCGATATCCTTTCTGACCAAACGTTCTTTGGTATTACGTATATTCCGTCGCTTCTTAATAGCAATGGGCAAGGCGCTTTGAAAGGTCTGTTTTCTGAGTTGTTTTAATGTTTTTCCAATCAAAATAGAACCTGGCAAGATTAACAGTTCCACAAATCCAAGGTCGTCTTGTTTTTTTATGCTTTCGGCTTCATCCTCATTTTCTACCGTCTCTCTCTTTTTGGTCCTTTCCTGTGTTTTGTGAACACTTAAGCCTTCTGCTTCGTTTAGTTTGGCCAAATTTTCCAAGTCGCACATAAGCAAAAGTTTATCATTTGCTTTTAAAGTAATGTACCTTCCGGGGGCATTGGTTATCTGTTTGCGCCGGGTAAGTTTGAGAATAGAAATTTCAGGATTGGCAAACAGAAAAGTATCCTCGATTTTTTTATCTATTAAATTTGAATTTTTGTTGATTACAACCGTGGTCACATAATTTTCCAGATCATAAATATCGCGTAAATTCTCTTTTGAATCTTTCGGTAGCCATCGTGACGCTATGGTAACTACAATTATCCCGACGAGCAGAAATATTAATCCAAAGAATGAAAATTCAAAAAAGCTAAATCTTTCCGCTCCCAAATCGCGTGCAACGGAATTTACTATAAGGTTAGTTGAAGTTCCCATTAACGTACAGCTACCTCCTAAAATACCTGCAAAGGAAATAGGAAGGAGTAATTTTGATTGCGGTACGTTAAACCGCTTGGCCAATTCTGAAATAATTTTAATGAAAACAATAACTACCGCCGTAGTGTTTATAAAGGCTGAAATTCCACCCGTAATAAACATAAAAACGGGCAACAAAAGAAAGAGTGGAAGCACGTGAAGGTTTTTTAGAAAACGTGCCAGTGAAGCTATAACGCCATTGTCTTCCAGCGCTAGAGCAATAATCATCAAGGAAAGAACAGTAATAGTAGCAGTATTCGAAAAACCAGAAATAGCTTCTTCTGGTTTTACCAAACCTGTTAGCGCAAGGGAAGCAATAACAAACATTGCAATCTTGTCTACTGAAAAAACTTCAAAAGCAAAGAGAATAATGGTAACTAACAGAATAGAAAAAACGAGTATTATTTCTGTGGTCATTGGTTTTGTTGGTTAGTCTTATAAAGATAACCTCAGAAATAAAACTCGTTCCTAAGAATTTCATAAAATATTGGCAGTACCAATATTTTTAACATTTATGTTTAGCCTAAATACTTTTTCAAGATATGGCTCTTTGAAGTCTGTCGTAATCTTCTTATTGCTTTTTCACGTATTTGGCGTACGCGCTCACGGCTTAAATCGAAAGTGTCGCCAATTTCCTGTAAGGTCATTGGTGGCTGGCCGCAAAGTCCAAAATTAAGTTTTACCACATCAGCCTCCCGTGGCGCTAAAGTATCGAGTGCACGGTTAATCTCTATGCGAAGCGATTCATGCAACAAATTTTTGTCTGGGTTCGGGCTTTCGCCAGAGCTGAGCACATCGTAAAGGTTGTTATCATTCTCACCTTCCTGAAAAGGTGCGTCCATGGACAAACTTCTCGTTGAGTTTTTAAGTGAGCTTTTCACTTTAGACTCACTGAAATCAAGCTCTTTAGCTATTTCGGCTGCAGTGGGAATACGCTGAAATTTTTGCTCAAGGTGAATGGAGGCCTTCTTTATTTTATTGATATCGCCAATTTTATTTAACGGTAAACGAACAACACGTGATTGTTCTGCAATAGCTTGCAAAATAGCCTGGCGAATCCACCACACGGCATAGGAAATAAATTTAAAACCACGGGTTTCATCAAACCGCTTTGCTGCTTTTACTAAGCCAACATTCCCTTCATTTATAAGATCGGGAAGGCTCAATCCCTGATTTTGATATTGTTTCGCCACGGAAATCACAAATCTTAAATTTGCTCTGCTCAATTTGTTTAAAGCAGCTTGATCTCCTTCACGAATGCGCTGTGCCAACTCTACTTCCTCTTCAGCTGTTATTAAATCTATTTTACTAACGTCTTGTAAATAACTGTTTAAAGATTTAGTTTCTCGGTTGGTTACCTGCTTCGTGATTTTAAGTTGTCTCATATATTCTCTCTGTTTTTAATAATAACACGGCATAGTAAGACATTTTAGGGTAATTTCCAAATAGTTAACAGAAGTTGTTAAAATTTCTCTATGAATTTTTTTTTATTTATTTTAAAAGAAAATTTCTATGACACTTAAAAAAACTCTTTTAGCAGGCCCATTTTTTTGGGGTACTATTCTATATGCGCAAAAACCCACAGAAGTTCCAAAACCAAGTGAAGAACCAATAGACTTATCAAATCCGGCAGATGTAATTATATATATAGTACTTCCGCTCTGTGCCATTGTGTTATTCTTTATTTGGAGAGGAAAACTAAAAAACCAGAAAAAATAAATTTTAAACTTTGACCTAATTATGCATAGGGGAATACTATTTTTGGTGCAATTGTTGTTTACAACATTCAAAGCTTAGTGTTATGGTAAAAAAAATCTTTTTTTTCACATCTATCTTAATGAGTTGGGCCTCTTTTGCCCAAATAGATCTTCCTGGTAGTTCGGCACGTTTTGATGCTACTGATACAAATTTAAACAGTCCTACAGGCTTTGAAATTCCATCAGTTAAGGCGCCTTCACTTTCCAATACAAAAAATCCGAATAGCCCTGATAATTCTGATATAGGGAAAGAAAAAGAAAAGCAGATAGATATGCAAAACGACGATGGTTTGATTGAGTATTCCGGGACTAACAAAGCTCCAAAATACTTCACCAAAGATAAAGAGGAAAAGCCCGAGTACGGAAAAGATCAATATTTGGGCGATTTTAAAACCACTGCCAAAAAAGCTACCTTTATGTATCGAGACCACGAGTTTGTGGATGGCGATATGATACGTATTTATGTGAACGGCGAAATAGCCATACCACAGGCCAGACTGGAAGGTAGTTTTCGTGGTTTTGACTTACCCTTGCAGGATGGATTTAATAAAATAGATTTTGAGGCGCTCAACCAAGGTTCTTCCGGGCCCAATACCGCACAGTTAAATATCTACGATGAAATCGGCAATCTGCTCGCATCTTACGAGTGGAACCTTTTGACCGGCAATAAGGCTACGGCCATTGTGGTAAAACAATAATGTTTTTTTTGTAATTCAGGGTTAAAACTTATGTTTTAGCTGCAAGTTAACATCCTGACACATTTTATATTTATAATTATTTTATTAAAGATTTAGAATTTCACACAAAGTGCTTTAACTTTATAATAAATATTTAATTTATGAAAAAAGTACTTATAACCTTGGATTATAATCCCAATTCCGAAAAAGTTGTAAATAAAGGAAAAGAGCTTGCGCAATTAATGGATGCTGAAATCTGCTTGTTGCACGTGCTTGCCGATGTACGCTATTACGGAATGCAATACGAACCCTTTATGGGCTATGAGGGCTATGCTTTTCCAGTAGATTTCAGGATACAGGAAGAATTTGTAAAAGTGGCGCAGGATTATCTTGACAAAACCGCAACGCATTTAGGGAAGGAAGATATTACCACACATTTAGCAGAAGGTGATACCGCAAAAAGTATTTTGGAATATGCCGAAGAGTGGAAGGCAGATGTAATTGTAATGGGAACCCATAGCCACGGAACATTGGAAAAAATATTTCTGGGTACCGTAGCTTCCAGCGTGTTGGAAAAAACAAAAATCCCGGTGTATATGGTGCCAACCGGGAAGTAAAAAAATTATAGAGGTTTGTCCTGTTCCAAATTTTCATTGTCTTCGCTGCCTTGACTGAATAGCTTGTTCTCTTCATCGCGAAGGCCATTGCCTTTATTTTTCTTAGCTTGCTCGCGGCCTGGCACGTCTAAATCTTTTCCTGCAAAATCTACTTTTTCCTTTCGGTCTTTTAGCTGCTGGTCATCGCCACCATCGCCGTGGATGTTTTTTTGGGAAAGAATGTCTTTGTCGTGTTCAGTTACATTTGGATTGTAGGGAAGTTTTTCATCTTTATTTTTGATTGTCTCTTTTTTGGTAGTTTTCATGGTTTTTCTTTTAAAGATATTTTAAATGAAGAAAACCCGCCATCCATTTAACACATATTAAATAAAATATAACAGCTATTTAAGGTTTACCGCATAAGTTTGATACCTTCGCAAAATAACCTTTCAACTTAAAAAATAATGGCGCTTTCAAATAACGATATCATGAAAAAACTGCGCGTAGCCCACAAACTGCGTGATGAGGATATAGTNAAAATATGTTCGTTGGTAGATTTTGCCGTAACAAAAAGTGAATTGGGTGCCATTTTCAGAAATGAGAACCATCCAAAATACATGGAGTGTGGCGATCAATTTCTTCGGAATTTTTTGAATGGGCTGGTTATTCATTTAAGAGGCCCCATGCCCGAAAAGAAAAAGCCTGTACCAAAATCCAATGTAAATAGNGGGAAAGAAAAAAGCTGAATTAAATTTCTTCAATCCAGCTTTAGTCAGTTTTTGATTTTATATGTCTCAATAAATGTATNTGCATGTTTTTCTGATTGTGGGATCCTCAAACAGATGCTTGTTGGCGTTTANATAGTTCAACGTATGCTGTTTTTGCGATCCGCATTTAATTCTCTTTTGAATGTTTCGTANGGTTTTCATAGTTAATTGTCTTATTGGTTTTTGAAGTGCGTTACTTAAAACGTCTTTTCGAATTCCAAAGATGTGATTTGGAATTTATGGGTCTGTGTTGTCTTTCGTTGCTGTCCAATGTTCTCATGATTTGTAAATTTTAGTAGTTTGATAATTTGTTTTTAGTGAAATCTTCTTTTTGAATTCCAGGAATACGCTTTTGAAGTTTTCATCTTTGCTGTTAACTGATTGCTGTCTAAAGTTCTCATAATAAATAGTTTTATTGGGTTATATCTAAAAGACGCAAGTATCGAAGTATTGTTACAGTACTATGTAATACAAAGTAATGATTTAACGAAATATTAACTTTTAACGTTGTTTTTTATAGTGAATTGAATTCTAAATGTTTAACATTCCATTAACCGCCAAACAATTGACAAATGCTTGCAGGGTAGGGGCTTTAGCTATATATTTGCACCTTAGGAAACTGCAATTGTTTATATTAAAGTTTATTTTATTAAAACATCAAAGAATTATCCCAAATTAAAATGAATACCATAAAAAAAACTGAAACAAATAAATTAAAGCGTACCCATCTTTACTATAAATACACAGGCTTTTATTCCTTTGTAGGGCAAAGCCTTAAAAAAGCAATCGTACCGATTCTTTTGGTAGTTGCTGCATTAATTGTTGTAGACCTTTATGTGGTTGACTTCAGCAATCTTTTCACTTATATTACGGAAACCTATGCGCCTATAAACATACTGCTTGTGTTCCTTGCTTCTGAATCGCTTTTGGGGCTTGTTCCGCCAGAAATATTTATTGCTTGGAGCGACAAAATGCCGCAACCAATACTTTACTTAACATTACTCGCAACCCTTTCCTACATTGGCGGTATCATTTCATACTTTATCGGAAAATGGGTTTTTACACTTCCTCGCGTATATAATTATATGGAGGGAAAGATGAAAAAACATTTAAAGCACATCCGCAAATGGGGAGGTTTCCTGATTGTTGTTGGCGCTTTGTTGCCTATTCCTTTTTCAATGACAAGTATGGCTGCCGGAATGATTCACTACAAGTTCAGAAATTATCTTTTGTTTGGCTTGCTTCGTTTTGTGCGGTTTTATCTGTATGCCATTGCCATATTCAGTTTGGTGTAGTACTTTTGAAAGAGCGGAGTAGCTTCTTCGTGAAAGTTTTTCATTCTTAAAAAAATCCATTTCTTTTAAATGAAGAAAACCGATCCCTACGCCGCGTTACGATTTCGGGAGTTTAATATTTTTCTTTTGGTCCGTTTTGCGATGGTGTTTGCGTGGACTATGCAATTCGTCGTGATTGAATGGGAGGTTTACAGTTTGACAAAGGATCCGCTTTCTCTTGGTATAATAGGTTTGATGGAAGTGATTCCGGCAGTTGCCATGGCGCTTTTTGCCGGCCATATTGTTGACCAAAGCGAAAAAAGGGGACTCCTTATAAAATGTATTTTTGGTTTTTCTGTCGTAAGCCTCGGGTTNTTCCTATTGACTTGGCCTCGAATTGTTGCTGGCCTTTCTACCGATTTGGTCCTCTATTTGGTTTACTTTTTGGTTTTCCTCGGCGGTATTGTGCGCGCTTTTCTTGGGCCGACTATTTTTTCACTTTTTTCTCTATTGGTTCCTAAAAAAATATATCCCAATGCAGCAACGTGGAGTAGTTCGGTTTGGCAAATGGGCGCCGTGGTAGGCCCTGCGGCCGGAGGGTTTTTCATCCATTGGATTGGCGTGCATTGGTCTATGTGTTTTGTTTTTGCGTTTTCTTTGATGGCATTGATGTTATTGCTTCAAATACCGAAGAAACCAATTTTAAACCCAAACATTGGCGAACCTATTATGAAAAGCCTTAAAGAAGGGATTAAGTTCGTAAGAAACACACGGGTAATTTTAGGAGCCCTGACTTTAGATATGTTTGCCGTGCTTTTTGGCGGGGCAGTGGCACTGCTTCCTATTTATGCACAGGATATTTTGAAAGTTGGTCCCGAAGGTTTCGGAATTCTTCGAGCCGCACCTGCTGTGGGCGCACTGTTGATTATGTTTACATCTGCACATTTTCCACTTAATAAAAATGCAGGTATGAAATTGCTGGCAGCCATATTCGGCTTTGGGGTTTGTATAATTGTATTTGGGCTTTCCACTTGGTTTTGGGTTTCTGTAATTGCACTTTTCCTAAGTGGTGTAACGGATGGAATTTCTATGATTATTAGACAAACAATTCTTCAATTGCGAACCCCGGATGCCATGCGTGGCCGAGTGGCTTCGGTGAATTCTATGTTTGTGGGTTCTTCCAATGAGTTGGGTGCTTTTGAAAGCGGGCTCACCGCTAAGTTGATGGGAACGGTTACCGCAGTAGTTTTTGGTGGTGGAATGACAATATTGACAGTGTTGGGCACCGGATTTTTCTTTCCGAAACTTCGAAAACTGGATTTAAGGAAAGATTTGGAGGAGCATGAAAAGCAGTAACACTACACCCGCAAGACTCCCCGAAAGCCACGGCCCGCGTAATATGATTGTACCCCGTTGTGGTAAACAAACACAGTGTCAAAGCGAAAGTCGCCGAAAATTGCTCCGCCAAGCTTCCTGATTTTCTCTGGGGTTTTTAGCCAACTTGAAGTTTTGGTGTCAAATTTTCCCAATTGTTGTAATTCGCGGTATTGCGCTTCGGTTAAAAGGTCGATGCCCATTTGGGAAGCCAAGCCTACGGCACTGTTTTTTGGCTTGTGTTCTTTTCTTGCTTCCAGAGCATCATTATCGTAACAAAAGCTTCTGCGGCCTTTCGGGCTTTCAGCGGAGCAATCGTAAAAAATATATTCTCCCGTTTCTTTATCAAAATCAACGACATCTGGCTCGCCGCCCGTTTCTTCCATTTGGTGAAGCGACCAAAGTTTTTCTGGATTGGCTTCCAATTTTTCCCGCACGTTTGTCCACTCAATAGCTGTATGGCGATTCTTGTTTTTCTCAAAACGGGTTTTTAAGGTTTTGAGAATTTCCTCGCTTTCTTGCGCTGTTAATTGCTTATTCTTTTTTGTCATTAGTTGAAAATTTAATGTAGATTATTATTTTAAATTCAAAAAGATATAAAATTAATGGTTTGAACCCTATAAAGGGTAGCGGTAATGCCCAATAATTTCAAATTTAAAAAGACAATCTTCCAAAACCTGTCCCGCTCCAATATTATGAACAATTAAGTTGCGTTTCCCATCTTGTGATTTTTTATTGACAACTATTCCAGTGTGGGTAAGACCATTGCCCAAGCTCCAACAAACCACATCGCCCGGTAAATAGCTCATTGGTTGGACGGTAATCGGCTTTTCGGCACCTTTTCTTTTAAAAAAAGTCATAAGGTTTGGAACACGACGGTGGTCAATGTTTTTATCGGTAGTTCGCAGCCCCCAGTTTTGTGGATATAAACTGAAATTTGCCTTCATATCTTCGTGAACTTCTTTTTGAAGATCAATGCCAATTTTTCTATAAGCCCTAATAATAACATCTGTACAAACACCTTTATCGCTCGGCACATCACCATTTGGGTAGTCTATGGAAAAATAGCTAGGGTCATAAATTACATCTTGTTTTGTGAGGCTAATAGCAGCATCTGAAAGGGTAAAATGATCTATTGTATTTTGACCAATGGAATTTAATGAAGCCAAAAACATCAAGAGCAGTAATTTTTTCATTTTTTTTAGTTTAACCCTCACAATCATAAAACCATTCTTCGGCACGGATGATTGCTTCCTTAATAGCTTTTTCCTCTGAAATTCCACCTTTTTCCATCATTTCGCGAGCAATATCCAATGCTTTTTCGCGAACTTCGGGCGTCAGGTTTTCGAGTTTGGGCTTAAAGTTTTCAAAGGTCCAGTTCATCACAATGCGTATTGTAGATATAAATTTAGAATAAAATTTTATGATACAATGAAAGGATAGTTTATTACTGCTGCTGCGATGGCTCAATAATACGGAAAGGATAGGCCTCCTGTACTTTTTTTAATTCGGCATCGGTAATTGTAGAAACATCTTTTTTCAAAACTTCAGAAACGTAGGTTTCCCTTAATTCAAAATACGCTTTTGCGATTTCGTCCTGAACCGTAATAAAACTTTGGTAGGGTGCTTCGCGATGTATTGATAGTGAAATGGAAGCTTTTTGGGGGTTGTCTGATGCTTCTGCAAACTGTTCACCCTTACAGTAAATACAAGTTTTATCGGCGTTATTATCAATAAATTTTTTTAATTCCTCTTTTAATTGTACAATTGTTGTTCGAGTTTCATTTGCCATAATAGCACCAGCTTCATTAACGCGTATGGTGAAAAGATTATTTTTTTTAATGGGAATGTTACAGTCGGCACCGGGAGGGCAGGTCTGTGGGAGATTCCGGGCTATTCCCTTGTAATTCGGAATCATAGAGGTTACCAAAAAGAAAATCAAAAGTAAAAAGGCAATGTCGGCCATGCTGCCTGCATTTACGGAGGGCGTGGTGGAATTTCTCATAATTGAAAATGGTTTAGTGTTCACNACTTCAGAAAACAAAAAAAGTGCCACAAGTATTTTTGGGAAGGAAGTAACGCTTTGCGAAGAATATCGTAATTTTAANATCCAAGAAATTTTGGGCAATATGATTTCAGAGAAAAGCCAATTAGAATCCGCTCCATTTTATACCTATCTCAAGAAAACCGCGGGTATGAGCGACGACGAAATACTGCGCGTTTCAGCAGATTTAAAACGTTCAAAAATTGAAAAAGGCAGTCTTTTATTGGCCAAAGGCGCCATTTGCAATTATTCTTTTTTTGTTGAAAAGGGGCTGTTGCGTTCCTATATGCTTGATGAAGCGGGGAAGGAGCACGTAATACAGTTTGCCCCCGAAAACTGGTTTATTGTTGATAGGAGCAGTGTGTATTTTAACGATGCTTCAGAAAGTTATATTGAAGCAATTGAAGACACAGAAGTGGTTCTGATAGGCGAGGATTTTATTTGCAAGGCGAATGAAACCAGCCCCGCTTTCAGAAGATTTAATGATAAACTGTTGCACAACCACATTAGGCATATGCAGAATAGAATTAACCTATTGTTGGGCGCCACTGCGGAAGTACGCTATTTAAGTTTTATTGAAATGTATCCCGACCTATTGTTACGTGTACCTCAGTGGATGATAGCGTCCTATTTGGGCATTACGCCCGAAAGTTTAAGTCGTGTGCGTAAGGAATTGGCACATAAAAATTTTAAATCAACCTAAAATATTCAATATAAAAGCCTGTCAAATCAATATTCAACAGTTTTAAAAGGATTATTTATTTGTAAATTATTCCAAATACCCAAATTTCCCCATATTGAAATCGCTTATAGCCTGTACTATTTCGCTACGCGTGTTCATAACAAATGGGCCTTGGGCTGCAATTGGTTCGTTTATAGGTTCACCGCTTAACACCAAAACCGTTGCNTTGTCAAGCGCTTTAATGGTAAAGGTGTCGCCATTGTTTTCGAAAAGCCCCAATCCATCGGTATGTATTTCTTCTTGGTTGTTCACTTTTATATTTCCTTCCACTACTAAAATCGCGGTGTTGAAGTTTTGGGGAAAGCTGAAAGTTGCTTTTCCACCTTTGTTCAACTTTGCATTTAGCATATGTACAGGAGTAAATGTAAATGCCGGTCCCTTTTCACCCTGATATTCTCCGGCGATTACTTCTACTGTTCCCGCATCATCGGGAAGCGCTACTTTTTTCATTTGGCCATTGGTAATGCCTTGATATTTTGGAGCGCTCATTTTGTCCTTAGCCGGAAGGTTCACCCACAATTGAACCATTTGGAAATCGCCGCCCGCTTTNCTGAAATTCTCTTCNTGATATTCTTTATGAAGTATTCCCGAAGCGGCAGTCATCCACTGTACATCACCTTCCCNAATTACACCACTATTGCCGGCACTGTCGTGATGGGCAACGCTTCCTTTATAGGCAATGGTAACGGTTTCAAATCCACGGTGTGGGTGCACGTCTACGCCGCGTGGCTTATCCGTAGGTGGAAAGTAGAACTTGCTGTTGTAATCCATCATTATAAAAGGATCCATTCTTTCAAAACCTGCGCCCAAAGCGGAAGGTATATATTGGTGAACCCTAAACCCATCGCCAACCATATGGGGTCGGGGAGGTGTTAATACGCGTTCTAATTTTCGTGTTTTCATTTTTTTATCTTTAAGATTATAATGTAAAATTNCATTCTAAAAAGCTGTAATCTATTGATATATNNTAAGAAGCTAAAGTGGTTGGTATTAACGTTTTTATTTGAAATTCGAGAGCTTTATTCATAAGAAATAAAACTCTCGATTGATAAAAAAGGGTACAGTAGATTATAATAAATTATTGTTTGGTAAACTGTAGAGATGCACTAAGCTTAACTTTGTCGCTTACTACTACATTTCCCGCTTCAATCACGGCGCTCCAAGTTAACCCAAAATCTTTTCGATTTAGATTGCCATCGAATTTTTCAAAACTTCCTGTCACTGTAGAAATCATCATATGTTTTACCTTAAAATTGATTTCGGAATGTGCTGTGACAATCTTCCAAATTGTTTTTTCCTATCGTTCAGATTTACTGAATTTAGTTATTAAAATTTTACAAGACAAAGATATTTGCCCACATAAAATTCAGCATTGATGTATGATAAGAAATAGGAGATATTATTTATTAAGCTCTTCCAATAACTGTTCGTAATCCTCAATTTTTACGTGTAATACACCTCCAAGGCTTATGATTGGGGTACTAATGGAATCTATTTTTACTGTAGAATTAGCAAAGGCTGGAGCCAATTGTTCTTTTAATTCGGGTTTCTCTGAAAAGTGAAGTGAAGTATATAAATAATTACTCTTATCTAGATTTGAAACTAAAGTATCGCAGCTTGAGCAGTTTTCGGGAATGTAAACAATAACCTTTTTTTTAGGTTCAATCTTTATTGATTCAAATTCTCTTTGCAAAGCACGCCTTGAAAGGCTATCGCTTACTTGCAGTTTATAGGTGTAATTAGCTCTTTTATTTCTTTCCACAATTAAATTGGTCAGCAGTACTTTTGAAGCAGCCGGTACGCGCACGGGTCTTGGTACGCTTTTGCTTTGGCGAAAATTGGTTCCCTCAACCGTAATTAAAACGTCTAGATCTTTCTCGTTTTTGTTTAGGGCATACAGAAACAAACGGTTTGCCTTTGCTTCTTCGATGATTTCTATAGGTCTTTCTTGTGAAAACAGGAGAGTGCAACTCGCTGAGAATAGTAGTGCGAAAAGTAATTTTTTAAACATTGAGGATTGTTTTATATTTTTTTCTAAGATATAAATTTCATTATAAATCGAATGAATAAATTTCACATTAATGAATTAACAGGTTTAACATTACTTTAGGCACAACACATACTTCAGTATCTATCTTTGGAAAAGCAATAAAAATAAAGTATGGTAGATAAAAATTTAGAACAAATGACCGTTGGTGGTGGATGTTTTTGGTGTACAGAAGCCGTCTTCAATCAAGTAAAGGGAGTAGCAAAAGTAGTTTCCGGCTATTCTGGCGGAAAAGTTCCGGGAGTACCCACCTATCGTGAAGTATGTAGTGGGCTCACGGGCCATGCGGAGGTAATCCAGATTACCTTTGATTCCAAGATTGTTTCATATGAAGATTTACTAATCATCTTTATGACCACCCACGATCCAACAACCTTAAATAGACAAGGTGCGGATAGGGGCACACAGTATCGTTCGGTTATTTTTTACCACAGTGAAAAACAAAAAGCGGTTGCTCAAACAGTTTTAAAAGAGATGGCACCTTATTACGAAAATCCAATTGTTACAGAGTTGAGTCCTTTGGATAAATTTCACCCAGCAGAAGATAATCATCAGGATTACTATGCTAAAAATCAATCACAGGGCTACTGTACGGCAGTCATTTCACCCAAACTTGTAAGGCTTAGAGAAATGCATTCCGAGAAATTGAAACCTTTTTAATTGTTTTTTTAAAACTTATTCTTCTCAAAACTCTTATGATAATTTTTCTATAAAATAATATACTGGACTTTAGAGAACTAATTATTGGAATTTAAAATCCAGAAACTTGGGAAGGCATTGAATAAGTAATCTTAGAACTTTCCTCTTTTAACCCTTTTTATGATTTTTATACCTTCATTTACCGTATCTTTGGAAACGTTAGGATGATAGACTATTAAAACCCATCTAGGTAAAACAATAAAAAATAATATTACATACAACTAATTTAAAAGTCATCTACTTTCCGTGGATGGCTTTTTTTATTAAAAAAAATAAATGGCAAAATCACAACAAACATACAGTAAGAAAGAAAAAGAAAAAGCAAAGCTGAAAAAGCGGGAAGAAAAACAAAAAAAGAAAGAAGCCCGTAAGGCTGAAAAAACACCTGGGATAGATTTTGTGTATGTGGATCACAATGGTAACTTGACCGATACGCCACCAGATCCATCCCTAAAACCCGAGATTGAAGCTGAAGATATTGTGCTTGGTATTCCACCTAAAGAAGAAGGAGAGCGAGAGGCTTTTGATCCAGTGCGAAAAGGGACAGTTTCCTTTTACGATTCTTCCAAAGGCTTCGGATTTATCATTGATGATGAAAATAACGAAAAATATTTTACACATGTAAGTGGTATAATTGATGAAATTTCTGAAAATGACAGTGTTTCGTTTGAACTAGAAAAAGGTCAACGTGGAATGAATGCTGTAAAAGTCACAAAAAACTAATTTAACATTACCTACAACCTAAAAAAATCCCGCACTTGGCGGGATTTTTCATTCATCAATAACTGTTACACTAATTTGTAAGGTCGTTTGCCTCTTTTTTTGCAGAGCTCTTAAGTTGATCGTATTTTTCAGAAATTGTTTCCTCTACATCTTCAACTTTTTCTCTAATCTTTCTGCCAGTTTCGTTGGCTTTGTCTTTAAGTCTTTGTTTTTCTTCTGGCGACATGTTTTTGTATTTCCAAAATGCAAATGCACCAGCTGCTACTCCTAGCAGAGCCAATATTCCTTTTCCTTTATTGTTCATGTTGTTTGTTTTTTTT
>JGI24723J26617_10001868_pt1 | contig 17794 bp, 16 predicted proteins | sample Cruoilmetagenom6_FD_26617 | JGI IMG/M metagenome (IMG submission 26617)
AATAACAAAATTAAAAAAATTTAACCATCATTCTCAAGTTTTGAGAATGAAATATTGATACTATATATAGTGATATTTAGTACATATATAATGACTCATAGTTAACAATGGAACAACTAACTAACCTGAAACACATACTACATTCCAAAAGAGCCAACCTCTATTATTTGGAATATTGTCGAGTGATGCAAAAAGATGGTCGAGTTCTGTACTTAACTGAAGCCAAAAAAGACAATCTATTTTGGAACGTTCCAATTGCCAATACCACTGTCATTTTACTTGGAACAGGTACATCAATTACACAAGCTGCCATGAGAATGTTGGCATCAGCTGGTGTATTGGTGGGCTTTTGTGGTGGAGGTGGCACCCCTTTGTTTATGGCCAACGAAATCGAATGGTTAACGCCACAAAGTGAATACCGCCCAACCGAATACATCCAAGGCTGGATGCAATTCTGGTTTGAAGAAAATAGTCGTTTAAACACAGCCAAATTTTTTCAATTACAAAGGCTCAACTTTATTAAAACTATCTGGCTCAAAGACAAAGACTTACAAGCAGAAGGCATTCTGTTTGATGCCATAGAAAGAGACATAAAAAACGCCCAGTTGGCGATTCAAAATGCCCCCAAAGTCTCAAAATTATTGCAAGTCGAAGCTGACTTAACCAAACGTCTGTATAAATTTGTAGCCAGTGTAACTGGGAACCAAGGTTTTTCCAGACAAAGAGAAGCCACAGACAAAGCCAATGCGTTCTTAAACCACGGTAATTACCTCGCCTATGGCTTAGGTGCAACCACATTATGGGTACTGGGTATTCCGCATGGTTTTGCTGTTATGCATGGTAAAACCCGTCGCGGCGCACTGGTATTTGATGTGGCTGATTTGGTTAAAGATGCCATCATCCTACCATGGGCATTTATCAGTGCATCAGAAAACAGTACCGAACAGCAATTCAGACAACAATGTCTACAAGCATTTACCAACCATAAGGTCTTAGACTATATGTTCAATCAAGTTAAAACAGCTGCAATTGACCCTAATATAGCCAAAGGTGAATTCCTATGATGGTCACTTTTGTCAGTCAATGCGAAAAAAAAGCACTAAAGAAAACCCGCCGGGTATTGGATGCTTTCGCCAATCGAATTGGCGACAACACATGGCAAACCGTTATCACCAAAGAAGGCTTACAAGCCATTCATAATCTACTTAAGAAGACCGCCAGTAAAAGCACAGCAGTCAGCTGCCATTGGATACGTTCGCGTTCGCGTTCGGAATTATTATGGATTGTCGGTAAACGCCATGAATTTAATGAAATGGGGTATGTGCCGGTGAACTACACTAATAAGAATTTAATCATGGATTTAAAGCCTATGAAATCAAATAAACTTTTTGCAAATACTCGCCAACAACCACTTTACCAACATTTGTTTGCAGTTGGGTTTTTAGCTTATAAGCTCATGGAGCTTATGAAAATAGATAATGTTAAATTAAAACAATCTGCATTTATTGCCGGAATTTTGCATGATCTAGGAAAAGTTGATCCAAAATTTCAAACATGGGTTAATAAAAAAATAAAAAAAACACCTGATTATCCTACGCCAGATGATGGTGTTCATATTGACAAATCAGTCGTTGGGATGACAAAGTTCACGTTTGAAAAGCATCCACGTCATCACGAAATTTCCTGGTTATTTAGTGCTTCATTACTAACATCCTCAAATGAACTGAACCCACATCAGATAAAACAGATATATCATGCGATCTATTGGCATCACACTAAACCTTATCGTAAAAATGATAAGAGTTACTTTGACGAAGCCAGAGGAATATACAAAAAACTAAAATCTTCTTTAAATGAAGAAAACATTATTGATAAAACTTATCAAGCTGCCATTTCAGTTTTAAAGAATGTTTCCTCTCTAACAAAACAATATGACGGTGATATAAATGACTGGATTCCAAGTTTTCAGGTTAGAGGTTTTGAACTGACTTCAAATGATCTACCATTTTACAAACAGTATGATGAGCTCAATGACGAGTTAGCAGAATACCAAAATGAAATTAATCTTAATGCGCAAAACAATCTAATTCGTGCTGCCGTAATTAGTGCGGATCGCATGGTATCCTCTTTAGATGCAGAGGATTTAGGTGCTTATATAAATGAAGGAACTTTATCAGAAGTACTGGACAGGGTTGAAATACAAGACAGTAACCTAACAGATGAAATTAGGGTATGTTTGCAAGGATTTGAAAAGAAATATCCTAACAGCACCCGTAATCAATCACAAACTAAAGTTGCGAAAGAATTAGCAGATTTGAAGCAAATAGCTGAACTTAATGATTCTACCAATATAAGTGTCCTACAGGGGCCCGCAGGTTGTGGAAAAACAAAAATCGCCTTGGAATGGGCCACAAAAACCAAAGCCAATAAAATAATTTGGATTTGCCCAAGAGTTCAAGTGTGTTTGGGATTATTAAATGATTTGACTCAAAGTGAATACTTACCACAAAGTAGAATTGAAATTTTTACCGGTGAATTTAAAAAAATACTCACTGATGAGATTAAGTTTAAAGATGCACCGGATACCGATGAAGATGACTATTTTAGTGGTGATATAGTCATTACAACAATAGATCAAATTATAAATGCCATCATTACACACCAAAAGGTAGATACTTTTATCCCTTACATGCAATCACATGTTGTATTTGATGAGTTTCACGAATTGGCACTTATGCCTGCGTTTAATCTTTTGTTTGCAGAGTTGATTGCGGCAAAAAATCAGCAAGGATTTAGAGCCAATACTTTACTGCTTTCAGCAACACCTAATTACTTTTTTGTTAATAACTTTTTAGAAATAAATCCAAACGATTGTGTGACGATTGAAAGCTTTAATCAATCCAAATACCAAATTGATTTTCATACTTATGACGCTAAAGAACAAGAAAATCCGTTAGTTTCTCAAGTACAAAATAGTGGGAAAACCACGTTTGTTATAACCAATACTGCAGAAGCCGCACAAATTGGATTTTTGAAACACCAAGACCAAGAAAATAATGTAGTATTACATTCAAAATATACAAAACAAGATAAAGCAGAATGGTTTGAACGGGTCTTTAATTGTTTTAAGAAAAATGGCAATCATGAGTTTGAGGTTTTGAGAAGTGGACCTATCGTTCAAGCATCATTGAACATCACATGCGATGCCATATTCACAGAACTTACTTCTGCAGAAAATTGGCTACAACGTTTGGGCAGACTAGACCGATTTGGAAAAAATAGTGGAATTAATATATATACCACTGTCTTACCCGAAAGCGCTGAACGAGGAAAACAAGACACAAATACTTCACGCTTTCTAAACCAACTAAATACCTGGAGAAGTACAGTGTCATGGTTATCTTTTCTTAAAGATAAACTTGATGATGAGAATACCCTTACGCTCAATAAACTTTATCAAATTTATAAAGATTTTTATCAAGATGAAAGTTGTTTGGATGAGATCAAAGGAGATTTTCTGAGGTCTCTCAAAAAATCTGTAAGCCTACTTAAAGAAAAAATCATGGATCCTATTTCTGTTCCATCCAGATCTAAAGTAAATGAAGGGGCAATAAAAATAAGCAAATCCTCCTTGCGCGGAGACAATCGTTTCGTACAGATGGCTGTTTGTGAAATAAACAATGATTTAAGCCTCAACTTTCCGGGTGAATATACCTACGACGAAAATATTGGGCATACGCAGGAAAATAACATCTTAACTGAATCAGTTGAAAAAATAAGAGGTTATGGCGACAGTGCGCAGGACTTGGTTGCTTTTATGAAAGCAAAACATCACAACATCAAAACAGAAACAAAAAAAGCATACAAAGATTTTCAGTTAATCAATGAAGCACGCTCTCCAGAGTATCCAATATATCTGAGTTATACACCAGAAGACTTAGAGCCTGTTGGAGGAATTCAAGTTGCACATCCTTTTGCAATATATTACGTAACAACAAGTAAACAACCAGTAGGAGCAATGTCAATATTTAAACTCCAAAAAGCATTGAACCTAAAATAATTTTCAACCACTATGAGGATAATAAAATGGAAAAAGTAACCGGCATTAAAAGTATCGATTTTAAAGTAACTGCATATGGGCACGGTGTAGTTAACTGGAACGGACCAACTACAGTTGAAGCCTATATAGACGGCAATAGAAAAAAATTAAATAATCATTCATTACCAAAACTGCGTGGATACTCAAATATTGAGAAGGTAAAAAATTCTTCTGGTGAAGAATACGAAAGATTCAAAGTTGCACAGGACATTAACTTTAAAGAAACTCCGCTTTATATTAGCCAGAACTGTATCAGGCATCAACTTTTCAAAGATGATGTGATTAATTGGCAGCATCCTAAAATTCATGAGAACGTTGATAAAATTCTATGTTCTATGACTGGTTTATTAAGAGGATATGTTATCCCAAAGAATGAGAATAAAAGAACTAGCCCTCTTCTAATTACAGATTTTAAAGAGTTGAAAGGCAATGGTAACTACGAACAGATGGGACGTTCTGGAAGCAAAGAAAAACAAGAAACCAAATCTGGAAAGGATAAAAGTAATTCATTATTTTCAAAAACAACATTTGGTGACACTAAATATGAAGCATTTGGATCTATAAATATTGAACAGTTGCAGTTTATTTCATTATCAAACGATTATGGTCAAGAAGCCATGCAGATTACAACGAATAAAGAAGGAGAGCAACTTGCTATAAAAATTGAAAATTACATCAAATCACTAGATAACTCTAATAAAGAAGTGCGGGCTACTTATAATGAAAAATATGTCAGAGTAGGAACCATTTTTGCTGATGGTCAAAAAGGCATATTATTAAATGATGCTGGAATAGATGTTTTGGTAAAAAAACTGCTTTCAATGTTAGAGGCATTAGCTTTTAACCAAGCAAAAGGGTTTATGTTTGTAGACTCTGTCAAAGTAGATTACAACAACTTCTCAAGTCCTAATCAAATGTTTAGATTAATAAAAAATGAGAGCAACATAAACCCCAAAAAAAATGAGCCCTATGCTGTTTATTACGAAAAAGAGGATTAAGAAATGGTGATGAAAATTTTAATTGAATATAACTCATCATGGCGAAATTCATTTTTAAAAGGCTCCAATGATGGACCCTTCACAGCCAAAAGAGACTTCAAAGCTTCATCTAAATCAAAAGAAGGGATAGATCAAAGAGATATCACTAAAAATACTGTGTTAGGTATTTTATCAAGATTAATTGGTGATCAAAGAAAATTGTTTCAGGCTAAAGCAAGTAGTGACTTTTATTTTAGAGACATGAATATTAATTTTTTTAATCATCATCATTTATGGGATGAAACAACTTATTTAATTAATAAATCAGAATCTCGTCCGGCGCAAAGTAGTTTTATTGGGGTTCTTCCAAATAATGAACCTTTATTTTTCTCAGAATATTCAGCAACTTTGTGGTCAGTATTAGATTTAGATTTTTGTGACTTACTTGATTTCATATTAGATTCTAAATTAAAAAAAATTGATAAAGAAGTTTCAACTAAACATGTATTAAATAGAATCCAATTCGAAATAGAAAAAATGGATAAAATTATGTTCATTGAAGATGAGATATCTAACATTATTGATAAATTGGATAAAGAGTATTCAAAGCCTAAACCAAGTAAAACACGAATAGAAAATTTGCAAAAGAATCTTGAAAAACTTCAAGCTAAGTCGAAAGAAAGAGCTTTAGTTGAGTTCGAAACTAAACTTAAGCTGTGTATTAATAAGCTAAAAGAAAAATTCCCGAATCAAGAATACCAAGAAAAAAATAAAAGCGTATTTCCAATTAGACTTTATTCAGGTGCCTTATACATAGTATTAGAAAGGCTGAAAAACTCAGGTGTTGATATTTCAGAGTTATTAACAGATCGAGGAACCATTAAAGGATTCTCTAAAAGATCTTTTAATGGTGTAAGAGACTTTTTAAACTCGTTAATGGGTAATAAAACAATTACAACAAAAACGCCTTACAACCTAACTAAAGCAAACGGACAACTTGAAATCAATTTAGATATTGGTTTTGATAAAGCTATAGAATTAAAACAGATGATTGAAAATGCCGGGGTATCTTCTTTTTATCTTGGCAAAAAAGGATTAGCTTATGTTTCTAACATTGATATTCGTTGAGGAGAAAGAACATGAAATATTACCAAGAAATAACGCTCATAGATTCGTTCGATATCCCATTTTTCAATCTGTGGAGCAAGGTGTTTATGCAAGCCCACCTTGCTCTTGTCGAATTAAAAAACGAAGACGACACCGTTAACATCGGTGTCAGTTTTCCGGAATATCAGCGTTTTGAAAAGAATGATAAAATAATCTGTTTCTTAGGCTCGAAACTACGTGTTTTTGCCAAAAGCGAAAATGAATTACGGGAATTAGACCTCAACCAATGGCTAAACCGATTGCATGATTATGTTCATATTAAAAGCATCGTTCAGGTACCAAAAGAAAGAGTGGGTCACCATTTGGTTGTTAGAAAAGTCGATCAAATTCGCAATATGTCACGCTTAACTAAGCGTTATGCGAAAAGAAAAAACATCACTTTTGAAGAAGCCAAACAGCAGCAAATTGGAAACTACGCAAAGGAAAAAGGTGTCAGTTTAAGTAAATCAGCAGACATATACGATAACCCAAAACTCGAACCTTATCCCTATATTATGATGAAAAGCCTCAGTGGGAAAGGCCAATTCTCACTTGAAATAGATCAATCAGAAACTAATCAACCACAAGCAGGAGTGTTTAATACCTATGGTATGAGCAGCAAAACCACGGTTCCGCATTGGTGAAGGTCGAAAGACCCTTTTTTTGTAGCAAATTAACAATTTGAATAAATTCAACAAGTTACGACAATGGCCAAAAGTTTTGGGTAAAACGCCCAAAACAGCAACAAAGCCTTGTCGTTACTTGTTTTTTTGTCGTAAAATTGTTGTAAGCCGCCGCACAGGCAGCTTAGAAAAATGATTGTAGATTGTGGGTCGCTCTCTGTAGGTAAGCCGCCGCACAGGCAGCTTAGAAAAGTACCAAACATTTTTCGATGATTATGGTCAAGTAAGCCGCCGCACAGGCAGCTTAGAAAATGATGTTTGTTTTTTCTAAAGCTTAAAGTATGTAAGCCGCCGCACAGGCAGCTTAGAAAAACTAGTGAAGCTATGAATGAAGCGTGTATAAGTAAGCCGCCGCACAGGCAGCTTAGAAATATTGACACTAAAGAAAGATGGCCTTTAGATAGTAAGCCGCCGCACAGGCAGCTTAGAAATTTGTATTGTCTATCAAAATCACGCACAACTTGTAAGCCGCCGCACAGGCAGCTTAGAAAAAATAATCGACCAGTGCCTCAACAGCGGAAAGGTAAGCCGCCGCACAGGCAGCTTAGAAAAAACTTAGCACAAACGCTACTTGGATTTGGTCGTAAGCCGCCGCACAGGCAGCTTAGAAAAGAAGTGAAATTAATTGGTAATAATTTTTTGTTGTAAGCCGCCGCACAGGCAGCTTAGAAAGATAAAGGTTTTCATAAACGTTGTAAGCAACTGTAAGCCGCCGCACAGGCAGCTTAGAAATCAATATAAACCTGACTGCCTTTTTTAAGATAGTAAGCCGCCGCACAGGCAGCTTAGAAAGTTCTCCAAGATGCCCCAAACAGGGTATGCAAGTAAGCCGCCGCACAGGCAGCTTAGAAAAATGATTGTAGATTGTGGGTCGCTCTCTGTAGGTAAGCCGCCGCACAGGCAGCTTAGAAATGTAATTAGATAAAATCCACGTATTTAGCAGGGTAAGCCGCCGCACAGGCAGCTTAGAAAGAAACTAAAGAAGCATATCAACAAGCAGTTGAGTAAGCCGCCGCACAGGCAGCTTAGAAAGTCAATCTGCCAATCCCAAATAATTTTTTTAAGTAAGCCGCCGCACAGGCAGCTTAGAAAATGCAGTCCATGTTGTGTATAGTCGCTCTTCCGTAAGCCGCCGCACAGGCAGCTTAGAAAACCTGGAGGTGTAACCGTATCTATTCTACGCCGTAAGCCGCCGCACAGGCAGCTTAGAAATGTATAATGCTCGGCTTCCGATGTGGCTGCGGGTAAGCCGCCGCACAGGCAGCTTAGAAAAAGGGTAACAGCACAAGACGCGGACTCAGCAAGTAAGCCGCCGCACAGGCAGCTTAGAAATGAAACGTTTGTCTTTCAAGGTAGCCGTTCAAGTAAGCCGCCGCACAGGCAGCTTAGAAAAAACGCTGAATCCATTGGTGATGATTTTATGTGTAAGCCGCCGCACAGGCAGCTTAGAAAAAAAGTTAAATTCATTGATAATGATTTTATGTGTAAGCCGCCGCACAGGCAGCTTAGGGTTTAGTTTAGTTTCGCTCCTGGTGAGATGGGTCTTGTTAGCATTGAAAGCATATTGGGTTGGAATTGAGTGGGTAATCATGACAAAATAACCACATTAAATTTGGTTGTTAACATTGTTCTATTTTTCAGGCTTTCATTTAGATTTAAAACGCAAAGAACTGACTTATGAAGGTCGGCGCGTTGATTTAACTAAAAAAACTTTTGACTTGTTGTCTTATCTGGTTCAACACCCTCAGACGGTTCACACCAAAGAGGATTTAATCACTCATGTGTGGAATGGCCGTGTGGTCAGTGGCAATACAATTGACCAAACCACNTCAAAGTTGCGTAAAATTTTAACTGATTGTTGTCAAGAGTCACTGATTGAATCTATTTATGGGCAGGGCATCAAATGGACAGCTGCCATCAGTAATCAACCACCACTCCAGTCAACTCGTNTTTCTCCACTGTTGATCCCTCTGGTGGCGGTGCTGGGCNTGTTTATCTTGGGTTTCTGGTTTTTCAGCCATAACAGCCAACCAAAATCAAATAACCAAGGCGTTNTGTTACAGTTGTCCTCAAAAGANGCCAACTGGGAAGTACAGTCTGCCAGTCTGTTTTTACAACAGTTGATGACATTTTCCAGTCAATCATCGGTCATAAGTGTAGATGACAGGCCCCAATTTGTGTTGTCTGAAGATTTTATTGAGAACCAGCAGAAATTAAATCCCAATCTAACCATCATTAAAATTAAACCTTTACCTGATGATAAACAAATGGCTTGGCTGCTGGAAGTTACTCAAGCACAGCATGTGTTAATTCAAACCACAGTATCGGCTGATAACTACCAATCTTTGATGCTTAAAAGCAGTGATGTATTAATCAAACAACTCGGATTATCTGAATCGGCACTGCATGGTTTGTTACCGGCAGATGAATATGTGATGGCTTTGTATGTGCGCGGATTACACAGCCTTGAGAGTAACCAATTGGAAAAAGCCAANCAACAATTCCATTTAGCCACACAGGAACAAGCTGATTTTCATTTGGCACGTTTAAAACTGGCTGAAACTTTGAATCAACTGGGACAGATTGATGCTTCTGTTTCTACCTTGGATACTTTGTTAACGCTGAATATCCCACCTGCCATCAAGGTGGCGGCTTCCACTTTAAAAGTTCGCACCTTAAAAGTGAAAGGAGATTACCAAAGCGCTGCGGCCATTTATGAACAACTCTTTACTGAACAAATCAATGCACCACCTGATGTTTGGCTGCATGCCCGCATTGAATATGCAGCTGTTCTGAATTACATGAACCACACCCAAGAGGCGTTGGCTATTTATGATGACATCATTGAAAATGTAACACCTGATGAAAACATTGCTTTGTTAGCCGATGTCCGAGTNGCAAAAGGCAGCCTGTTACAGAAACAAGGTAATGTCTCAGGTGCACTGGAAGAATCTGAACAGGCCTTGCGTTTGTTTGAGTTAAATAAGGACCTTGTGGGCATGGCCAGAACTTATTCGGTATTGGCACGAATCGCCAACCAAAAAGCCCAATACAAATTAGCCGAACAGTATTTACGCCAAGCTTTGGCACTGACTGAGTCTGTAGGACACAAACTGGGAGAAGGTGCCACTTTNAACGAGCTGATTTATGCCCTGATGTTACAGGGCAAACACAAGGAAGCTTGGCTACTTAATAACCGCCTGTTAGCGATTGGTACTGAGTTAGATTATTCAGGGATGCAAATGGCNGCCTATCAAGCATTTTATGAAATGTCACGGATACAACAAAACTGGGATATCGCCACGCGTTGGTTGCAAAGTTACCAACAATTAGCCACCGCNATCCAAGATGAAAGGCGCTTAGTGAAAGCACAATTTTTTCATGTGAATTTGTTATTAGATCAGGACATAAGCACGGGTGTGCCAGAAAAAATTGCACAGGTCCAAACTCACATTGATTTAACTGATGAGCATTTGATGCAACCGGCTCTTGATGTTTTTTTAGCTCGTTACCAATGGTTGATGGGCGAACACAATACCGCCATCAAAACCCTACAAGAGGCTAATAAATTAGCCAACGAACTGGCAGATTATGAAACCGTGATCACTGCCAATAACTTCTTGGCCATGTTTTATGTANAACAACAAAATCCACAACAGGCATTAAATGTGCTGAATCAATCAGAGCCACACAAGCCTTTTGCGATGCCTTATTTACGCATCAAAGCAGAGGCCCAAATGATGTTAAACAAACCCATTGATGCCTTGTCTACCCTGACTGCCTGTCAACAGCAAGCCGAGGAGCTTTGGGGAACTCAAGAAGAAGCCTTGTTACAAACAATACAACGTGCCTTGAACCAACCTTAATACTTAGAACACCGACTCACTGTGGTGTTTTCNGGTTGGTTCATGCATTGGCGTTTATTTATGCAGCATGCTCAAAATTTTCTTTTTGATGAGTCTCTTTGTTTTTCACGCTGCTGATTTTATTTTCACTGTCAACAAACACCAAATTAGGCTGGTGTGTTTGCGCAGCTTCCGCATCCATTGAACAGTAAGCAGCCAAAATAACCAAATCACCCGGCTGGTTGTGTCTGGCAGCTGCACCATTCAAACAAATTTCACCACGTCCACCTTCAATCACATAGGTGGTTAATCGTGATCCACTGTTACAATTAAGAACATCAATTTGTTGGTTGATGAGCAGGCCAGCGGCTTGAATTAAATCGGGACATATGGAAATCGANCCTTCATAATTAAGGTTGGCATCAGTCACTGTGGCTCGGTGAATTTTACTGTGTAACATGGTTAAGTTCATGGGCTTTTCTCCTGATTTATTTTGTGCGCCAGATACAGGCCTTTGAGTACCAAATCTGGAATAATTTCATTGAATATATTTGAGTTTCTAAACACTGAAGTAAAACCTCCAGTGCCAATAATAAGTGGTTTTTTGCCTTTGAATGAAGCGTTAGTTAAGCCTGAAATGATTTCTTTCATGGCCCCTTGTGCGCCATAAAACAAGCCNGACTGAATGCTCTCATTGGTGCTCTTACCCAAGACGGCCTCACGTTCAACAATTTCTACNGAACCCAATTTAGATGCGCCTGATTCCAAGGCCTTCATTGACATTTTCATGCCAGGCATAATCACACCACCCATGTATTCTTTGTTTGCAGAAATGGCACAAAAGGTGGTGGCTGTTCCTAAGTCAATGATGATGACATGTTCATTGGGATACAGGTGTGTTACTGCGATGGCATTGGCAATTCGATCGGCCCCCACTTCAAGTGGATTGCGGTAACTGATTTTTAANCCAGTCTTCACACCCGCTTGTAACACAAAAGGATCCAGATCAAAATATTTCTGACAACAGGCATTGATTGGNTATAACACTTCTGGCACCACTGAACACATTGNAATCGCTTCGATGTCATGGTGATTGATGCCATTTTCTCTGAGCACACCGCGTAAGAACACCCCATATTCATCAGATGATGCACCTGTTTTTGAAGCCATTCTGAACTGAACTTGTAATTCATCGTTAGCAAATACACCACCATGCATGTGGCTGTTACCAATATCTAAACACAATATCATGATTGAACCTCCAGATGTTTTATGACGCTGTCCACCAACGCCCTATAATCTGCACAGACCATGGGCGGCTGCTCGGCGTTTTGATACAGACTGAACGCATGACTGTGTTTACTGATTTCATGTAAATCATTATGTGCCACCCAGTCTATCGCCGTTTGTTGAATGAGTTTNTTCACCGCTTTGCTTCGTAGCTGCGCGTCTAAGGTGTTAGTGAGTTTAAATGCCACCACTTGTAGGTGTGGATTTTTTGACCATTGTTTGATTGATGAAACCAACTTAGGTTGTTTGGTGAGAATAAGCTGAACTTCATCTGCAGTGGGTAATTTAACGCCTCTACCAGCCTCATGTGCTTTACCATCCAGAATAACTTTGGACACGCTGAAATCACTGACTGCGGCGGCTTGAAAAACCAAATCATAAGCATGATTCTTTAAACTGTCTTGTAAGACATTCGACAAATCATCAAAGGTTTCATACCTCAAATTGACCCAGGCATTTTTGGGCTTGAATGCACTTCTTGCCCCAACCCAAGTCACTTCATGACCCTGCGCTGATAAATAGTCAACCAAGTCCGCACCGGTTTGACCACTGCTACAATTTCCAATGTATCTGACACCATCAATGTACTCTTTGGTGCCACCTGCTGTTACCAATATTTTCATGCCTTTGGCTCCACGAATTTTAAAATGTCTTGTGGTTCTGGCATCCGGCCTTCTCCTTGTTCGCCACATGCCAAATCACCTTGAATCGTTGGCATCACATGAACGCCCCATTCGGTGAGCTTTTGTACAGAGTCTTGTGTAGCAGGGTATTGCCACATCATTGCATTCATTGCTGGGACCACATACATGGGTTTACCCAAGCCATACGCGGCCACCCAAACCGTTGTCACCACATCATCTGCTATACCTGCCGAGAGTTTATTTATGACATTCGCTGTGGCCGGACACAATATAATTTGATCGGCCCAACGACTGACATGAATGTGTTCCATCATGGCATTGGGTGTATAGGTTGACGTCATGACTGTTTTTTGACTCAAACCCTCTAAGGTAGCCAGCCCAACAAAATTCAATACCCCAGGCGTACAAACCACTTTAACTTCATCACCTTGTTTCACCCAGCTTGAAATCAAACCACAGGCTTTGGCACAAGCAATCGAACCTGTCATCATAAACAAACGTTTCATTGCTCAACTCCATAAGGCACGTTATCAATCAATCGAATTTCACCCAAACTGGCCGCTGCCAACAAACGGTTGTTCATCACTTCAATGTAATCAACCTCAAAACCCAATGCACTTAACTTTTGTTGTTTGTCTTGGAGGTTACTGTCTTCAACCAATGTGGCATATAACAACGGAGCAATTTTTCTCTGTGCTGGGCTCAAACGTAAATTTCTTGAACTCATGGCCAAGCCATCAGACTCACGGACAATCGGACAAGCAACGATTTCAACATCCATGAAAAAAGCCTGCACCATACCCGCTATTAGATTCAGTTGCTGATAGTCTTTTTCACCCAGATATGCCCGAGTGGGTTTGACCAAATTAAACAGTTTCATGACCACCGTCAATACACCATTAAAGTGTCCTGGCCTGTGTGAACCACAATACTGTTGGCTCAAATCATTTTCATGCAACTGATACGCATAGTTGTCTGGATACATGATTGTGAAATCAGGTAAAAAAACCGCATCCACACCCAAAGATTGAATCTGCTCTAAGTCTTGTGTCAGGGTATTGGGGTATTGAGCTAAATCATCAGCCTGATTGAATTGAGTCGGGTTNACAAAAATGCTGACCACTGTGTGTTCATTGTGTTTTTTTGAAGCTTCAATCAATGACAAATGNCCTCGGTGCAAAGCCCCCATGGTGGGGACAAAGCCCACTGAACCAGACAGTTGTTGGCGCACTTGATTAAGCCCTTGTATGGTGTCAATTCGATGCATCAATATATCTCCGATTCATCTGGATATTTGGTGGCTTTGACGTCTTTTGTATAGGCATTAAAGGCTTCAAGAAACAACTTTTCAGTGTTCAAATAACGGCGCAAAAATTTCGGCGTGAACTCAGAAGAAAANCCCAACATATCTTGCATCACCATGACTTGTCCATCGGTTGCTGCACCAGCTCCAATACCCATACTGATGATGTCGATGTGTTTAACCAGCTCTTGAGTCAAAGCATCAGGCACACATTCCAACACCACCGAAAAACAGCCCAATGATTCCAGAGTTTTTGCCTCTGTGATGATTCTTTGTTGTTCATCTGAGCTTTTACCTTGTACCTTGAATCCACCCAGTTGGTTAACTGACTGTGGCGTTAAACCCAAATGTCCCATCACTGGCACACCTGATTCAACGATGTGCTTAATCAGTGTTTCATTTCCAGCCACGCCTTCTAATTTAATGGCATGAGCACCTGCTTTCATCAGTGCTTCAACTGCCGCCATGTTTTTTGTCAATGATTTGCGGTAAGACATGAACGGCATGTCGCCGATGATGAATTTATCCGGTGCCCCTTTAGCCACGGCTTTGGTATGTAACGCCATGGTGTTGTAATCAATAGGTAATGTCGAGTTTTCACCATGCATGACCATGGCCGCTGAATCTCCCACCAATATCATGTCTATATCAGATTGATTCATGATTTTAGCCGATGAATAGTCATAGCATGTCAGCATGGCCAATTTTTCACCGGCATGTTTTTTCGCCAATAATTGATTGATGTTTGTCATTGTAAATTCCTTTGTGGACTGGGTGTGTGCAAACCATGTTCAGACAGTTGGTGTAAATCATAAAATGCTTGATAGATGTCACCTAAAGCATGTGTTTTGAGGGCATCTTGGTGTTTGGCAATGGTGATCACATCACCACGAACAAAAGGGCCTGTTTGAGAACATTGGGGATTGTTGATGTAATTAATGGTATTTTGTAGCAAGTATGGAGACATCAGCTCTGCTGGTAAATTCATAAGCTTCATTTCAGTTGCAATGTGTTGCCACAACATCTGTGTGAAATTGCCAGCCATGACACACATGGCATGGTATTTTACCTTGTGTTCTGCTTTGATTGGATACACAGGATTCTTTAACAAAGGAAACAGTTTTGTAAAATCAGCACCCTCGTCCACCACAAATGGGATGGCTTGGTACTGCGTGAGCTCATAATAATCAACGCCAAACGTCATCAATGGATGACAAGCAATCGCCAGTTCTGAATTTAAGGAACCAGAAAAATGTATACAGGTTTTTGTTTTCAATATGGGGTGAGCCTTGATAAAAGGTTCAATCTGATCATCTGATATTAACAACAGCACTTTTGAAACACCAGCCAAGCTGTCAGCCAAAGCAGCTGTGTTTTTAGGCGTAAACATGTCAGTGAGTTTGTTTTTGAGTCGCGCCAATTTAGATTGCTTACGCACGGGTTTTGTCGAAACGCCAGAACGTTGCTGACGAAACCATTGGATGTGTGACTGCCCCACCAATTCAAAATATCGAATCATGTGACGCGCCACTTTACCATCACCAATGATGGCAATTTTTTCAGGTACCTGTCGATTCACAGATCAAGTCCTCTTTAGTTGTGTGATTGTCTTGAATTAAATCAAACAAAACAATCGAATGAATAAGTCATTGTTCGTTAAGAATCAATGCAGGGTAGATTATATGCGCTTGAAGCTGAATTTCAAGTGAATACTGCGCGCTGAAGCAACCACATAAACGGCANGTGTAGTTTGGTTTACCTATTTGATGTGGTTGCTTGTTATTACTACTGCTTAATCATTTGCCAATCTTGCCTGATGACTGCTGTCAAACCAACCATCACACTGAAGCAAGAAAGTCTCGAATACCATCTAAAAACATTTGTACAGCAATCGCAATCAAAATCATCCCCATCAATCGTTCAATGGCAATCATGCCATTCTTACCTAAATANTTTTGCATGGCAGTGGCGGAAAATAAGATAACCGCTGACAGAAACCAAGCAATAAATAAGGCAATTGCTAACACATCAAATTGACTGGGGTATTTACTGGCGAGTAGTATCAATGTGGCTAATATTGACGGTCCTGCAACCAAAGGTATGGCAAGAGGAACCAAAAACGGTCCATCCTCAACACCTTCATCACCATAAGCTTTACTGGCTGGAAAAATCATTCTCAATGCAATGATGAACAGAATGATGGCGCCAGCCAAAGACACTGAAGTTTGTTCCAAATGCAGAAAAGCTAACATCTTTTCGCCAAAAAACAAAAACAGAAACAGAATCACCAATGCAAACAGCAACTCTCTGGCCAATACGCGGTAACGGTTTTCACATTTTTCAAGGTGAGATATAAATATTGGAATATTTCCCAATGGATCCAGAATCAAAAACAGTAAAATCGTTGCCGATAAGATATCCATCACAAGCCCTTATAATTTAAAAAATTGTATCTTAACAAAATAGAGCTATATGTTCAGTTTTTATAGTTGCTGCCTTGCTTCTTTGTATACTTAAGCATTGAATATAAAAGGAGGAAAGTGTTAAAATTTTGAGATTTATATAAATCAAGCAAGGAAACTCGAAACGAAAAGTCAGAGTTTCCTATAGTGTTTTCTATTTCTCAGTTTGCAATTTTATAATCCTCCACCTTGTTCATCAATTGGTGACTCCACATGGCTTTCGCAGGAAACTCCACAATTATTCAGTATATTTATCATAGATATTGGCCCAAAGGCACCCAAGCGTCCCCAAACTGCAGATTGNCCCTGACTGTTTGTTATTNTAACGTAATCATCCGCATCCCAATCACCATCATCTGCAGAATCATTTCCGTTTTGAGTAAAAACCTCCTCTTTAACATCATGATGAATAAATGCTAATGTATCAGCATCATTTATAATTGTAGGATCACAATTTCCACAGTTGAATTCACCTANATTATCTGCAATTACAAATATTGCAAATACCAGTTAGGTTAAACATGCTATTTTCTTAATTTTTTTATCTGCAGCATTCTGCATAAATTTCACTCCTTCTTATTGCTAATAAAATTTCGTCTTCGGTTAAGTTTGATAAATACCTTTGAGGTTCAATTCTATGCCCATTGTTGTTAACCAAATTGTAAGCCAAATAGTGCGCATACGACTCCAAATAGTCTTTCTCAACTAGGATACCATCTTCATAGGCAGCGCCTAATTGAAGTAAAGCTTGAATGCTACCTAAGTCACGAGCCTGAGTCATGTGGACCATAGTTTCGGCTTTAAAAGCTGTTACCTCCTCAGAGTACCTGACTAAATCTGTTGCAGACATTTCTGGAGCTGCATTTCCAAACTCTAATTTTGCTTGAATGTGTCCGTTTCTCGCAGCTTGTATTAGTAGTTCTCTCCAACTAGTGTTTTGATCCATTCTACTTAGAACATCTTGGCATTTATAAAAATCCGCTTCCATTTTGTCTATTAAAGATCGATTTGAAATGGATTCCAGTGACTTGGATAACTCCTTAGAAGTTTTGGGTGTTTTTTCACATTCACGATATTGCTTGCTCAAGCTGTATAAGTAATCAGTTTCAGCATCTCCAGCACCAACAGACACGTTATCATATTGAACTTTGGAAAGATTATCTCTGGTTGTCTTTTTGTTTTCTTCAATAGTTTCTTGAGTGCTTTCTACTTCGCTATGACTAAAGACTCCTTCCTTAGATTCTTCCGAAACTATTTCATTGCTTTTATTTTGGTACCAGTATACTGTCGCTAACAAGAAAAATATTGTGACAAATAATATAATATTTTTTTGCATTTTAAACGC
>JGI24723J26617_10001869_pt1 | contig 17786 bp, 13 predicted proteins | sample Cruoilmetagenom6_FD_26617 | JGI IMG/M metagenome (IMG submission 26617)
CTGTCTATGCAGAGCTGGAACGTTGCTTTGCTGCCAAACGAACAGAATTTGCGGCATTTTGCGCATCCCTTGACGCTTATGCCGATGATTTTTCCCGTTTTGGGGCAGCCCCCGAACCGCGATGGCAACAGGGATGGTTTTCACGGCTTGACGGTGCCGCGGCTTATGGGATTGTACGCCAGTATGCACCCAAAACCATTGGCATCCCTTGACGCTTATGCCGATGATTTTTCCCGTTTTAAAACAGCCCCCGAACCGCGATGGCAACAGGGATGGTTTTCACGGCTTGACGGTGCCGCGGCTTATGGGATTGTACGCCAGTATGCACCCAAAACCATTGTTGAAGTCGGATCCGGCCATTCCACGCGGTTTATGGCACAAGCGATACGGGACGGCGCGTTGGATTGCCGCCAGATTGCAATAGACCCGCAACCGCGTGCGGTGATCAAAAATCTGCCACTGGATTGGCGGGCAGAGCTGTTGGAACAGAAACATATCGCGTTGTTCGCGGATCTTGAAGCGGGCGATATTGCGTTCTTCGACTCCAGCCATATCCTGATGCCCGGTACGGATGTCGATATGATTTTCAACCGTATCCTGCCGATTTTGAAGCCCGGGGTGCTGATCCATATCCATGACATTCTATTGCCTGATCCATATCCTGAAATGTGGTTGTGGCGTGGTTATAATGAACAAAACGCACTGGGCCCGATGATTGCCGGCGGGGTTTATGATCTGGTCTTTGCCAGTGCCTATGTGGCCAGCCGCATGCGTGATGAGATAGCCGCAAGCAAACTAAATCGTTTACCGCTGTTCAAAGGGGCATATGAGACAAGCCTTTGGTTGGAAAAACAGTGATGTCAGGCGAAGGAACGTACTGGGTGCTGTTTTTTATTTAATTGCTGCGACAACCATCAAACCGGCCAACCCGTAAGGGCTTAAGCCAAGATTATGGTTATTGCATTTAAAAACGCCTGCACTTCATCCTTGGTGTTATAGTGGCACATTGAAACACGGATGCAACTATCCAGCCCAAGCGGTGTCAGAATATTCCCAGAATAATGATCGGCGCGACGAATGTGAACGCGGATACCGTGTTGGGACAGTTTGGTCACGATGTCGCTTGATGCGTGACCCTGTACAACGATGGAAACAAGCCCTTCACGGTGTGGATTGTCCAGCCCACCGATCACGGTAATCTCTGGCATATCGGCAAGCCCTTTTTCCCCGCCAACCCCATACAACATTGCGTTGACAAGCGCGTTTTCCTGCGCGGCAATGGCGTGCCCGGCAGCTACAATCTTGTCACGTGCGGTGGTGGCGTTCGATACCCGTCCGCCCAACCATTCAAAATACCCCACCACATCCGTGAATGTCGCATAAGAGCCTGCATCGCGGGTGCCAAGCTCCCAAGGTGCGTTGGGGGCACCGATCAACGTGTCATGCGGCATGGCTGCCAGACGATCGGAAATCCATGCAATACCGTAGCCGTGGCGTGAAAATACTTTGTAGGGCGAGATGACATAACCATCGATATCGTAAGCATCTATATCAAGGCCGCCGTGGGCCGCATGCTGAATGCCGTCAACGATGATGATGCAGTCAGGTGCCACATCGCGGATGGCTTTTGCAATTGCGCCCACATCAACCGACATGCCTGTGACGGGTGACGTATGCAGGATTGTCGCCACACGCGTATCTGGCGTGATATGCGGCAGGTAATCTGCGGCAGTAATTGTGCCTGTAGCATCGTTATGGCTGGCCGAAGCGTAGGATTTGCCCGCAATATCGGCCCATCTGACACAAGCGCTGCGTGAAGCGGGATGTTCCANTGAACTGCCCAGAACCGCGCCGCCCTTTGGCGTGCCTAGGCAGGCGGCACTGATCAAACGAAACAACAGCTCGGTACCGCTTTCACCGACGAAAATCTGACCGCCTTTGGCATTTAAAAAGGTGCGGATGTTTTCCTTGGATGTTTCAATCATGCGCCCCGCCTGATGTGACGCAGGGTTATCACGGCCCTGATTGTCGGGGATTGCGGCATATTGGGTGGAGGTTTCAACCACGGATTTCAATGTCAAAGCACCACCTGCATTTTCAAAGAAAATACGCGCACCCTGATCCGGGCAGCTATCAACCAGGCAGAATCTGTCGCGGACTTCATCCATAAGGTTTTCAACAGTGCTATGCATTATGTGTTCCTTCAGTCTTGTTTGAAGAAAGCTATACCACTAAAAGTTCAAATGATTTAAGGTGTAATTGTTATATCAACCAAAAGGAAATGTTTTGGATATTCGTTTTCTGGAAAGTCTGGTTGCAGTGGTCGAAAGCGGGTCTATTTCTGCGGCAGCGCGCGGGCAGGGCCTGACGGCAGCCGCGATCAGCCAGCGCATCCGCGCCTTGGAAGCCACATTCGGTGCCGATCTTCTGATCCGCTCGGGGCATACTGCGCAACCCACAAAAGCCTGCCTGAACCTGCTGCCACGTGCCCGCGATCTGATTTTTGAGGCAGCCATGTTGAAACGCGATTTTGGCAAGAATGCATTATCCGGCCCGTTTCGTATCGGGGCCATCGAAACGGCCCTGTCCGAACTGATCCCGTCTGTGGTTAAAACGATTGCACAAGATGCACCTGACTGTCAGCTGTCGATAAAGCCCGGCACGTCAATGCAGCTTTATGAAATGTTGGAAAATGGTCAGATCGATCTGGCGATTACGGTTATGCCGCCCTTTGCTATCCCCAAGGCCTTTTGTCTGGATATGCTGACATCGCAACCCTATGTATTGATCCAGAATATCGCTGATGGCCCTGTGACCAAAGACAGCCTGATGCAAAAGCCGATTATCCTTTATGATCGGAAATCATGGGGTGGGGGGCCTGCCTGGAAATGGATAACGGAACAGGCAAACCCCAAGAATATCATGTGCGATCTGGACGGGTTGCGCACGATTGCCGCGATGGTTGAAAACGGTTTGGGGATAGCTTTATTGCCCAGCTGGCCGGAATTGCTGGACGGTAAAGCCAAGCTTTCATTCACGGCACCAACGCCACCGCTTGCAGATCGGAACATCGTTTTGCTTGGTAAAAGTGCAGAAAAATATGATCCGCTATATGGTCTTGTTCGCGATTGTTTATTGCAGCCTTAGCTATGCATACCCAAACCGTTTTATCCACGGCTGTATTTGATCGTTATGTGCATCGAAATACGTTTGGTAGTTTTTCCAACGGTATGAGGCGTCTTTATAAAGCGGTTGCACGACTTGGCTGTAACTTGGCGTGTTGATCTTGCCGCGTTTCAGGGCGGTTTTTTGGTAATCGGTTAAGCTTTCTTCCCATTCCAGCCCCAGAAATTGCAGCAGCTTTTCGACTTCCGTCGGCATATCCACAACAAGGTCTTCGTATCTGATCATGTGAAAATTAAGACCATACCGTTTTTGCGACAACCACCATGTTTCCATCACCACACAATAAAATTCAACGATCCTTTTTAAATCGACCATATTTGCCATCTGTGGATTCAGTTTAAAATATTGCATATAGCAGCTAAGAATACAGTCATAGGGGTGCCTGATTGCCAGAATAAATTTCGCTTTGGGAAAAGTTGCTTCAATCAACGGTGCATCTAGCGCATTCAAAGGCAGCTTATCGATACAAAGCCAATTTGTATCTCTTTCATCAAGGTGTTTATCAAGTTCTGCAAAATACTGTGCTTGTAGTAAAGAACGGTTGTCGGGAGTAAGGTTTTCCAGATCGCTTAGATGATACGGTGCGCCCATTTCATGACGTACTGCGGCAACCATCGGTTTTTCTTCGGCTACGACAATCTGCGAATGGCTGCGCAAAATAGTATCCAGTAATGTGGTACCGGAGCGCGGAAATCCGACCAGAAAACTAGGTGCGTTGGATGCAGGAGTATGCGTATCTACATGCGGCAAAAGCTTAGGCGCGTTTTTTAATTCTGTTAAAAAAGACGAAATGCTCACAAAATAATCATCAGGGTTGCTTTGCTTGAATGCGGGGCTTTCAATCGCTTGTGCATTCATATCCGAAAATGCTTCAAACGCATCAGCGTATAATCCGATTTTATCGAAAAGCTTTCCTTTTAATTCATAAAAAGCAATGACACGTTTTTTGATCAACGTATCGGGGTTTATTTGTTTTAGGATTGCTTTCGCCTGCTCATACGCCTTTTCCCGAAAGGCCAGTAATGCTGCGTAATAAAGCACGTTCGCGTTGTCGGCAGCGGTCACGTTTTTCGATTTCGACAGAATATCGGACAGGCCCGTCAGGTCATTCGTTTTTTCGTAAAAATCGCATAGGCTGGTGATAAATTTAAAATTATCGGGGACTATATCCAATGCACGCTGATAACTTTTCTGCGCGGCCGACATATCCCCGTTTTCGGCCAATGCAATGCCAAGGTTATTGTGCAGATCGGCGTTGTCGGGTTCGATTTGCAAAGCTTTTTGATAGCATGCAATTGCAGAGCTTAAATTACCTTTTTGTTTTAATGCACCACCAAGATTATTATGGGCTTGCACATTGTTCGGATCGATCCGCAATGCACTGTTAAACCGTTCAATTGCAGCATCAACATAGCCCAGATTAATAGACGCAACTCCTGAGAATATATGAAGTAAAAGCGTATCCGGATATTGCCTTAGCAGCGCATTTGTATGTTCATGTACCTCGCGCATGCGGCCCTGATTATAGAGTGCGATCACAGTATTGATCCGGTCTTGTGGGGGATCAATTGCTTGTGTTGTTTTCAATCCGCCCAAAGCCGCCAACCCGTTTTGTGCAGGCTTATTGTTCGGGAATTTTGCCAGAATGGATAAATATTGCTGTTTTGCCGATTCAAGTTGGCCGTTTTTCGCGTATTTTCGCGCACTTAACAGTGTTTGTTGAACAGATAACCGCATCTGGTGTTCTTTCATCGTTTCAAATGAGTGTGTCATAATCGGATATACAGATAAATACCAATGATATGACATGGTGCGAAACATAATTGTTTAGGGGCAGGATCTGCCCTGCGCATTATACCTAGGCGGTTTCTTGTTTCTTGGTTGCGCGTTGCAGGCGGACCTGATCCGCTAGTGTGACTGAATAATCGGCCAGTTCGGACAGGCCTTCGTCAGCAATCTTCGCATTTCCGTTTGCGATCGCATCTGCGATTTTGCGGTGCAGTTTGACGATTGTCGCACGATCGCGTTTTGAAAATGTAATCATGTTCATGAGGGGTTGCATTGCCTCGATCGCGCTGGCCAGTTGATACGTCAGAACCGGGTTTCCGGCCCCTTCTATCAGAGCTTTGTGAAACGCGACGTCGGACGCACAAAAGCTTTCATCACTTAAGCCGATTTGCTCTTGCCGATGAATTTCGGCGCGCATAGCTGCCAAATGATCCGGCTGACAGCGTGCCGCTGACAGCGGCACACAGGCACGTTCGACCGCAAANCGGGCTTCACAGGCGGTTTCAAANGATACTTCGTTCATCGAAAGCAATAGGGTGGAGGTGGTGATTTGTTGNGGATAGGCGTCTTCGAAACTGATCCGGTTCACAAAGGCTCCGCCTGTCGCGCCCCTTTGCGTGCGGATCAGATTTTGGGCGGCCAGACGTTTCAAAGCCTCTCGAACCGTTGAACGTGAAACTTCAAAACGATCACAAAGCTCGCCTTCCGACGGCAAGCGTTCGTCGACCAAAAGATTACCATTCATGATTGCTTCGCGTATGGCTTCGGCGATCTGGGTCGATAATTCGCCGCCTTGGTTTAATGTATATTTCATTACAGTCTCAAATATTTTAATTGTCAGACATTTAGCTTTATGTCATTTATATACTACACAAGGATTCCCGCAAGCATAGGGAATAAAACTGTTTCAGCCTATGAAATTGGTGCGCTTCCCAAAGAGGCAAACATAGTTTCTGTATGATAATAAGGAAAAAAAATGGCATTTAATGCGTTGTTTGTCGAAAAAGACGAGACGGGTAAAACCCATGCCTCTGTACAACAATTAACAGATGATCAGCTGCCCGTTGGCAATGTGACCGTGGCAGTGGATTATTCTACTGTGAACTATAAAGACGGTCTGTGCATTGGGCCGGGCGGTGGTTTGGTACGTACTTATCCGCATGTGCCGGGCATTGATATGGCCGGAACCGTCGAACGATCGTCTGACGACCGCTATAAGGCGGGCGACAAGGTTGTTCTGACAGGTTGGCGTTACGGTGAAGCCCATTGGGGCGGGTATGCGCAAAAGACCCGGGTGAACGCTGATTGGCTGGTGCCATTGCCAGATGGTTTGACCACAAAGCAAGCAATGGCGGTTGGCACTGCGGGCTTTACAGCAATGTTGTCGGTGATGGCGCTGGAAGATCACGGGTTGAAACCCGAAGGTGGGCCGGTGCTGGTCACGGGTGCGGCAGGCGGCGTAGGTTCTGTTGCAACCGCGATACTGGCCCATCTGGGATATGAGGTTGCTGCCGTGACAGGTCGACCCGAAGCGGCTGACTATCTGAAATCACTGGGTGCAACCCAAATCGTTGCGCGTGAAGACATCAACGAGACCGTCAAACGCCCGCTGGAAGCTGAAACATGGGCAGGCTGCATCGATGCGGTCGGTGGCGACATGCTGGCGCGTGTTTTAGGTCAGTTGAAGTATGGTGGCTCGGTTGCAGCGGTCGGTTTGGCTGGGGGGGCAGGCTTACCCGCCACTGTTATTCCGTTCTTGTTGCGCGGCGTGAACCTGTTGGGCATTGATAGCGTGCATTGTCCGACCGAAAAACGTCTGGCGGTTTGGAAACGTGTGGCAACCGATCTGCCGATGGACAAGTTGGAAGATATGATTGTACCTGCAACACTGGAAGATTTACCCAAGCTGGGTAGTGATATTCTAAAGGGTCAAGTTAAGGGCCGTGTTGTTGTGGACGTAAACGGTTAAAACACAAGCTTTAAAACAAAAATAAAAAGCCCCGACGTTTTGCGCCGGGGCTTTCGTTTTTACGATATACTGGCTTGCTTATTCAGCAGGGGCCGTTTCGCTGCCTTTTTCACGAAGGCTATCGCGATACATCGCTTTGGCCAGAGAAATCATCATCAGCACCATCACAAATGTAAATGGCAGTGCTGCGATAATCATCGCGTTTTTAAGAGCATCCATGCCACCGCCGCCTGCAAGTAACAATGTCCCGATCACAAGGGTCAATACGATACCCCAAATGATACGGTGTTTATGACCTGTTTCTTGCTCGCCACCTGACATAATGGTGTTCATCACTAGAATACCACTGTCAGCGGATGTAACAAGGAAGGTCATAATAAGGACAACACACATCACTGTAATACCTGACAAGAACCCGCCAGAGAGCATATTTTGCAATGTTACGAACAATTTAGCGGTATTGGATGCACCAATGATTGCGCCGTTCGCACCACCTGTAAGTTCCAGATCAATAGCTGTGCCGCCTAGGATTGTCATCCATGCAAAACAGACCAAAGCAGGGGCAATAACAGCACCCAAGATGAACTCACGCACAGAACGCCCCTTGGAAATACGCGCCAAGAACAAACCAACGAATGGTGCAAAAGCAATCCACCATGCCCAGTAGAACGTTGTCCATGCTGATTGCCAGCCGAATTGACGTCCGCGTGCTGCACTATCATAAATTGCGGCTGTTACTGAATCCGAATCTTCCAATGCTGCAACTGATGCAGGTAGTCCTTCGGTGAAACCTGACAGTGAACCCCATGGGCCTGTCGCACTGCCATAAATTGCCGCAATATCNTCTGACGGTAATGTTTTGGCTGCATCTGGCAAGCTGGCTGTAAACTCTTCCAGCCCCATTGGTGCATAGGCATTAAATGATAACGAGACGAAGTTGATGATGTAGTCGACTAGAGCTGATCCATATGTGGACATTGCAAAGATAAAGGACCCAAAGAAGATAAAGACCAACAGTAGGATCAATGACAGAACCAAGTTCAGGTTAGACAGGTACTTAACGCCACGCCCAACACCAGATACCGCAGATATAATCGACATACCCATAATCACAATCAAGGCTGCTATCAAACCGACTTTGCTAGGCGCAGGTTTTTCTGCACCATTCATCAGCCATTCCATACCTGTTATGGCATGAAGGCCATCAACCAGCTGGCTAACGCCAAAGCCGATTGTAACAGCTACACCAAGTATTGTAGCAACAACGCCCATAATATCGACCAAATGACCAACCGGACCATTTGTCAATTTACCCAAAACCGGTGTTAATGCAGACCGAATTGTTAAAGGCATATTGCGTGTATAAGCGAAATAGGCAAGAGACAGACCCACCAAAACGTATATTGCCCAGGCATGAAAACCGTAATGGGCAAATGTATAGCGGTATCCAGATTGCAGCGCTTCTTCAGTGTTACCAGCTACTCCACCTGCTAGAATAACAGGGTTTGATCCCCAAAGACCCAACGGCTCTGCTGTTGCAAAAGTCATAAGTCCCACACCCAGACCTGCGCCAAACATCATCGAAAACCACGAGAATGTTGAAAACTCCGGTGCTTCGCCTTCAGGGCCAAGGACGCGTTTTCCAACTGATGGGATGAGCGCCACGATAAAGCAGAAAAAGGCAAACAGCCCAACTGAAATAATGTAGAATGTATTGAAACTTTGAAGCAGTGTACCATTCCATGATGATAGTTTGCCATTTGCGCTCAAGGGCCAAATCAAGGCCCATAGAACAAGAATTGTCATGCTGATTTTACTGACCAGTGCAATCGGAAGGCTNTANCCCTCATAGAACCCTGACGGCGCTTTTTTTATCTCAAGCTCCGTAAATGGTGGTTTAACTGACATATATGTCTCCCCATATGTATTGCGAAAATTGAGCAAGTGTGCGGCGCTTTTTATTATAGATTTCGTGACCTCACACTTAACACCCCGAGGTATTTCGCATTCCCCCCTCAAGGCAATGATGTAATCATAGATNTTAAGGATACTATAGATTAGCATTTTGCGACACTTAAATGTGACTCCGCGGCCCGTTTTCTATGATGTAATGTTTTTATTTGGGGTGAGTGACGTAAGGTCTTGTAAGTGAAATGATGATTCTTCTGAGTGGAGCTGGTAGTTAAATGGCAGCTGTAAGAAGTTAAAACAGGAACTTTATTTATGTCCCGCTTACTAAGAAATATCATACGCACTCTTCTTGTAATTGCCGTGGCTTTGGGTGTGATGGCCCTGTGGAAACGTGAAGAAATTGCGCGTTTGTTAGCGGTGAACAGCTTGTTTAATGCCGAAAAGATTGTTCACAATTTCAGCCATATGGATGAGGCATTTTTGAACGCCCCCATATCGCGTGGGCAGGGTGCAGTTAGTGAACTTGTTAAAGGTACGCCGATAGTACTGCCTGAAGCTATCAACGACTGGATCAAGGAACGTCATGTGACCTCACTCGTTGTGCTGAAAGACGGGCAAATGGTTTATGAAGATTACTATCAAGACACAAAGGCGGATGATCTGCGTATATCGTGGTCGGTTGCCAAAAGTTTTCTGTCTGCTTTGGTTGGTATTTTGCTGGAAGAAGGTGCGATAGCCTCTATTGACGATCCGATCATAAAATATGCCCCGTCCTTGAAAGGCAGTGCTTACGAAGGGGCTAGCCTGCGTAATGTGCTGCAAATGTCCAGCGGTGTAACCTTTGACGAGGATTATCTGGACAAGAGTTCCGACATCAACCGAATGGGGCGCGAAATAGCACTTGGCGGTTCATTGGATGATTTTGCGGCCAGCCTGAAGGACAGCTTTGCGCAACCGGGGATCCAGATGCAATATGTCTCTATCGACACCCATGTTATCGGCATGGTGGTGCGCGGGGCCACGGGGCGGTCTGTAACCGATCTGATTTCTGAAAAGATTGTCTCACCGCTCGGGTTTGAAAAACAGCCCTATTATGTCACCGATGGCGATAGTGTTGCTTTTGTTTTGGGTGGTCTAAACGTGACCTCACGTGATTATGCGCGGTTTGGTTTGATGGTGGCGCAAGACGGTCAATACGGCGGCCAGCAGATTGTACCAAAGGCGTGGCTGCGCGCTTCAACAAAGGTCAGTGCCAACACGAAGCCGGGTGATCGTAAATACGGCTATCAGTGGTGGATACCTGCGACAGGGGCCACAGCAGGCGAGTTTTTTGCACACGGGATTTATGGGCAGTACATCTATATCAATCGTCCCTTAGGCGTAGTCATCGTCAGCAACGCGGCAGATCGCGGGTTCAAGAATGAAGGTATCGGATCTGCAAACATCGAAGCGATGCGTTTGATTGCGCGGGGATTATGAAGCACTTTTTGCCTTGCACTTATTCAAAATTGCAACAAAGGTGAACTGTCCGGCATAGGGTTGGGCGATTTTCACTTTCAGGGTTCCTTCATGACGTTAGATATTGATTTTGTACGCGCACAGTTTCCGGCTTTTTCCAGTCCCGCGTTGGACGGGCAGGCTTTCTTTGAAAACGCAGGTGGGTCATATACCTGTAAACAGGTTATCGACCGTCTGACGCGCTATTATGTGGAGCGCAAGGTTCAACCCTATAGTGCCTATGATGCCAGCCGTCTGGCGGGCGAAGAAATGGATGAGGCCCGCGTGCGTTTGGCCACGATCATGGGTGTTGATACTGATGAGCTAAGCTTTGGGCCGTCGACCACACAAAACACTTACGTGTTGGCGCATGCCTTTGGTGATTATTTGCAAGTAGGAGACGCCATTGTCGTGACCAATCAGGATCACGAAGCCAACAGCGGCCCGTGGCGACGCCTGGCAGATCGCGGGATTGAAGTGCGCGAATGGCAGATCGACCCCGATACGGGTCATCTAGATCCCGCCAACCTGACGGCTATACTGGATGATAAGGTTAAACTGGTTTGCTTTCCGCATTGTTCCAATGTGGTAGGTGAGATCAATGATGTGGCTATGATCTGCAAAATTGCCCAAGCGGCAGGTGCGGTTACCTGTGTTGACGGGGTCAGCTATGCGCCACACGGCATTCCTGATGTCGGCGCGCTGGGGGCAGATATCTATCTGTTTTCAGCCTACAAAACTTACGGGCCACATCAAGGAATTATGACAATCAAGCGGGCATTGGGGGAAAAATTGCCCAATCAAGGGCATTTTTTCAATGCGAATAGCCTGTACAAACGCTTTACGCCTGCGGGGCCGGACCATGCGCAAATTGCGGCATCCGCCGGTTTGGCCGATTATGTCGACGCACTTTATACACACCACGCGGGCGGCACGGCGGATACAAAAGGGCGGGGTGTTTATGTGCATGATCTGATGCGGGCACATGAAATCAAGCTGCTGCAACCCTTGCTGGATTACCTTGGTGATAAGAATTCCGTGCGCTTGTTGGGACCGCGCGATGCTGCAAGAAAAGCACCAACTGTCGCGGTTGGCTTGCAGCAAAAGGGAAGTCAGGCTGCCGAAGAGCTGGCTAAACTTGGTATCATGGCAGGCGGCGGCGACTTTTACGGTGTACGTTGTTTGCAAGCTCAGGGCATAGACCCTGATCATGGGGTTTTGCGAGTCAGTTTTTTGCATTACACCCAAATGCAAGAGGTTGATAAATTGATCTCGGCATTGGATCAGGTTTTGTAAAATACCACCCTCATAGGCGGCTTTGTGCTACCCATATAATCCTGAATTCAGACAAGACTTGGCACAAAGCAAAGAATCGCGCTAAGATTTGCCTGATAAGGAGATAGGGATGGCTGTTTTTACCACGACACAAGGCCAAATGAATCTGCCGCGGTACTTTGCATTGGTCTTTGCTTCGTTAAAGGCCTTGCAGCGCGGGACTTTAGATCTTGTGCTTTCGGATGGGCGTGTGTTTCGGGTAAATGGTCCAGATGCAGGCAAGTATGCACAAGTGGTTTCAAAAGACGATGCCGTTTGGGCACGCCTTATTCGCGAAGGCGATTTGGGGTTTTCTGACGGCTATCTTGAAGGACAGTGGGTAACACCCGATTTGCAATCCTTTATGGATGTCGTTTTCGACAACTTTTCTGAAATTTCCCGCAAATATCCGGGTGTAAGCATATTACGCATGTATGAACGGCTGCGCCATTGGATGAACCGTAATACCAAAGAGCAAGCCAAGAAAAACATTTCGTATCATTATGATTTGGGCAATGATTTCTATGCCAAGTGGCTGGATGATACGATGACCTATTCTTCGGCATTGTTTATCACCGGGCAAGAAAGTCTGGAAAAAGCGCAAATGCAAAAATACGCGTCTATTTGTGATCTGATGGAGATGAAAGACGGTGATCACCTGCTTGAAATTGGTTGCGGTTGGGGCGGGTTTGCAGAATATGCTGCCGGTCAGCGTGGTGCGTCATTGAAGTGCCTGACGATTTCCAAAGAACAACATGATTTTGCAAAGGCGCGTATGTTCAAAGCGGGTCTTGCGGATAAGGTTGATATTGTCATGCAGGACTACCGCGATGAAAAAGGCCGTTATGACGGGATTGCATCAATTGAAATGTTTGAAGCGGTCGGAGAGAAATACTGGCCGTCCTATTTTAAAACTATACATGACTGTCTGCATTCAGGTGGTAAGGCAACCATCCAAGTCATTACAATGGCAGACCACTTGTTTGAGAATTATCGTAAAACCATTGATTTTATTCAGAAACACATTTTTCCGGGCGGGATGCTTCCCAGTCCGACGATCTTGCGCACGCAGATTGAAAAATCAGGCTTGGAATATTGTGGATCAATGGAATTCAGGAAAAGCTATTCACTGACATTACGCCGTTGGTATGATGATTTCAATGAAACCTGGAGTGAAGTTAGAGATATTGATTTTGATGACCGGTTTCGGAATATGTGGAACTATTACCTGACATCCTGTGCATCCGGGTTTGAATATGGCACGACCGATGTTGCCCAAGTTACAATGCGAAGGAATTGATACATGTTAACCGCAACCAAACTTGTTGGTGCTTTATTGCTTTCTTTGACAGCCCTTTATTCAACGCATTTGTTCCTAAGTGTAAATACCACGCCATATTTGGGCGAAGAAATCTATTACATGAATACGATTCTCGGTTTTCTGGTCGGGTGGCGATCAATCGGATTTGACCCGGGCTTTGGGGGAATATGGTCTATCGTATCCGGTCTGCGCGGCANCGTTCTATTGGTGTNTATCTCGGCTGTTACNTTCGGGGCTTGGACAGTTGCCATAAAGCTTGAGAAGTTTTTCATACGGGAATTCGGTGATGTACTGGTGTCATGGTATGATGCGGCAATAAGCTATTTTAGTTTGATATCAGACCCTGAAATACTGTCTGTACTGTTTATTGGCGGCTGTCTTAGCGGGATCGGGGCTGGGCTTGCAAATCGCTATTGGGTATGAATGTGATTGTCTAATTCCATGGTAGCGTTTTTCGGTGTTGAAGCCGCAAGATATGCGGCGTATCAATAATAAATCTTATGAATTGGACATATTATGAACGTTTACCCTGACCTTCCCAACGCTGTTGGCCACACACCCCTTATCCGTTTGCGCAAAGCTTCTGAAATTACCGGTTGCGATATTTACGGTAAAGCGGAATTCATGAACCCGGGTCAGTCGGTCAAGGACCGCGCAGCCCTTGGTATTATTCAGGACGCGATAAAATCAGGAGACCTTCAACCGGGTGGAACAATTGTGGAAGGCACGGCGGGAAATACGGGCATTGGTCTGGCACTTGTTGGGGCCTCTATGGGATTTAAAACCGTTATTGTTATTCCTGAAACGCAAAGTCAGGAAAAAAAGGATATGATCCGCCTTGCAGGTGCGGAATTGGTTGAGGTGCCGGCGAAACCTTATAAGGATGTTAACAATTACATCAAATATTCAGAACGTTTAGCAGCCAAGCTGGCCCAAACCGAACCGAACGGGGCTATCTGGGCAAACCAGTTTGACAATGTCGCCAACCGCGATGTGCATGTGGTCAGCACTGCACCGGAAATTTGGGAACAGACAGGCGGTAAAATAGACGGTTTCGTTTGTGCTTGCGGAACAGGCGGAACGCTGGCGGGTGTTGCGTTGGGGTTACGTGAAAAATCCAAGGACATCAAAATCGGTTTGGCCGATCCGGATGGGGCGGCTTTGTATAATTACTACGCCAATGGCGAACTGAAATCATCCGGTGACAGTATTACAGAAGGGATCGGGCAGGGGCGTATTACTGCCAATCTTGAAGGCATGAAGGTAGATATGCCGTATAATATCCCGGATGCGGAAGCACTGCCGATCATTTTTGATCTATTGCGTGACGAAGGCATCTGCATGGGCGGCTCCACCGGTGTTAATATTGCAGGCGCCATTCGTATGGCCAAAGATATGGGGCCGGGGCACACTATCGTGACGGTTTTGTGTGATTACGGCAATCGTTATCAATCCAAGATATTCAACCCAAAATTTCTGAAGGCAATGAACCTGCCCGTGCCGGAATGGCTGGATGGTGCAGGGCGCGATGTTCCATCGGTTTTTAAATAGGGTTTGAGATGAGGCAGACTTTAAACGGTTTTTTAGCCACAATCGGATTGATATTGCTGCTTAGCTTTGGTGCATTTGCGCAAACCTCTGCCACTGATTTTGACATTGAAAAATTTCGCGAACTGGCGACTCGCGCCGAAAGTGTTGTCTCTAGCGGGCAGGCATCTACAGATGCTTTGGAAATACTGCGCTCAGATTTGGTTAAGTACCGTTCGCAAGCCTTGGGCGCACAAGAAGCGCGTGCACGACGTGTAACCACTGTACAAGAACAAATAACTGCCCTTGGTGTGGTACCGGACAATGATGCTCAGGAAATAGATTTGGTTGCCGACAGGCGCGCTGAATTAGACGGACAGTTGGCCGAGCTGCGTGCCCCCCTGATCGTGGCACAAGAAGCCTTTGGGCGGGCCAGCGGTTTAATCACAGAGATTGATAAAATTATCCGGGATCGCAACAGAACTGCATTGCTGGAATTGAACAGGTCCCCNCTGAATCCCGTACTTTTGTCGACAGCTGCNTCTGAGCTGATCAAACAAATCCAGGCGATCGGTCATGAGATACGCACTGAATGGGCAAGCGATCTGTCAAAGCGGGTACGAAAGCAAAACGGCCCGGTTTTGTTGATGCTTATAGTGGTTGGGTTGATATTAATATGGCCTGTGACAGGTTGGGCCGGAAATCGCCTGAAAGACGAGCGCGATAAAATACCAACACAACTGGGTAATGCCAAACGTCTTTTGGCATCTATTGCCTTGTTTTTTCTACCTATGATAGGTCTGATTTTGATTTTTGCGGCGGTTTATGTTGCAGATATTTTCGCGCTTCGTGGTGATATGTTCATGAATGCAATTCCTTCGGCAGGTTTGTCGTTGTTTGGTGCAAATTGGTTGGCACGTAATTTACCGCGCGGTAAGGCGATCACTGGTGACCATGCAGAAGAGATCGCGAAATTGGCCTTTAAGGCACGGCGTCTGATTTGGGCTATGGGGACAATTTCTGCGGTTGGCTATTTGGTCTATGGCTTGAAAGATGGAGCGAACTGGTCGGTTGATGTCGTATCCACCATCTTTTTCCCATTGATTGTATTACTGGGCTATTGTTTGTTTCAGGTTGGGCGCTTGATCAGTGTCTATCGCACGTTATGGCACGTTGATGTAGACACCGTTAGTATACCGGAACGTATTGCGACGATTTTCACATGGGCCTGTTATTTAGCGGGGCTGCTTGGGCCGTTGCTTGCAGCGTTCGGTTATACAAACGCAGGCGAAATGCTGGTTTTCTCAATGTCTCTGACCTTGGCATTATCGGTTGCGGTTTTTCTTATCTATGGTCTGCTTGTTCGCTTTGTCAGCCCGACTGTGACACCGGCGGTAGATGCAATAGATCAGACGACAGAGCGCCCTTCGAGTGGGCTGTTGAAAGTGGCGCTTGCTTTTACTTTGATCTGCCTTGCGATCCCTGTTTATGCACTTATCTGGGGTGCCCGCACCGCTGACATTAGCGGTTTATGGTTTAGTTTGAACGAAGGCGTGGCCCTTGGGGATACACGGGTTTCAATATCTGATTTTCTGATTTTTATCCTGATTTTCTTTATCGGTTACACGATTACTAAATTGCTGCAATCGGCCCTGCGCACAACTGTCTTGCCAAATACGCGCATTGAAAGCGGTGCGCAAAACGCCCTTGTCACGGGCTTTGGTTATATCGGTATCTTTTTGGCCGCGCTTGTTGCGATAACAACAACGGGGTTGGATTTGTCCAGCCTTGCGATTGTTGCGGGCGCCTTGTCTGTCGGTATCGGGTTTGGTTTGCAGGCGATTGTATCAAACTTTGTGTCCGGAATTATTCTATTGATCGAACGCCCCGTCAAAATCGGTGATTGGGTTGAAATCGGAGCCTATTCGGGGTCAGTGCGCAATGTTTCAGTGCGCTCTACAAGCGTTGAAACTTTTGACGGGGCCACAGTAATTATTCCAAACGCCGATTTAGTAGCGGGTACGGTTACGAACTGGACACATGGCAACGTGCGCGGGCGGGTCAAAGTTCCTGTGGGCGTGGCTTACGGTACAGACCCCGAGCTGGTAAAACAGGTCTTGCTGTCAATCGCTGACGATCACCCGATGGTGTTGAAAAACCCAAAACCGGCGGTGATTTTTATGGGCTTTGGTGCGGATTCGATGGATTTTCAACTGCGCGGCATTTTGCGCGATATAAACTATGTTTTAAGTACTGCATCGGATATGAATTTTGAGATTGTGAAGCGTTTTGAAGAAAACGATATCGTCATACCGTTCGCGCAGCGCGAAGTGACGATCAAAAATGCACAGGATTTTTTACCCCAGGCGAAGAAACCCGTTAGAAAATCATCCCCAAAGGCCAAAATATGACCCGACTTTTGTTTCGTGATGATGCTTATACAAAAACAGACACGGCGCAGGTCATGGCAGTCAACGATCTTGGCGGAATAATACTTGATCAATCCCTGTTTTATCCCACAGGTGGTGGGCAACCCGGCGATTGCGGTCATTTAATCTGTGATGGTCGCCAAATTCCGATCGTTACAACCGTGAAAAGCGGTGATGACAAAGTAGTTCTGGTACCTGCCGAGGGTGCGGTGTTGCCAAATCCGGGCCAAACGGTTGAACAGTATTTGGATTGGGATCAGAGGTACAATCACATGCGCATTCATACCGCGCTGCATCTGTTATCTGTGGTTATTCCATTACCGGTTACAGGTGGCCAAATTGCGGCCGACAAGGGGCGTCTGGATTTTATGATGCCTGAAGTCATTGAAGATAAGGCGGCAGTGGAAGCCGCGTTGAATGACCTGATTGCACAGGATTTGGAAGTTTCAGAAAGCTGGATTACAGATGCAGAGCTTGCCGCCAACCCAAATCTGGTGAAAACCATGTCGGTAAAGCCGCCAATGGGGGCAGGGCATGTACGCCTGATCCGTATTGGAACGGAAGACACACAGATCGATTTGCAGCCCTGTGGTGGAACCCACGTCAAACGCACTTCTGAAATTGGAAAGATGAGGCTGGGTAAAATTCAGAATAAAGGCAAACAGAACCGCCGTGTGAATATTCACTTCGCATAAATTTTAGCCCTTTTTTTCGCTTGCTTGCCCAATTTTCATTGTGTAAACGAGCCGTTATTGGACAGGTGGCCGAGTGGTCGAAGGCGCACGCCTGGAAAGTGTGTAGGCGGGTGACCGTCTCCAGGGTTCGAATCCCTGTCTGTCCGCCA
>JGI24723J26617_10001875_pt1 | contig 17735 bp, 14 predicted proteins | sample Cruoilmetagenom6_FD_26617 | JGI IMG/M metagenome (IMG submission 26617)
AGGCATACGATAGTGTATAATCAATGACTCCTTCAAAATCTTGACAAAAGGACTGCATTGAGGTGTAGAGTAAGACGAGGAGGAGTGCTTTTTTGATCATGTGCTAAGGTACTAATTTTAAGAGAATGTTGTCCCCCTGGTAATTTACCGCTTAGTTGTGTTTGCCTGGGTAACAACCTTAAGGGAATATAAAACGATAGTATCCTGAGACAACTTCCCTATATTTCTGCTGTTTTCTGTAGGTGTCAAGGTTATTCTCCTTTAGGTAAGCGATCAAATTTAGCTTTCATGGTAGGATTGCCATGGGTGAGTTTTTTAATGGTTAACTCGTCTGCTTTATTATTGGCCAAACGCAAATTATTCTCCGAGGATAATAAGGCTTCCTTTGTTTTTTGGAGATGGCTAATGGTTTTGTCTATTTCGTCAATTGCGGTTTTAAATTTACGACTAGCAAGGTCATAATTTCGGGCAAAACCTACTTTGAAATTATTGATTTTATCCTCAAAATTAGTAATGTCTATGTGTTGATTACGCATTAAATTTAGTTCAGCTTTATACTGCAATGAATTCATGGCAGCATTGCGAAGAAGTGTAATGATTGGAATAAAAAATTGGGGTCGAACGACATACATTTTCTTGTATTTATGCGAAACATCTACGATTCCTGTATTGTAAAATTCGCTGTCAGACTCAAGGAGGGAAACTAATACAGCATATTCACAGTTCTTCTCATTACGGTCTTTATCAAGTTTTGCAAAAAAATCTTCATTCCGCTTTTTTGTCGCCGTTTCGTCATTTTCATTTTTCATTTCAAACATGATTGAGATGATTTCATTGCCAGCATCATCGCTTTCTCGGTAAATAAAATCCCCCTTATTTCCAGCTCGTGAATCATTGTCTTTTTCAAAATAGGCATGCTGAAAGGCGGTAGCACGAAGTTTGTTAAATTCCGCTTCACAGTGCTGTTCTAAAGTTTCACCTACCATTTTGGTTGAGAGTTTCTGTTTAAAGTCTTTTAAACGCGCAATCTCATCGTCTTTCATTTTAATGGTTTCGTCTTTAACGATCAGTTTAGTTGTAAACTGTTCTTTAATCGATTTTTCAAGCAATTGTTTTTCGGTTTCTTTTATTTTTAATTCATTGCTCAAATGATCACGTTCTTTTTCGATACCTTTAATTGCTTCGCTAACTTCAAGTTTCTTTACGGTGTTGGCTTGTTGGATTTGAAATTTCATTGCAGCAATTTCTTGCTCCTTTTCAGCTAATTTTAGGGTCAGTTGTTGACTATTCTCGGCTTTTAATTGACTGATTTCATTTTCTTTTTTGGTAAGGACTTGTTGTAATGAATTGCGCAGGGTAGCTTCTGCCAATTTAATCGCATTTTCTTTATCTTTTTCGGCAAGCGCCAGGCGTTTATCTAGTTCTTCCTCAAATTGATGATCTCGTACTTGTTTTAGGATATCGGCAAATCCAGCTTCATCAACCTTAAAGGCTTTCTTACAATTTGGACATATAATTTCGTTCATAGGATGTATTTTAAATGCGGACGGTGTGGTAAAGTATAGGAATTACCGATGGCATATTAGGCATAATTATGCAAAGTTAAAAATACGAAGCGTTTTACACTGTACTTTTTAAATTCATTCTGAAGCATTGGTGTTAGTTGAATTGCTAAAAAAAACCGATTTATCGTAGCCCATATAAAAAATCAATTCAATTCTGTGGAGATAGAATCAGCGTTTGTTTGGCTATAATTAATTCCTTTGATTGCAATAAATATGGTGTAGGTCTTGCCTATATACCATTGTTTGCTCAGTTTTAAATGGCTTTAATTCTAGATATAATTGTACAATCCCTTGGCAACCTTTTACGCGCCAAGCTGTACGAATANGCTTNNGGNCAATGAATATAGGCTACTACTGGGTAAAGCTTCTTGACCTAGCGCTGTGGCTTGGCAAGGCTGGATCGAATATAGTGTGCTAAGATGAGGGTATTGATCGTAGAAAATATAATCACAGCAATGGCAATGTACACAAGTAACATTTTGGGCTGCACGCGGAGGAAGTATTCAGCCAATAAGGCCCCAATCATCGTACCTATACCTAATAGGTTTGCCACTGTACTAAAAGTAAAATAATTTACGCTAGAAAACCTGGGGAATTTATGTTGTATAAAAGTATATGCGAAAGAAATGGTGTAAAAGATAACAAGAAAGGATATAAGAATTCCCGTGGCAACCCTAAAAAATGTAGGGTTTATTCCTAAGGGCTCCGCCATTTCAATAAAAGCCTTGACAGAGATTTCCCATCCTGTTAATTTTGAAATTGCAAATCGACTCAGTACCAGGGCCATTAAAAAACTGGTGAGGGCAACGGTTATTTTTTGAAGTTTTGTCATAAGGTTTTATGTATGTATTGGTGCTATTAATGCAATGTTTTTTTTATTCGGGCTAAGTAGCATCAACAATAGATTAGCTAGAGTATGCCGTTAAAATTAGCCGTAAGTAGTCCCGTTTGCGAAACTAAGCGTTCGTTTAGATATAAGCCTTAATTTTATGTTAAAACTGCTACTGTAGTTTGTTTTTTAGATCGTGGTAGGTTTATAAGTAACTCAGCCACCAGTTAGCATTATGCGTGGCTTTATAGTGCATATATTTTTATACAAGGGATAGCGTAGGAATATCAAACCAATCCAAATGACATATTCCGTTAACAATGAGTATCCATACGTACTGAGGGTGGCGGTCATAAAACCCTTTCCAGTTAAAATCATCTCCTGCCAGTTGTCGCCAGCCATCATCATTCCAACCATAGCCACCAGATGAATCACGTACATGGTCTAAGGCCATGAAAACCAAAACACGGCCACGTAAAATGTCAATTGATTCAATTCACTGGGGGTTGGTTTTCATAGAGATAGCTCAGTAGTCTTATACGGGTAGGTTAACTTTTTGGAACATGTGTTGCCAAGATTATATACGCAAAAAGGGTCGATTGAGGACACTGGCATCCTACTGCGTTATCAACGCTTAGTACTGGTCGGGCATTTTAACCCCCCCCCGTTAGCCTTAGGATCTGCGCGTTTAGGCCATAGAATGTAAGCCGATTACATTTCCGTCGGGATCATAGACTAATGAAATAAATCCATAAGGACCAATAGATTCTTTAGGCTTCATGATTTTTCCTCCGGCCGCTTCAACGCGAGCTTCTTCTATACTACAATCATCACTTCTAAAATAGACTACGGTTGAATTTCCACCGGGTTCAACTCCGTTCATGTGCACCAATGCTCCTGTAGATCCTGCCCCTTCAGGGCCACCGGGAAAGGCCAGCATTTTAAACCCGTCTGTTTCGGGCATGGGTAATTCACTTAATTTAAGATTTAAGACGGTCTCGTAAAAGCGTCTTGCGCGGTTGATATCGTTGACATAAATTTCAAACCATACCACTGGATTTGTTGTTTGCATAGGAGTTTGATTTTAAGGTTTGTTATGCGCTGTGCAGGTATAGTAACCCGTATAAGCTCATGGGATGGTTAAATGTAGTAAAATTTAGGCTAAAAACTTGATGATTAGCTAATTAATTCTTGACAGATATGTTGGTTAGGAGCAGGCATTCAACCAGTCAATAGGTAAAAGGGACTTAAATAAGTTACAACAGTGCCTTTAGTTCTTTATTAATTTTAATGTTCCGTCTAGCGCGATTGATTTGTCTTTGATCAATTGTAGGGCAATTACCGTGTCTTTATAGCGGAGCTTGATTGTTTGCGGATGCGAACTACGCAATAAAACCTTACGTAATTTTTTGTTTTCCCAATAGATATCTACTGTAATGTTGCCGCGTGCCTTAAGACCGGTAATTGAACCATTGGTCCATCCAGGCGGTAAGGTAGGAAGTATGTTAATTTCATCGGTATGCGATTGTAAAAGCAGCTCTGCGATCCCGGCGGTAAATCCAAAATTACCGTCAATTTGAAACGGTGGATGTTCGTCAAAAAGGTTGTCTGCCACAGAAATTTGCATAAATTTTTGAATATTCTTTTGAGCGGCTAGGCTGTCTAAAAGACGGGCATTTAGATTGATCATCCAGGCCCGACTCCATCCCGTGCCGGCACCGCCGTGTTCCAGACGATACGCAATAGTTTTTTTAGCTCCTTCAAAGGCAGCTGTGTCCTTTGGGGTGATATCCACCCCTGGGTGTAAGGCGTATAAATGCGACATGTGGCGATGTCCTTTTTCCGCTTCTTCATAGGGTTCATTCCACTCCAAAATTCGTCCGTCATCTCCCAAGATAACTCCGGGGTGTAGGGATGCTTTTTTTGCTTTAACCTCTGCAATAAAATCATCGTCGATCCCCAATACCTCCGCGGCTTGTAAGGTGTTTTTAAACACCTCGTTTATGATTTGGTGTCCCATGGCTGAACCAAAGGAAACGGCTGCAGGTTTGCCATTTGCTGCGATATACGAGTTTTCAGGTGACGTTTCTGGTGTAGACACCCATGATTGGGATTTTTCGTCCCATACTAACCAATCGAGATAAAATTCGGCCACCGTCTTTAAGGCGGGATAGCCTCGTTCTTTGAGGAAGGTTTTATTTCGGGTAAAAGCATAATGTTCCCAATAATGTTGAACAGACCATCCGCCGCCGTGAATCCATGAGCCCCAATAGGCTTGGGCCGCTCGCATCCATGCGGTGGCCCAGAGGTCAGTAGCGTGATGTATCACCGAACCTCGGTCAATGCCATACTGTTCTTTCGCGGTTATTTTTCCTCGCGCTATAACCCGATCAAGGAGATCAAAAAACGGCTCGTGGAGTTCTGTTAAATTGGTGACCTCTGCAGGCCAATAATTCATTTGTAAATTGATATTCAAATGATAATCTGCATTCCATGGCGCTTCAATATGATTGTTCCAAATGCCTTGTAAATTAGCGGGATTAGTTCCTTGACGTGAAGATGATATTAATAAGTAGCGTCCGTATTGAAACAATTTTGAAATAAGGTCAACATCAGTTTCCCCCGCTTTAACTCGGGTTAAACGTTTGTCTGTAGGAAGGCTGTCTAGAGCTTGCCCTCCCAAATCTAAATCGACCCGTTTATAAAATTGCTGATAGTCGGCAACATGCTTTGAAAGCAAGGCGGTAAAGCTTTGATCATACACCTTAGCTAAGGTTTTGTCATTTTCAGATTCATAGTTCTCTCCGTGATAAAAGGAAGTGTTCGCAACCAAATAAAGGGTTGCTTTTTTGGCACCTTTAATTTCTAAGGTTCCATTGATAGGGGTAACGGTGCCTGAATCTAATTTGACTTTTAAGCGGGTTTCAAATTTCACGCCATTCAGGATGGGAAGCGGAGCAGATTCTTTTTTGCCGCCGTATTGTGTCACCATCCCCTTCATACTAATCTCATTCACCGAGGGATTTTCGACCTCTACGGTAGGATGATCGTGGTCATCGGGTCGTTGTAAGTTTAGGGTGAAGTTCATTCCGTTGATATCAGAGGTCTCCAACTGAATCATTAAGACATCGTCTGGAGCTGAACAGAATGTTTTTTGGGTATAACTCTCAGTATTGTTTTGGTATTGAACGGTAGAAAGTGCTTTTTCTAAGTTCAAATTTCGCTTGTAATTTGAAATGAGTTGGTCTCCCTTAAACTCAATAAAAAGATCGCCTAAGGTTTGATGAGAGCGGAGTATGGATTTATACGAAAATTTCTCAACAAGTAGACTATCTACTTCCCGGGTTTTACCCGCCTTTAATAAATTTCGAATAGTTGCTAATTCTTGGGCATTCCCTTTGGCGTCTCCCCAATCGGGACCTCCAGCCCACATAGAGTCTTCATTTAATTGAATATGACTTCGCTTTGTGTCCCCAAAAACCATAGCACCTAATCTACCATTACCAAGCGGTAAAGCTTGCATCCAATTTTTTGCAGGCTGTTTGTACCACAACTGATTTTCAACCACACTGGGTTTGGTGGGTTCAACAGTAGTACACGAGAGGTTTATACCAAGGAAGATGGCAACCATCCATGACAATTTGGGTCGCATTGCATTCATGGCTTACTAAAAATATAGGCTTGTTAGAGATATTTAATCAAAGCAAGGTAGTTAAAAGTTTTTTGATGTGCTAATATAAAAGGGCAATTTGGAGGCTAAATTTATAGTTTAGCAGGTTATAAAAAAAAGGGCCTTGTAGCCCTTTTTTTAAATAGAACCACCCCCTTACCGCATGGGAAGGGTAGGTTGTGGTGTTTGTGCCCGTTTAATAGAATCAAATCGTTTAAAGAAATCTTTGAACGAATTGTGCGAAAAGGGATGCATGCTAAAACTGTGATTAAACAGGTTTTCAAAATTTGAGGGGAATTGAAAGGTGCCAAAATTAAAGATGGAATCTAGACTTCCAAAACCTCCCATTTGACTAAAACGCTGCATAAATTCTTCCATTTCTTTAGGATCCATTTCCGTAGATGAATACACATACGAATACGTTGAATCAAGGCGGATTAAATTTCCGTGTTCATCGTATTCTTTATGAACTTGATAACTGGTTTTCGGTTTGTTTTCCGTTTCTTTTTCAGTTGTTTTTTTGTCTTGTGCATGGCAACCCAGCGAAATAAGTCCCAAAAAACTGCCGAGTATAAGTGCTTTTTTCATGATTTCTATAATTTAGGATTAATAACAATACTGAAATCCCCAAAAAAATGCTAGTGCCCACCCAAGGTCATCTATTAATAAGAGCAACCTTGGTTGGAAGCTTTAGGAGCATTTTTTTTAGGGGATTCAATTTACACATAAAACTAACCTTAATAGTAGACTTATGAATTAGCCATTAGGCATTATTTAACTTCAATGGCACGTAAGGCTTTTGGCTTAACTTCTTCGCGTTTTGGAAGCGTAATTTTTAACTCACCTTGCGTATAGGTTGCTTCAATATTATCTTCTAAAATACTATCCTTAGGTAAGGTAAATCTTCTTACAAACGAACTGTAGCTGTACTCCTTACGGGTATAATTGTCTTTTGATTCCTCATTTTCTTCTGATTTTTCAGAAGAAATGCTTAATACATCTTGATCTAAATCGATTTTGAAATCTTCTTTCTCCATTCCGGGAACGGCAATAGATAATACAAAAGCATCATCATTTTCTTGTACGTTTACCGCAGGGATGCTTCGGGTAGTTTTAGCATAAGCTGGTGAATCCCATCGATCAAAAAGATCATTAAATAGCGTTGGGAAAACTGGAAGACTATCGTTTTTTTTAAGTAACATCATGGTTTTATATATTTAAATTAAACTTTATTTTTCTAAGGTATTGCAAATAAAATACCAGCCAAAAAAGGCTGAAAAATTGACATATTTTTTACAAAAAATTTGTCATAATACGTCTGACTGTCAGTTAGATGGTTGAAAAAATGACAGTTTTTTTGTATCCAAGAGTTCAAAAAAAAACCTCCAAATGAATTGGAGGTTTTTGCACGATATGCCGAGAAATAATCGGAAGATTAAACCAGTTTTGCCGCGGCATTTTTATTTCTAAATACCAGCTCGTCATCAAAGGCATCTAGCAAGATGGCACTATGCTCTTTTATGGCCCCAGAGAGTAATTCTTTTGATAAGGCATTTAATACCTTTCGTTGAATTACACGTTTAATTGGACGTGCTCCATATTGAGGGTCAAAGCCTTGTCTTGCAAGACTAGTAATGGCTTCTTCGGTGGCTTCAAGAACAATTCCTTTTTCTGCCAACATTGCTGATAATTGATCGAGTTGTAGTTTCACAATTTGTGCTACTTCTTTTTTACTCAACGGACTAAACATAATCACTTCGTCAATACGATTTAAAAATTCAGGACGGAGTTGCTGTTTAAGAAGGCCCAAAATATCAACCTTTGTTGTCTCAAGAATTTGCTCTTTGTTTGCTTCAGTATACTCTTTAAAGTTTTCTTGGATGATATGTGATCCTAGATTAGAGGTCATAATAATGATGGCATTTCTAAAATCAGCCACACGACCTTTGTTATCGGTTAAACGACCTTCATCTAATACTTGCAAAAGAATATTAAAGGTATCAGGATGTGCTTTTTCAATTTCATCTAAGAGAACTACTGAATACGGTTTACGTCTCACTGCTTCCGTTAGTTGCCCACCTTCGTCATACCCTACATATCCTGGAGGTGCTCCAATTAATCTGCTCACGGAATGACGCTCTTGATATTCGCTCATATCAATTCTGGTCATGGCACTTTCATCGTCAAACAAGTACGTGGCGAGTGTTTTTGCAAGTTCAGTTTTTCCTACTCCAGTAGTTCCTAAGAATAAAAAGCTTCCAATAGGTTTCTTTTGATCTTGCAATCCAGCTCTTGAACGACGTACAGCATCTGAGACGGCTTGAATGGCTTCCTCTTGACCAACCACTCGTTTGTGCAGTTCGTCTTCGAGGTGAAGTAATTTTTCACGTTCACTTTGCAACATTTTTCGCACAGGAATACCCGTCCACTTGGCCACAACTTCGGCAATATCTTCTGCAGTAACCTCTTCCTTAATTAGGGCATTATCTTGATTTTTCACTAAGTTCTTTTGTAAAACATCAAGTTTTTCTTCCTCATCTTTAATTTTACCATAGCGAATTTCAGCTACTTTTCCATAATCTCCTTCTCGTTCTGCACGATCAGCCTCTAATTTATACGCTTCGATGTTCTTTTTAGCGGCTTGGACTTGATCAACGATTTCTTTTTCACTTTTCCATTTGGTATATATAGATTCGCGGTCTTCTTTAAGATTAGCCAACTCTTTTGAGAGATTTTTTAATTTCTCTTTATCGTTTTCTCTTTTGATGGCTTCCATTTCTATTTCTAACTGCATAATCTTGCGATCTAGCACATCAAGTTCTTCGGGTTTTGAATTGATTTCCATGCGCAATTTTGCAGCAGATTCGTCCATTAAATCAATAGCCTTATCGGGTAAAAATCGATCGGTGATATAGCGTTGAGATAATTCTACCGCCGCAATAATAGCTTCATCTTTTATTCTTACTTTATGATGTGCTTCATACTTGTCTTTAATTCCACGTAGAATTGAAATGGCACTTTCTTTATCCGGTTCAGCTACCATTACTTTCTGGAAACGACGTTCTAAAGCCTTGTCTTTTTCAAAGTGCTTTTGATATTCGTCAAGTGTGGTAGCTCCTATCGCTCTCAGTTCACCGCGGGCCAAGGCTGGTTTTAAAATATTAGCCGCATCCATAGCGCCCTGTCCGCCACCAGCACCTACCAAGGTGTGTATTTCATCAATAAAGAGTACAATTTCACCATCGGCGCCAGTAACTTCTTTTACGACTGATTTTAAACGTTCTTCAAATTCGCCTTTGTATTTTGCACCAGCTATAAGAGCACCCATATCTAAGGAGTAGATAATTTTATCCTGTAAATTTTCAGGCACATCTCCTTTTACAATTCGATGGGCTAAGCCTTCTGCAATGGCGGTTTTACCCACCCCCGGTTCCCCAATAAGGATTGGGTTGTTTTTGGTGCGTCGTGAAAGGATTTGAAGAATCCGTCTAATTTCCTCATCTCGTCCAATCACAGGATCTAATTTCCCATCGGTAGCGAGTTGATTTAAATTTTTAGCGTATTTACTGAGCGACTGATAAGTTTCTTCCGCACTTTGTGAGGTTACTTTTTCTCCTTTTCTCAATTCTTCAATTGCAGCGTTCAGGTTTTTATCGGTAAGACCGTTGTCTTTTAATAACTGGGCAGTATCTCCTTTAGATTTTACTATAGCCAATAAAATATGCTCGATGGTTACATATTCATCCTTCATTTTCTTTGCTAAATTGGCGGCATCCGTAAGCGTTGTATTGGCATTTCGAGATAACATCATTTCCGCTCCAGTGATCTTTGGAAAACGAGTTAAGATGGTTTCTAGTTCTTTTTTTATGTGTTCAACATTGGCTCCTACCTTTTGTAAAAGAAATGGAACCACATTCTCATCAACTTCAAAAATAGCTTTTAAGAGATGTGCATTTTCTATTTGTTGATGCCCAAAGCCTTGCGCAATTTGTTGAGCTTGCTGCAACACTTCTTGAGATTTTATGGTGTAATTATTAAAATTCATAGTTTGTTGTTTTCATCAATAGGGTCAATAAGTATTCCATTGCTAATTAAGCCTTAAAAAGAGACATAATGACGGTAATTTTGGTAGAATTATGACGTTTTGACGCGGTTTTAGGACGATTTGGCAATTTTAATGGAATAGTTGAGTTTTTATCCGTTTAACGGAGTAGATTCGTAAGGATGAATTAAATTTGCGACTCTAAGGGTAGTACGTGATGACCGACAGCGATTCACAGCGCTACATGATAATGATGTAAGTGAGAAAATAAAAGTAAAATGAGCGTTGTACGAGCGGTAATTTGTACACGTATACAAAAAAAAAGACTATGGGATTATTTGATAAGTTATTTGGCGAGAAAAAACAAAAAGAAGAAAAACCCTCACCGTGGTTTGTATTAGATGAATTAGCACAATTAGACGAAATCCGTACGGCTTCACAATCCAAATTACAAGTCATATTTAAACACAGTAGAACTTGTGGAATTAGTCGTGGCGTCATTAAACAGTTTGAGCAGGCAATTGATCCTGAAAAAGCAGATTATTACTATTTAGATTTATTGAGTTACCGTGAAATTTCAAATGCCATTGCAGATCAATTTGCAGTACAGCACGAATCGCCACAAGCCTTGGTAATTAAAGATGGTAAGGTGATTGCTCACGATTCACATTATTCAATTGTATCCTTAGGGTTTTAGTATAAACAGCCTATTAGGAATACTCGTGAATTGGTAACCCAACCACCGGGATTAGCAGGAAGCGCGGGGTTAAAAGTTTTGTTGACTTAAAAAGGCTTCTGTATTTTTTTTGAAATTTGAAATCGCAAAATTTACAAAGGCGTATTCGGGTGGATAGTCTACTTCTGTTGCTTTTAAAGCGTCTAGGTATTTTTCTTCAATGGCGCGTTGATCTCCGCGGTATTTTGCATAACTATGTTGAAATTTAGCTTCACCAAGTATTGATTTTGTTGTTTGAATTTTACCATTTTCAATAACAAAAATCTTGCCCGCTAGGGTTGCTGTGCGAACTTGTTGGTACAGTACTACTTCTGCAACAACCGTTTTATAGACCGCTGTTTTAATGTCGTTTCCTTTTTCGTCTTTCATGACGTTTCCCTTGCTGTCTTTTTGATAGGTCCAGCCGTCTTGAATTCGTGCCTCCTGGCGGATGGTTTCTGGTTGGATTAAGGGAGTGTCCATGGTCATTTTGTCAAGTACGATAGCCATTTCTTTGGCGTAGTTGATGTTAGATTTTTTTTGATGATGAAAAATAACCCAAGGATCATTAAAGTTATTTGCATTAATTTGTGAGAAGCTCAGTAAGCTGTCTTTTGCAATTCGTGTATTATTTTGTAAGGAGATATAGACAAATGTACTACCGCGTTCTTTAGCGCGTTGAAGCAGGGTGTTGAGGTTGGGTTTATACATAGGGTCTACATAGATTAGGTCTTCTAGATAGTTGTACGCTATGCGAGCGTCATCAATAGTTCCATTGAGTTTACGCTGCGCTTCATCATAGAGATAGGATGCATATCGCGCTTTGGAATCACGTATTTTATTACGGTAATCTACAAAGTCAAACTCAACTTCTTGACCTTCAAAATAGAGCGGTTGTAGTAATTTAACTTCGTCCTGACGCAGGTCTAAGTTAAGGTAATTACCATAAATGTTTTTAAGGCTTTTAGCGTTGACCGTCTGTTGAAGTCTTTTTATTTCAGTAAGGTCTTGCAGGGCGGCTTTGTCATAGGCCTCCTTAAGGAGAGGAATATTTTTTTGATTGGCCTTTTTAGTTTTATCTTTATTAAGTGCAGCAACCGCCGTATTAAATGCTGCCTTAAAATTACCAGATGCTAATTGATTGGTTGTTTTTTGCGCTGATCCACAAGCTATTAAAAGCCCTAAACCTATTAGCGTCACTAAATTCCTCATGGGTGGCCTATCGTTGGTTAATTAAAGGGGGAGTTCAGCTTACTCTAGCTGTCACATCCCCCATTAAGTGGTTAAAGTTACGGTTTTCTTCTGAGCTAGCGAGCGGGCAATACCTTCCCAGCACAATCGCCAAATCCAATGCGCACGTCATCATTTTCACAATAGCCGCGCAAAATTACCGTATCATTATCGTGAATAAATTTTCGTTCTGTACCGTCAGATAGTTTTAATGGATGGGCTCCTTTCCACGTTAATTCTAACATAGAACCATAACTATCTTTGGTTGGACCCGATATGGTTCCTGACCCCATCATGTCTCCGGTTCGCACATTACATCCGTTACTGGTGTGATGTGTGAGTTGTTGCGCCATGGTCCAGTACATATATTTAAAGTTGGATTTAGCAACTAGATTTTCTGCTCCATCAAGTGGTTTTATGAATGCTTGTAAGTGGATGTCAAAACTATGGGCTCCCTTTTGTTGAAGGTAGGGGAGAGGAGCGGGGTCTTGTTTTGGACTTGCAACTCGGAAGGGTTCTAAGGCATCTAAGGTCACGATCCATGGAGAAATAGTAGAGGCAAAACTTTTTCCTAAAAAGGGGCCTAGAGGTACGTATTCCCATCCTTGAATGTCTCTTGCACTCCAATCATTAAACATGACCATNCCAAAAATATAATCCTCAGCTTCATCAATGGCAATAGTCTCTCCCAGGTTATTTACATCGGTTGTAATAAAGGCCATTTCAAGTTCAAAATCAAGTAATTTACTCGGTCCAAAAACAGGCTGATCCGAAGTTGGTGCCTTTGTTTGTCCATTTGGTCGTCTAATATACGTTCCTGATGGAACGATAGATGAACTTCGTCCGTGGTATCCGATTGGTATATGTAACCAATTTGGCAGTAAGGCATTGTCTGGATCTCTAAAGATACTTCCCACATTGGTGGCGTGTTCTTTACTCGCATAAAAATCAGTATAATCTCCAATATCAACGGGGAGTTGCATTTCAACTTCATCCATATCAAAAATAATTACCGATCTATGTTCGGCTTGATCTTGTAAAACCCTATTGTTAATATCAAATAAGTTAGCGATTCGATTACGGATCAAACGCCAAGTGATTCTACCGTCTGCAATGAAGTCATTGAGGGAGTCTTGAAGAAATATATCATCGGTTAGCGGGATATCTTTAAAGTATCCTAGCTGATGTAAGGCCCCCAAATCAATGGCGTAATCACCAATTCGCGTGCCAATGGTAATTATATTTTCAGGGGTTAAGAAAACTCCAAACGGAATGTTCTGAATAGGGAAGTCGGAATCCTTAGTTACGGGTAACCAAGATTGTCTAGCGGGATCATTTGCGGTTATTTGCATGTTGATAATTTTAGGATCAAAGATAGCTGATTCTCTTAATTTGCAAAATGAAATCACTATTTTTGGTTGCTTAATTTGAAAATATTTTAACCTAACTACAATGCAAAGAGATACACAAATATTTGAATTGATTCAAGACGAGCGTGAACGCCAACTTAACGGCTTAGAATTAATCGCTTCTGAGAATTTTGTCAGTGACCAAGTAATGGAAGCTGCGGGCTCAGTTTTAACGAATAAGTACGCAGAAGGCTATCCAAATAAACGGTATTATGGAGGTTGTGAAGTTGTGGATCAAGTAGAGCAATTAGCTATTGATAGAGCAAAAGCACTTTTTGGAGCAGCCTATGTGAATGTTCAACCACATTCAGGGTCACAAGCTAATTCGGCCGTGTATTTTGCGCTGATCAATCCCGGAGATAAAATACTGGGTTTTGATTTATCACATGGAGGACATCTAACACATGGGTCACCTGTAAATTTTTCAGGTACTTTATACGAGACGTCCTTTTATGGGGTTGACAAAGAAACTGGCGAATTAAATTATGACAAGATTCAAGAAACGGCAGCCAAAGAACAGCCAAAGATGATCATTGCAGGTGCTTCTGCCTATTCGCGTGATATTAATTTTAAACGATTTAGAGAAATTGCAGATAGCGTGGGTGCATTTTTAGTGGCGGATATTTCCCATCCTGCAGGCTTAATTGCCAAAGGTATTTTAAGTGATCCTATCCCACACTGTCACGTAGTGACAACAACTACCCATAAGACCTTACGTGGACCACGTGGAGGGATGATTATGATGGGAAAAGATTTTGAAAATCCTTGGGGGCATACCTTAAAGAGTGGAAAGCCTAAAATGATGTCTTCCTATTTAAATTCAGCTGTTTTTCCTGGAAATCAAGGAGGCCCATTAGAGCATATTATTGCAGCTAAAGCGATTGCTTTTGGAGAAGCCTTAACAGATGAGTTTTTACATTATCAATTACAAGTAAAGAAAAATGCTGCGGCGATGGCACAGGCATTTGTAGCAAAAGGGTATGATATTATATCAAAAGGAACGGATAATCACATGATGTTAATTGATCTACGGAATAAAAACATCTCTGGAAAGGAGGCCGAAAATGCCTTGGTGAAAGCAGATATTACGGTGAATAAAAACATGGTACCATTTGACGATAAGTCACCCTTTGTAACTTCTGGAATACGGATAGGTACTGCGGCGGTAACTACCCGAGGCTTAAAAGAATCTGATATGGCTACGATCGTAAATTTTGTGGATGAAGTTATTGAAAATTACCAAGATGAAGCCGTATTAGAAGGGGTTGCAGATAAAGTAAATGCAATGATGCGTGATAGACCGTTGTTTGTACATGCGGATGCATTAGTGAAGAACACCTTTATAATGTAGAGACAATTTAGGATTGGGCCTTGCTGAGCGAGGTGATTAAAGGAGTTGCGTTCTACAGTTTGATAAGGGCTCATTTGTACGGACTACTACACAGGGTTCTGTCTCTTGGCGGATCTGGTCTTAAAAAAAACACAGTTGACTTACAACAACTGTTTTGTTAAAGAGAAATAAGGGAAAATTTTTAGATGAGTTACTAATTTTCCCTTATACCTTTCCACTACCCATGCTGGTTTTTTCTTGGGTCAAGTTACTTTCATGAAGTTAGTACTAGAAGCCTTAAATCATTATATAAAAAACACGGCCTATCCCGAACGAGCTAATGGTTGGTTCTCCATAGCCCATTTGAATTAAAAATTAAAATTGACATACACAGAAAAGCGCCCTTTAGATTTAACATTGCCGCCAAATAAATCTTGTTGAAGCGGATGACTATAGCTCACTCCGGTTAAAAACTTATGGTAACCAATTTCAGTACCTAGGGCACCATTAATGATAGTGCCATCCGTTTCGGGTTGCTTTTCATCATACTGTTCGATGGCATCAAAAACGTCACCTGAGAGTCCAGCAAAGGGTCTCACCAACAGTTTTTCGTTGCTTATGAGATTGTAAAATCCGTTAAGAGCATACGCGAATTGATTCCCAAAACGATACTCGTTTTTATTAGCGGTTTTAATATAATATGTGGCATTAAGATTAAGGCCGAAATTATTTTTTCCGTAGTTATACGAGAGTGCCGCGATATAATCTAAACTACCTGTACCTACTTGAAATCCGGGATTAACTTTATCTGTTAAGCGTTCTTCAAAGGTTCCCGTTGGTAGTTTTACCCCTATACCAAAACTCAACGCTTGAGATGAACTAGATTCAATTAGGGTGTTTGCAATTGAGTCTTTTGATGCCTTGTTAAAAAGTGGTATGGCATACCACCCCATGATATTAACATCGCCTAATCCATCTAAATTTTCAACACTTCCTTCAAACGTTCGTTGGAGGTAGTTTAGAGGAACTATAGTACTGATACTAACTTTTTCGCTTAGGGGAACTCGAGCCCAAAGTTGGACAGTATTTATGGTTTCTATACTTGTTGGTGAATTGGCAAAAATTCCATTTCGTGATTGGTACTTTTGATAGGTGTATCGAAGTCCCACAAAATTCGAAGCGGTTAGGTCCCCAAATCCAAAACTTCCTCCGCTGGTAGTACATCCACACAAATCACAAAAAAATAATGGTGTTAAATGTTCACAAGGGGAATTAGCGAAACTTTTTGTAAAAGTTATGCTTAACACAAGCACGATTAGTCTTAATTTTTTAATATTCTGCAAAACGTTCATCGGTTAAAAATTCTGTATCGGTTAAGGTTTTTAAGAAGGCGATGATGCTTTCTTTTTCATTTGGGCTAAGGTCAATACCATAGGTTCCGTCCGAACGCAATAGGCTCGGGTCAACATTGCCATTATCTACGAGTCCACTATCATAAAAATTTAGAACAGCTTCTAGGGTTTGAAATCGTCCGTCGTGCATATAGGGGAAAGTTTTTTCTACATTTCGTAAGCTTGGGACCCTAAACTTGTATAAATCATCTTCGTTTTCGAAAATGGTATAGCGTCCTGTATCATTGAGTTTGGGGTTAATAGGAAGTCCGTTATTCCGATACGTTTGATCTGTAAACAAATCAGTTGCGTGACAACTACTGCATTTGTTTTGAAAAGTGGTTAACCCAGACAATTCTAACGGAGTTAGGGCACTAGTATCTTCATTTCTCACATACTTGTCGTATCTAGAATTGGATGAAATCATCATAACCATAAACTGAGACAGGGCTTTTAATAAATTTTCTGTAGTAATTTCGTCGACACCAAACGCCCGATTAAAGAGGGTTTTATATTCGGCATCCGACTTTAATTTAGCCAGTACATTGGCTAAGGTTTCTCCCATTTCAATTTCACTGGTCAATGGAATAATGGGTTGTAAATCGAGATGTGTTGCCGCGCCATCCCACATAAATTCTTTTTGAAAGGCCATGTTTTGGATGGGGGGAGCATTTCGCAGACCAATACCTCCATCCACTCCATGGCTCAAGGTATGGCCGTGGTGGGTAAAGGCAAAAGCTTGTTCGTGACAAAACGCACAAGGAATTGAATTGTTTACCGAGAGTCTACCTTCGTAAAATAGCTTTTTACCCAGTTCAAAACCAGCGTCAGTTACTGGATTGTTTTCTAAGGTATAGGTAAGCGCTGGAAAGTTAGAAGGTACAACTACTTCTAGCTGAAGTGGTATATACGGAGTATCAACATCGTTGCTACAACTGGCTATGGCACTACACAGGACCAATAGTATGCTAAATTTTATAATTTTCATAGGGATAGCTATAAAACCAGAAAGTCCTAAAAGGGCTTTCTGGTTTGTGTAAATAAACTCTTTATTCATTGTGTACGTGATGTACCATGAACATATCCTTCATATTATTTGCGATCACAGGGGTGGTTTCTGCACTGGTATGCACTTGGCCATAGCCTTCTGAGAAATTTACAGACACAACGCCATCAAAAACTTTTGCAATATCTGCTTTGATATGTATTTCAGTTGTTTTGGCAGGACGTACCCTTGCTTCTGTAGGCAAGCTGAGAGTTACTTCGCGGTAATTATCAATAGCCGTTCCTACACTTCCCATGTGAATGTTTAAGCCTTGATCTACTTCGGTTTCTGATGAATAGATTCCGTCAAACCGTGTAAACCGATATCCGGTAGCCCATGACCATAGCATTCCCTCCTCTTGCGCTTCAATTAGGAAGTCTCCTTGCCCGTCTGCACCTTTTAAGTATCGCTCTTGATCTATGCCTATACCAAAGGTGAGCTGTGTATAGTTTGCAGCGTCAACATCAGTAAGGTTGATGTAAATCTCACCGGCATTATTACCATCGGCT
>JGI24723J26617_10001887_pt1 | contig 17682 bp, 12 predicted proteins | sample Cruoilmetagenom6_FD_26617 | JGI IMG/M metagenome (IMG submission 26617)
GCTTCGGGGCCGGCATTCTGCAACGTAGAAATAGCAAACCGAGACGCCAGAACCGATTGCTCGCCCAGAATTGGTAACTCTTTCACGATATAGCGGATATTGCCGTCGGAATTTACCAGCTCGGTGACTTCGGGGTGGGCGCGTTTGCAAAACCCGCACTTGTAATCCAAAAACTCGACGACCGTTACATCACCGTCCGGGTTGCCCCCAAGGTACGAATTCTGATCTTCAAACAGAGCCTGAGCATTGGTTGCGATCAGCGTCGAGTCATCGGCCGTCTGTGCCTGTTGCTGGCGTTGTTCCAGAACTGCGATGGCTTCCATCAGAACTTCGGGGTTTTCCAGCAGGTAGGCGCGAATTTCCTGCCGAAACTGCTGGCGTTCGGTGTCGGTCATCGCCGTAATGTCCAGTGCGGCGACCGGTGTGGACAAACACAGCATTGCTGCGGTGGTTACTAGAAAACGTTTCATCTTAATCCTTCGTTTCGCACCCGGCCTTTACGGGTTTTTCTGCCCATAGCACAGTCTTGGACGTCGCGCACGCGGCTTTGACCGTGCAAAAGAGTTTACGAAACAGTCGGGGGATGCAACAGGCCCCTGTTGTCGTGTTCTCTGGAATGTGATCGCATTGGGGGGCGGTTTGCGCGCCCTTTGTCGTTTCGGGGGCGGATTTGCATTTCAAGCCAATTCCACAACAGCTATACTGGCAAAAAAACAAACCAAATGGCGGTTAATGAGCAGAATAATTGTGATCCTGATGGCCGGGCTGATGTGGTCAGCAGCGCCCGCCCGCGCCCAAGACCTAAGCGCGCTGGCCCGCTTTATTCCCGACGGCTCATACCTGCGCGAGGATGCCGATGGTGTCGATCTGCAACTTGCAATGACGCAGGGCGTTCCCTATCGCATTTTCACACTGAGCGATCCCTATAGGGTGATCGTAGATTTTAATGAGCTGAACTGGTCCGGTTTGGTGACCGAGACCTTTGATCAGGCAGACAGCGTGCTAAGTCTGCGCGCCGGTGTGTTTGGGCCCGGTTGGACCCGGATGGTGCTGGAACTAAACCAGCCAATGCGTCTGGCCCGCGCCCAGTTGCGCACCCAAGCCGACCAAAGCGCGGTTGTAACCATGCATTTGCAGCCCACCAGTGCGGAAAAATTTTCCCAAACGGCAGGTGCGCCCGAGGGGGCGACATATGGCACGCCATCGACCGGCATCGCGACCGCGAGCCCCAAACACAGGCAAACAGGTGAGGGGCCGCTGATTGTGGTGCTTGATCCGGGGCATGGTGGTATTGATCCGGGGGCCGAGGCCGGGGGCGTCGTCGAGGCCGATCTGATCCTGGCGTTTGCGCTGGAATTGCAGGAAGTCCTGATCCGCACCGGCACAATGAAGGTTGTTCTGACGCGGGCGGCGGATGTTTTTGTGCCCCTTGAGGCGCGCGTTTCTATTGCCCGGCATGCCGGGGCGGATGTGTTCTTGTCTCTGCATGCGGATGCGCTGGTTGCGGGCCGTGCTTCGGGCGCGACGATCTATACGCTGTCCGAGCAGGCGTCCGATCTGGCAAGCCAGAAACTGGCCGAGCGTCACAAACGTGCCGATCTGCTGGCCGGGGTCGATCTAAGTAAGCAGGACGATGTGGTGGTGAGCGTTTTGATGGATATGGCGCGCACCGAAACCGCGCATCGTTCTGACATGCTGGCCGACGCGCTGGTGGATGGGCTGACCCAAACCGTCACCACCCACAAACGGCCGCGGTTGACGGCCGGGTTTTCGGTGCTCAAGGCGCCGGACATCCCGTCGGTTCTGGTTGAACTTGGGTTCCTGTCATCCCCGCGCGACCGTAAGAACCTAAGTGATCCAAAATGGCGATTGCGCGCCGCCGAGGGGATCAAGAACGCATTGATCAACTGGGCGCGCGAGGATGCCGCCCAAGCTTTGTTGCTGCGCAAGTGACCGGCCCGTGCCATACGGGCCAACAGGCGAGCGGCGGAATGTGGCGCGGTTTTCACACAGGGTTCATTTCGCGCGCCCGAACTCTTATGTATACTGGTAACAAATAAACTTCGGGGCAGCGGCGTGTTCAGGTTCATCTTTTCATTTCTAGGCGGAATTTTCAGTCTGGTGACCATCGGGGCCTTCATGGCTGCGCTGACCATCGGCGCGGTGTTCTATATGTATGGCCGCGATCTGCCCAACCACGAGCAACTGGCGCAATATACCCCGGCCACGATCAGCCGGATTTATTCCGGCGAGGGCCATATCGTCGATGAATTCGCCCGCGAACGGCGCCTTTATGTGCAGGCCGAAGAAATTCCTGAACTGGTCAAGCAGGCGTTTATTTCGGCTGAGGATAAGAATTTTTATCAACACAAAGGCTATGATCTGCGCGGCATGGTTGCAGCGGCTTTTGATGCAGCCCGGGGCGGGCGTTTGCGCGGTGCCTCGACCATTACCCAGCAGGTGATGAAAAACTTTCTGCTGTCTTCGGATCGCTCGGCTGAACGGAAAATCAAGGAACTGATCCTTGCGTCCCGGCTGGAAGATACGCTGAGCAAGGACGATATACTTGAGCTGTATCTGAACGAAATTTTCCTTGGTCAGAACAGTTTTGGTGTCGCGGCGGCAGCGCAAACCTATTTCAACAAGACCTTGGGCCAGTTAAACCCCCAGGAAGCAGCCTATCTCGCCGCGCTGCCAAAATCGCCCTCTAACCGGCACCCGGTGCGCAATCTGGATGAGGCGCTGAAATGGCGCAACTTTGCGCTGCGCGAAATGCGCGAGAACGGCTATATCGATCAGGCAACTTATGTGGCCTCCAAAGATGCGCCTCTGGAAACTGTTCAGGGCGGCGAAATTGAATCGTTTCGCCTGAAATTGCCGCCACGTGATTATTTCACCGATGAAATCCGCCGCCAGTTAAGCCGCAACTTTGGCGAGGATGAATTTTTTGCCGGTGGCCTGTCGATCCGCTCAACTCAAGACCCCGAATTGCAGCTGGAAGCGGCGAAATCCCTGCGAAAGCAGTTAGAAGATTTTGACCGCGCGCAAGGCGTGTGGCGCGGCACTGGGCAAAGCATCGCCGCCCAACTTCTGCTGGAAGAGGCAACATGGCGCGCCGCCTTAAGCGATGTTGCGGTGTCGCGTGATGTGGCCGGTTGGCATCCGGCTGTGGTGCTGGAACTGGGCGAAAGCTCGGCCCGGATTGGGATTGAAGGTGTTGACGAGGACGCCGACGGGCACTGGATACCGGCCAAGGATGTGACATGGGCGCGCAAGCGCCTGGCGGATAACAAACTGGGGCGCAAAGCAAAAACGCCCGGTGATCTGGTCGCGGTTGGCGACGTGGTTCATGTGCGCCGAATGACGCGCGACGCTGATGGCACATTTATTCGCTGGACCCTGCGCCAGATCCCCGAGGTGCAGGGCGGCTTTATGGCAATGGACGTGAACACCGGGCGGGTGCTGGCGATGCAGGGTGGATTTTCCTATCAGCATTCGGTGTTTAACCGCGCCACACAGGCAACGCGCCAGCCGGGATCCAGCTTTAAGCCATTTGTCTATGCGTCTGCGCTGGACAGCGGGTTCACCCCGGCCACGATCATTGTCGATGCACCGATAGAAATCGACACACCGCAGGGTGTCTGGCGACCCAAAAACGCCAGCCACGAATTTTATGGGCCGACACCGCTGCGCACCGGGATTGAACGCTCGCGTAATCTGATGACGATCCGGCTGGCAGAAGAGGTCGGCATGGATGTGGTCGCGCGTTACGCCGAACGGTTTGGTGTTTACAACAACATGGGCCGGTTTCTGGCCAACGCACTTGGATCAGAGGAAACGTCGCTGTTTCGCATGGTTGCGGCCTATGCGATGTTTGCCAATGGCGGCGAGCGGGTGGAACCCACGCTGGTTGACCGGGTGCAGGACCGCTGGGGCAAAACGGTTTATCGCCACGATCAACGGGTCTGCGAAGATTGCCAACTGGCGTCACTGGCGCCGGGTGCACTGCCAGCTATTGCCAATAACCGTGAACGGGTGATGAATGCCGTCACCGCCTATCAGCTGACCTCGATGATGCAGGGGGTTGTGCAACGGGGCACGGCAGCCGGGCGCGTGCATCTGCCGGTGCCGGTGGCCGGAAAGACCGGCACAACGAATGATGCCAAGGACGTCTGGTTCATTGGTTTTACGTCAAACATAGTGGCCGGGTGTTACATCGGTTTTGATCGGCCGAAATCGCTTGGGCGCGGGGCCTCGGGCGGGGCGTTTTGCGGGCCCGTGTTTGACCGCTTTATGCAAAAAGCAACGGCGAAATACGGCGGCGGCGATTTTGCGGTGCCCGAGGGCGGGCATTTCATCAAAATTGACCGCTATACCGGCGCGCGACTGGCCGATGATGCATCCGGCGAAGATGTNGTCGCCGAATATTTCCGCGACGGCGAAGAACCGGTTTTCGGGTTGATGTATGACGGCGGCTTTGCGATGTCGGCGAACCTGCCGCTGTTCGCCCCGGCCGAAAACGCCGGAACCACCGGTGTCACGGTGCGCACATCATCGGGCCAGATCGTCATAATCCCCGAAAAAGCCGATTACGGCACGATTTCATCGGGTGGCCAATACTAGCGCGCCTTGCCTGCGCCCCGGCCCGTTGTTATCACCCAAAGCCATATTAAACCGGACGGACAGAACATTGCGCGCAGAAATATCGAATGCAGCCGAAGCAATCGGCAAATCTTTGGCGTTGCTAAAGCAGCGGATGGATTGGGAAACCGCCAGCCATCGGCTGGAAGAATTCGATGCGATGATCGAGGACCCGGACCTGTGGAACGATCAGGCGCGCGCCCAAAAACTGATGCGTGACCGCCAAGCGCTGATCGATGCAACCGCCGTTTGCAGCGGGATCGAACAGGAACTGAGCGACAATATCGAGATGATCGAATTGGGCGAAATGGAGAACGACCAAGAGGTCGTTTCCGAGGCCGAGGCAGCCNTTCTGGCGCTGGTCCAACGCGCGGCCCAAAAGGAAATTGAGGCGCTTCTGAACGGCGAAGCGGATGGAAATGACACGTTTCTTGAGATCAATTCAGGTGCCGGGGGCACCGAAAGCTGTGACTGGGCCTCGATGCTGGCGCGGATGTATGTGCGTTGGGCTGAACAGCACGGCTATAAGGTTGAACTGATGTCGGAAAGTGCCGGCGAAGAGGCGGGGATCAAATCGGCCGCCTATAAGATCAGCGGGCATAACGCTTATGGTTGGCTGAAATCTGAAAGCGGCGTGCANCGGTTGGTGCGGATTTCACCCTATGATTCTGCCGCCCGGCGGCACACATCGTTTTCTTCGGTCTGGGTCTATCCTGTGGTTGACGACAACATCGAGGTGGAGGTGAACCCATCCGATATACGGGTTGATACCTATCGGTCGTCCGGGGCAGGCGGGCAGCATGTGAACACCACCGATTCCGCCGTTCGCATCACCCATATCCCGACCGGGATTGTGGTGACGTCTTCGGAAAAATCCCAGCACCAGAACCGGGCCAATGCGATGGCCGCGCTGAAATCGCGGCTATATCAGATGGAACTGGAACGCCGGAACGCCTCTATTCAGGAAGCCCATGAAAACAAGGGCGATGCTGGCTGGGGCAATCAGATACGGTCGTATGTGTTGCAGCCCTACCAGATGGTCAAAGACCTGCGGACCAGTTTTGAAACATCCGATACCCAAGGCGTGTTGGACGGGGATCTGGATGGGCTGATGGGGGCGACGCTGGCGATGGATGTATCCGGAAAATCGCGCGCTCAGGCGCAGGGCGAAGGCTGACACGCTGGTCCTAAAGTGCGGCACGTGCCGTGCCATTTCTTTGATCTCGTGTCCTGTGGGACACTCGGGCGGGTGGCGATGGTTAGGGGATCAACCAGTTTGACCGGGCCAGATTTGACTGGCCATATATGGTCGGGCCAGAAAAAAGGCGCATCGGTCTAACCGCTGCGCCTTTTCAAGAATGCAAAAGGTTTGATCAGCCTTTTTCAGCCGGCTTTCCCGTTGGAACAGGTTTAGAAGAAGCCGACTGAAGCGGTTCTTCCTGACGCTGAACCGAGCCTTCAAAATGGGCCCCGCTTTCGATCGCAATCGTTTTATGGATGATGTCGCCTTCGACCTTGGCGGTCGATGTCAGGCGCACTTTCAGGCCGCGAACCCGTCCGATCACCCGACCGTTTACGACAACATCGTCAGCGATGCATTCACCTTTGACCGTGGCACCTTCGCCGATCGTCAGCAGGTGGGCGCGAATGTCGCCTTCTACGTTGCCTTCGATCAGGATGTCACCGGTTGTCTTGACGTTGCCTTTGATCAGCAGGTCGGATGACAATGTTGATGCCGGTGGCTTGGGCTTTGGAGCCGATGGTTTGAATTCCGGCGCTGCCTGTTTTGTCGGTTGCTCGGCGGCGGCGGCGGGGGCATTTGCGTCATCGCCGTTTTTTGGGCCGGGCTCGTTTATTTTGCTTTTAGAAAACATCGTTTGCTGCCTTGATATAAGTCATCGGGTTCGTTGCTTTTCCGCTGACGCGAATTTCGTAGTGTAGATGGGTGCCGGTCGACCGGCCAGAACTTCCCATATCACCAATCCGCTCGCCACGCGAGACTTTTTGCCCGACCTTTACGCGGATCTTTGCCAAATGGGCGAAACGGGTTTCCAAACCAAACTCGTGCTGGATCTTTATCAGGCGGCCATAACTTGACTGCCAGCCGGCAAAAACGATGACGCCATCGGCCGTCGCGTGAACCGGAGTCCCGTATGGGGCGGCAAAATCTGTGCCCGAATGCATGCGTCCCCATCTGGGGCCAAATCCGCTGGTGTAGCGGAACTTTGATTTGACCGGCAGCGAAAAGGGCAGTTTGTCCGCGGCGATCCGGTAAAGGTTCATCCGGTCCATTTTTTCCAGAATTGCGTTGGCGCGCAGGCTGTCAGGGTTGGGCGCCTGCCCACGGATCGAAAATGTCAGCGGGCTTAACGGGCCGCCCTGACCGGAATAGCCGCGCCGCACGGTGTCCAAAATCCGCTCGGTTGGCATGCCAGAGGCGGCAAACATTTTGTCCAATGGGGCCAGTGACAAGCTAACCGCGTCTTCAAGCTGGCTGAAAATACGGTCGTTGCGTTCATACAGCAGCCTTTGTTCCAGCTCCAGTTCGGCGGCATATTCTTGGCTGCGCAGGGCCTGCTCGTTTATTTCGTCGCGCTGGCTTGCGGTGCGATCAAGGGCCGCAGTCAGGAAATCGAGCGTTGCCGCCAGATCGGCGTCAGCGGGTCCAGATTGGGCTGCGGGCAGATTTGGGCCAACGCCCGCCTGTGCCACTTCGATCAAAGCACGGGCCGCGTCACGTTCATGCATGGTTCGGCGCAGCGTAAGCTGGATCACCTCGATGCCTTTTTCCATCTCCTTGCGCCGATCTTCCGAGCCAAGCAGCGCCAGCTGCATCGTCGAAATCTGATCAAGTGCGGTGTTAAAGCGTTCGCGTGCCATGCGGGCTTCGGTCGCGCGGGTGTCGCGTTCCTGGGACAGGTCATTCAGCCGCATTTCATACAGTTTTTGTTCGCGTTTGGCCTGCTCGCGGATGCTGCCCGACCCAATAGCGTCCATCAGCAAAAACGATGTTGCGATAATCGACCAGGATACAAATGTGATACCGCCGACCCAAGCGATCAGCTGACTTGTCGGCGTCAGACGGATAAAGCGTGTTTCCGTGTCCGAGCGCACAAACAGGCGCTTTTCCGGAAAATACCGTTCGAGCATCTGCCGAACTTTATGCACAAGTTGATTTGCCAATTATTTCCCTCACCAAGCCACCCAGGGGTTCATGCCGGTGCATCCCCAAACGCATCCGACCCGTTGTGCTTACAAACTGAAATGGGGGGCTGCAAGATGTTTGCCGCCCNCGGACAGGTTACTGGATGGAAAACATTGAATATTGGCGGTATCCTGCCNAAAAATTCGGCGCAATTTTAGTTGCTTTTTGGGTTCTCAGAAAGCGGCCAGTAAAAATCGGGCGGCACACCGGCCTCGGCGCGTTTTTCTTCATTAAACGGTGGCCTTAGCGGGCTGTGGAAATACTTGCGCACCTTTTCGTGGAACACGACTTTTGGATCGAGGTTCTTGCGCCCGCACAAAAAATGAAACCACTTGGACCCGTAGGCGACATGGGCGACCTCTTCGCTATAGATGGTTTCAAGCGCTGCCACGGCTTGCACCAGATCAGCCTTTTGAAAGACCTGGATCATGGCCGGGGTAACATCCAGCCCGCGGGCTTCCAGAACCATTGGCACCACGGCCAGACGTCCCATCAGATCATCGGCCGTATCGTGGGCGGCGCGCCACATTCCGGCGTGCGCGGGCAAGGCGCCATAGCTGCTGCCCAGATTTTCCAGACACTCGCAGATCAAAATGAAATGTTTGGCTTCTTCGTCTGCGGTGCGCACCCAATCGTCATAAAACCCATCCGGCATGTCTGTATCTGTAAAGCGGGCGATGATGTCCCAGTGCAGATCGACAGCGTTCAGTTCGATATGGGCCACGGCATGCAGCAGGGCAATGCGCCCCTTGGGTGTGCCGGGGCGGCGTTTTGGCACATCACGAGGCGCGACCAGTTCGGGTCGATCGGGACGGGCAGGGTGGTCTGGCGGGTGGGCAGCGCCCACTGACGTTGGCTGGTTTTGGTCGCGCGCGGCAAACCACGCCTTTGCCGTTGCGCGCGACAGGGCTGCTTTTTGGTGGGCATCGGCGGTGTTCAANACAGCGACGGCCTGCTTAGCCAGGTTGATAGTCAAAGCGCCTGCGCGGCNGCCAGCACGTCCTCGACGTGGCCTTTGACGCGGACTTTGTTCCATATTTGCNCAATTTTGCCCTGATCGTCGATCAACACTGTGGTGCGGGTGATGCCCATGTATTTGCGCCCATAGTTGTTCTTTTCGCCCCAGACCCCATATCGTTCACACAGGTCACCATCGACGTCCGAAATCAGCGCCACGCCCAGATCATGTTTGGTTCTGAACTTGTCATGACTGGCAACACTATCCTTTGAGACACCAAGGATGGTTGTATTGGCGGCCTCAAACTCGGCCTTCATAGCTGTGAAGGCAATCGATTCGGTCGTGCAGCCAGGAGTGTTGTCCTTGGGGTAGAAAAACAGCACGACGGCTTGTCCGCGCAGGTCTGAAAGGGTCACAAGGCCGCCACCATCGCGGGGCAGGGTGAAATCGGGGGCGATTTGTCCGTTTTTGAGCATAGGTCCAGTTACATCCGGTTGAATTCGGGTGAAGTTTTAGGGCCTAACGGGCAAAGATAAAGAGCAAGAACAGTTTTTCGTGGCCGTATTGGTCAAAATTCGGGTGAAGATGAGCCAGAACAACGAAATTGGACCGGACAAAGAGCCACCGCAGGGCAAACCGGCCCGTCGGGGCCGTTCGGTGTTTCGGATTCTGGCGAGCATCGTTTTGTTGTTCGGGCTGATGGTNTATGCCGGAATGTCGGTAACCGGCAATCCAATGACCGCGCCCGAATGGTTGACCCAACAGATAGTCGGAAAACTTAATGACGGCTTGCCAAGCGGCCGGATGACAATTGCGCGCATGCAGTTACAGGTTTCACAATCCTGGGTGCCGGGCATTCAGGTGCGCGATATCGGGGTCTATGACGATGCCGACACCGAAGTGGCGCGATTGAACGAGGTTGGTGTCCGCCTGTCGTTTCCCGATCTTCTAAAAGGAAAAATCAGAGCCCGAGAAGTGCGTCTGGCCGGGGCGCAAATGACCATCCGACGCCGGCAGGACGGCCAGTTTGCCCTGTCATTTGGGGGCAGTGGCAATACGTCCGGGACGTTTGCGGATGTGCTTGATTCCTTTGACGATGCGTTCAAACGCGCACCGCTGAACCGTGTCAGCAAGCTGTTGGCAGATGATCTGACGATAGCGCTGGAAGATGCTCGCTCGGGCCGCATATGGCAAATAACCGAGGGCCATTTGCTGTTGACCCGGCTGGACGAAGGGTTGGATTTGGCGGTCGATTTTGAGGTGTTCAATGGAACCGAGGAACTGGCTCAGCTGGTTGTCGGCATCCAGACCGATGCGGCGTCTTCGCAGGCGGCTTTTGGGGTGTCTTTCGTTAACGCAGCGGCGGCCGATATCGCGTTGCAGTCACCTGTTCTTAGTTTTCTTGGGGTGCTGGATGCGCCCATTTCGGGTGCGCTGCGGGTTGATTTTGACGAAGCAGGCGGGCTGGATGATTTTGCCGGCACGCTTGAAATCGGCACCGGTGTNTTACAGCCGACACCGGCGACCAAACCGGTCGCATTNACGTCCGGCAAAGCCTATTTNAGCTATGATCCGGGCGATGANAAACTGACGTTCTCGCAGGTCGCTGTGCAAACCGAGGCCGCNAATCTGGTCGCCGAAGGTCAGGCCTATTTGCGCGATTACGAAGATGGCTGGCCCAAAACCTTTGTGACGCAGCTNCGCCTGTCTGACCTGCTGGTTGACCCGGAAAATGTGTTTTCCGAACCGGTCGAGTTTTTTAAGGGCGCTGTTGATTTTCGCATGAAACTGGATCCGTTTACGGTTCAGGTCGGTCAGGTTGTCTTGCGCAATGGGCCCGAAGTTCTGGAAGCCAGTGGTCTGATAAAAGCCGGTAAAAACGGCTGGGAAATGGCTGGGGACCTGTCGTTAAGCAACTTTACCCATGACCAGATGTTNGCGCTCTGGCCGNTGTCTGCNGTGCCCAAAACCCGCAAATGGATTGTTCAGAATGTTTCGGATGCCTTTTATCCNATGCTGCGNGCTGCCGCGCGTATCCAACCGGATCAACCACCAATTTATTCGGTTGGGTTTCAGTTTAGCGATGCCTCGCTGCGCTACATTAAAAAATTGCCCGAAATTCAGAATGGAACCGGGTTTGGCACGATAGAAGGTCAGGTGTTCACACTGGGCCTTGAAGAGGGCTTTGTTCAGGCGCCAATGGGCGGCAGAATTGACTTGGCCGGCTCGACCATAACTATTCCGGACATCCGCCAGAAACCCGCCCGCGCCGAGCTGACGTTGCGCGGCAAAGCACCNGCAACNGCGGCGCTGTCGNTACTGGCCGAACCGCCGTTTCGGGTGCTGAAAAATTCTGCACTGCCCCCTGATATGGCCAGTGGCAGCACCGANTTTGTCGCAAACGTCAGTTTTCCCACAACCAAAAAGATCGCTTTGGCNGATATCACCTATCTGGCGCAGGCGACGCTGGCCAACATGTCCTCGGATGTGATTGTGCCCGGGCGTCTTTTGCAGGCCGAAAAACTGGTTTTGACGGCGGACCCCACCAAAATCCAGATTTCCGGCCCTGCAAANATTGGCGGAGTATCGACCGGTTTCCTGTGGGCGCAGCAAATTTCGGCAGAACAGGCCGGCAAAAGTACGGTGTCAGGCAGTATCGAGCTGACGCAGGGGTTTATTGATGAATTTGGTATTGGCTTGCCGAAGGGTTCAGTCAAGGGGGCTGGGCGCGGTGATTACACCATTGATCTGGAAGTCGATCAGCGCCCCCGATTTACACTGACATCAGATTTAAAAGGCATTGGCATATCGGTGCCCCCCATAGGCTGGTCAAAATCTACCAGCTCAACCGGACAGCTAAAGGTCGCTGGATTGCTTGGCACATTACCAGTGGTCGAGGAGCTGGAATTGAGCGCCCCGGGGCTAACCGCGACCGGCGGATCACTGACGCTGAAAGACGACGGAACCATGGGGCGCACAAGTTTTGAGCGTCTGCGCGTTGGCTCATGGCTGGACGCACCCGTTGTTTTGTCAGGGCGCGGGGCAGGGGCTTCGCCCGGAGTTGCGGTGTTGGGCGGCACGATAGACATCCGCGAAACCTCGTTTGGCGGGGGCGGCGGCGGTGGCACCAGTAGCAGCACCGCTGGCGGCCCGATCAGCCTGGCCATGGACCGCGTTATTGTATCCGAAGGTATTTCACTAACCGATTTTGCTGGCGACTTTAACAGTCGCGGCGGTTTTGTCGGTGATTTCAAGGCACAGGTGAACGGCGGTGCGCGGATCACAGGCCGCCTTGCGCCGGATAAAAACGGCACCGCAATTCGTATTCTCAGCAACAACGCAGGCGGGGTGATGCGAAGCGCTGGCGTGTTTGAAAATGCTGCGGGCGGCAAACTGGATATGACTTTGCGTCCAAGCACAAAAAACGGTGTTTATAATGGGAACCTGACGGCAACAAACACCCGCGTGGTCAACGCCCCCGCTTTGACCGAACTGCTAAACGGAATTTCTGTGGTTGGTCTGCTGGATCAACTTGCCGGGCCGGGGATAGCATTTGCGCAGGTCGATGCCAGTTTCGTTTTGTCGCCGACCTTCTTGCATCTGAAAAGCTCTTCTGCGATCGGCCCGTCGCTTGGGGTGGCGATGGACGGGGTGTATGATCTGACCACGTCGCTGATGGAAATGCAGGGCGTGATCTCGCCGGTGTATTTTTTGAATGCAATCGGGCAGGCGGTTTCAAGCCGACGCGGCGAGGGCTTGTTTGGCTTTAATTTCCGCCTGAGCGGCAGTGCTGATAAGCCGCGTGTTAAGGTCAACCCATTGTCGATCCTGACGCCGGGCATCTTTCGTGACATTTTCCGCCGTCCGGCCCCCAAAATTCCCGAGTGAACCTGCTATGAAACTGTCTGACTTTGATTTTGACCTGCCCGAGCGCTTGATTGCCACGCGGCCCGCCAGCCCACGCAGTGCCTCGCGCTTGCTGGTGGCAACGCCGGACCGGATCATTGATGGCGCGATGACCGCGATCACCGACTACCTGCGTCCCGGCGACAGGTTGGTGTTGAATGACACCCGCGTCATCCCGGCCCGCCTTAGCGGGCTGCGCCACCGCAACGGCGAAGCGGGCGAGACATCGGCGCGGATCGAGGTGACCCTGCTGTCTGGCGATGCGGACGGAAACTGGCAGGCATTGCTCAAGCCGCTCAAGAAAATTCGCGACGGCGAGGTTGTGGTTTTTGACGCCGGGCTGGAAGCCCGTGTGCTGCACCGGGCGCAGGGCGTTGCGACCCTGCAGTTCAACCGCCAAGGTGATGCATTTGATGCAGCGCTGGCCAAGGTCGGCGCGATGCCGTTGCCGCCCTATATTGCAGCCAAACGGGCCGCAGATGAGCGTGACAAACAGGACTATCAGACGGTCTGGGCACGCCGTTTGGGTGCTGTCGCAGCACCCACGGCCTCGCTTCATTTTGATACGGACTTATTGGATCAGGTCGCCGCGCGCGGTGTCTCTAGCAGTTTTGTCACCCTGCATGTGGGGGCGGGAACATTTCTGCCGGTCAAAACCGATGATATCGCCGATCATAAGATGCACGCCGAATGGGGGCAGGTCAGCGCGCGCGCCGCGGCCGAGATCAACGCCACCAAAGCCGAGGGCGGGCGGATCATTCCAGTGGGAACAACCGCGCTGCGATTGATCGAAACCGCGACCCAAGCCGACGGACAGGTGCACGCCTGGACCGGCGACACAGATATATTCATCGCGCCGGGGTATAAGTTTGGCGTCACCGACGCGCTTATCACCAATTTTCACCTGCCAAAATCCACGCTGATGATGCTGGTTTCCGCACTGATGGGGCGCGCGCGTATTTCAGAAATTTATGACCACGCCATCGCGCAGGATTACCGGTTTTTTTCTTACGGGGATGCCTCGATCCTGTTGCCCGATGGCGTTGACTGACAGGTTTCGGTCGCAGATGCACAACACGCACCCCGTCGCGCAGATATAAGGGAGCGACACCGAACCTGCGGAGGCTGATATGTTCGACGTTCTCAAGACTTCCTGGGCGTTGTTGCTGGGGATGTTGCTGCTGATGGTCGGAAACGGCGTTCAGGGCACATTGCTGGGCATCCGCGGCAGTATCGAGGGGTTCTCGACCCTTGAAATGTCGGTCGTCATGTCGGCCTATTTTGCAGGCTTTTTTGGCGGCTCACGGGTTGCACCGGCGCTGATCCGGCGGGTCGGCCATGTGCGGGTGTTTGCAGCGCTCGGCTCGTTCATTTCGGCCGTTCTTATCCTTTATCCTTCNATCACCGAGCCTTGGGCCTGGGCGCTGTTGCGGGTTATCATCGGGTTTTGTTTTTCAGGTGTCTATGTGACGGCCGAAAGCTGGCTGAACCACGCGGCNACCAATGAAAACCGCGGCCAGACCCTGTCGCTTTACATGATCGTGCAGATGGCGGGCGTTGTGGCGGCGCAGGGTCTGTTGGTGCTGGGCGATCCGTCCGGATTTGTGCTGTTTGTCATCCCGTCGGTGCTGGTGTCTATCTCTTTTGCGCCGATCCTGCTGTCGGTAAACCCCACGCCCGCATTTGAAACCACCAAGCCAATGCGCCTGCGTGACATCTATGCGGTTTCACCGCTTGGGTGTGTCGGGTTGTTCCTGTTGGGCGGGGTTTTTGGGGCGCAATTTGGCATGTCGGCGGTTTATGCCGCGCAACTGGGGCTGCCGGTTGGGCAGATCTCGATATTTATCGCGACGATTTATGTCGGTGCCTTGGTGGCGCAATTTCCAATTGGTTGGTTGTCAGACCGGATGGATCGCCGCGCTCTGGTGCTGATCGTGGCGGCGGTCGGCGGTGTCGGTTCGGCGCTGGGGGTGTTTTTTGGCGATGTTTTCGGCGCACTGATCGTGCTTGCCTTTATTGTTGGTGGAGCGTCCAACCCGCTTTATTCGCTGCTGATTGCCCATACCAACGACTATCTGGAACCCGAAGATATGGCCGCCGCATCTGGCGGGTTGATCTTTATTAACGGTTTGGGCGCAATCACAGGGCCGCTGATAACCGGTTGGCTGATCGGGCAGGTCGGGCCGGGGGGGTATTGGCTGTTCATCGCATCGCTGATGGTGGTGCTGGTTGGATATGCGCTGTTTCGGATGACACAGCGCCCGGCCATNGCCACCGAAGATACCGGGGCCTATGTCACCGTGACGCCAAGTGCGTCGACCGTAACGCTGGAAGCAGCACAGGAATGGTCGATTGATGCAGCAGAGGAAACAATCATCGACGAAACTGCGGCATAGAAGCCGCAGGAACGCCCAATCACCCCCAGTTTTAAGTGAAAACCTTGCCTTGGGATGAATGTGAATTAACGATTTGAGTGTTCGGGTTTGGCAGTGCGATCAAGGAGAGTGGCCATGAGATCCCCAGAAGAGGTTTTGGCCTATTGGCTGGATGAACTTTCGCCCAAGGATTGGTATTTTGGGGGCGAAGAACTTGATCAGCAAATTCGCGACCGGTTTCAGACAACATGGGACGCCGCCCAAGAAGGGGCCTGCGGGCTTTGGCTGACGTATCCGGCGGGCACATTGGCCTATCTTTTGCTGAACGATCAGTTCCCNCGCAACATGTTCCGTGATTCCGGCAAGGCGTTTTCGTCAGATGATGCTGCGCGCGCAGCGGCCAAAGCGGCGATAGCGCGGGGCTGGGATTTACAGATAGATCCACCGGCGCGCCAGTTTTTCTATCTGCCGCTGATGCATTCAGAAAACCTGTGCGATCAGGATCGCTGTGTCAGGCTGTTTTTGAAACGGATGCCCGATGGTGGCGGCACCAACCTGCTGCACGCCAAGGCGCACCGCGAGGTCATTCGCCGTTTCGGACGTTTCCCGTATCGCAACGAAGCGCTGAACCGCGCCACCACCCCGGCCGAAGCAGATTTTCTGGATCAGGGATCATACGGTTCTGTCGTGCAGGACCTGCAGGCCACCCAGGCGGCCTGAGCTATGCGTGCGACGCGTGCCTGATTGAACGCAGGATCATTGGACATTTGCCCGGCTTAAGGTATGTCTTGCCGGATTGGTTTAATGTTGAACCAGTTTCCATGCGGGAGAATGACCAATGGCTGCAAAACCCTTTGACCTGATTGTTGTCGGGGCCGGGCCGGGTGGCTATGTGGCCGCAATCCGTGCTGCACAACTGGGCCTGAACGTGGCCATCGTTGAGCGCGAACATCTGGGTGGCATCTGCCTGAACTGGGGCTGTATTCCGACAAAGGCGCTGCTGCGCTCGTCCGAGGTGTTCCATTTGATGCAGCGGGCCAAGGAATTTGGTCTAAGCGCGGGCAAGGTCGATTATGATCTGCCAGCGGTTGTTAAACGGTCGCGCAAAGTGGCCGAACAGCTTTCCGGTGGCGTCGGCCATCTGATGAAAAAGAACAAAATCACGGTGTTCATGGGCGCAGCGACGTTGCCAGCCAAGGGGCGCGTTGCGGTGAAAACCGACAAAGGCGTTGAGGAACTGAGCGCCAAGAACATCATCGTCGCCACCGGCGCGCGGGCGCGCGAATTGCCGGGGCTTGAGGCAGACGGTGATCTGGTGTGGACCTATAAGCACGCGCTTGACCCGGTGCGCATGCCCAAAAAGCTGCTGGTCATCGGCTCGGGCGCGATCGGCATAGAATTTGCCAGTTTCTATAACACGCTTGGCGCCGACACGACCGTGGTCGAGGTCATGGACCGCGTGTTGCCGGTTGAAGACGCAGAGATTTCCAAGTTTGCCAAAAAGCAGTTTGTCAAACAGGGCATGAAGATCATGGAAAATGCCACCGTCAAGCAACTGGACCGTGGCAAAGGCAAGGTCACCGCGCATATCGAGGTGGGCGGCAAAATTGAAACGCAGGATTTTGACACGGTGATTTCAGCCGTCGGGATCGTTGGTAACGTGGAAAATCTGGGGCTTGAGGCGCTTGGCGTAAAGCTGGATCGCACCCATGTTGTGGTTGATGAATATTGCCGCACCGGGGTGGACGGGCTTTTTGCCATTGGTGACATCGCCGGTGCACCCTGGCTTGCCCATAAGGCCAGCCACGAAGGCGTGATGGTCGCCGAACTGATCGCGGGCGGCAAACCCCATGCGGTGCGCCCCGAAAGCATCGCCGGTTGCACCTATTGCAGCCCGCAGGTCGCCTCGGTCGGCTATAGCGAAGCCCGCGCCAAAGAGCTGGGATATGAAATCAAGGTGGGCCGCTTTCCGTTTATCGGCAACGGCAAAGCAATCGCTTTGGGCGAAGCCGAAGGTATGGTGAAAACAGTTTTTGACGCCAAAACCGGCGAGCTTCTGGGCGCGCATATGGTGGGCGCAGAAGTTACCGAGCTTATTCAGGGCTATGTCGTAGGGCGCCAGTTGGAGACCACCGAAGAAGACCTGATGAACACGGTTTTCCCGCATCCCACCTTAAGCGAGATGATGCATGAAAGTGTGCTGGATGCTTATGGGCGCGTGATTCACATGTAGATGAACCTCGGCACAGGGGCATCCGGCCCCCTTGTCGGTGGTAATGGCAAAAATGGTTGCGGCCAGTTTGTTCGGCGCACCAGGCCAGATGGGTCGGCAAATAAAATGCCGCAGCCCAAAAGTTCACACTTTGTTCTCACTTTAAGCTTGGATAGTCGCCCCGGTTCAACTATCTCTTAAGAATTGATCCGACGGGGGCATGGATGGCCGAGCTGAAAAACATCGAAGTACGCGGTGCGCGCGAACATAACCTGAAGAATATCGACGTTGATATTCCGCGCAATCAGTTGGTGGTGATCACCGGTCTGTCGGGTTCTGGCAAATCCAGTCTGGCGTTTGATACGATCTATGCCGAGGGGCAGCG
>JGI24723J26617_10001893_pt1 | contig 17656 bp, 12 predicted proteins | sample Cruoilmetagenom6_FD_26617 | JGI IMG/M metagenome (IMG submission 26617)
TCTAAAAAGATAATATGAGGCTTTAATAAATCTATTTCATCGTCAACCCAGAGAATATTTATCATGTTATGGTATATTTGTTTATTAATTTTTGAATTTTAAAATTTTGCCTACAAAAAATAAGCTTAAAATCTTTAACGATCCAATTTACGGATTTATTACGATTCCGAATTCGTTAATTTTCGATATTATTCAACATAAATACTTTCAAAGATTACGTCGCATTAGCCAAATGGGATTGTCTTACTTGGTTTATCCAGGTGCACATCATACGCGTTTTCATCATGCTTTAGGNTGTATGCATTTAATGCAAAAGGCTGTTAATGTNCTTCGTTTTAAGGGNGTTACAATTAGTGANGNTGAAGAAAACGGATTGTTAATAGCCATTCTGTTNCATGATATTGGTCATGGTCCTTTTTCTCATGCCATGGAACATAGTATCGTAAATAATGTTTCTCACGAAGAAATTTCATTGCGTTTTATGGAAGAACTCAATGCAGAGTTTAACGGAAGTTTAACGTTAGCTATTTCAATTTTTAAAGGAGAATACCCACGACAATTTATGTGTGAGCTCATTTCTAGCCAATTAGATATGGATAGAGCAGATTATTTAAAGCGCGATAGTTTTTATACAGGAGTTGCAGAAGGTAATATAAATAGTGAGCGATTAATCACCATGTTAAACGTTGTTAACGACCAGTTAGTAGTAGAAGAAAAAGGGATTTTAAGCGTAGAAAAGTTTTTAATAGCTAGACGTTTTATGTATTGGCAAGTATATATGCATAAAACAGGTGTCGTTGCCGAACAATTATTAATGGGAACATTAAAGCGAGCAAAAGAATTAGTGCAACAAGGAGCAAAGTTAAATTGTAGTGATGCTTTATTTTATTTTCTTTTTTCTGAAATTAATGCCGAAAATTTTAATAATGAAACTTTAACTGTTTTTTCAAAATTAGACGATTATGATATTGTAGCAGCTATGAAAGATTGGCAAAACCATGAAGATTTTGTATTGAGTAACCTTTGCCAAATGATATTAAATAGAAACTTATTAAAAGTAAAGCTGAAAAATAAGCCCATTAAATCTTCAGAATTAAAAATGCATTCAGAAGCTTTAATAAAAAAACATAAAATTACTAATCATGAAGCCTCATATTTTGTGTTTCAAGGGAAATTAACAAACCAAGCATATCAGAATAACTTTCAGAAAATCAACATCTTATTTAAATCAGGGAAAATAAAAGACATCGTAAAAGCATCAGACCAATTAAACCTAAAAGCACTGAGTAAACCCATTACTAAATATTATATGTGTTACCCTAAAAAGAAAATGTAATCCTTTTTTTCTATTTTTGCGGAAAGCAACATGACTTTAAAATCTAATCATTGAAATTTACAGCAGAACAAATCGCAGGTATTTTAGAAGGAACAGTTGTTGGTGACCCTAATATTGAAGTTTTTAAACTCTCTAAGATTGAAGAAGGAACGCAAGGCTCATTAACTTTTTTATCTAATCTTAAATACACACCTTATATATATACCACAGAAGCATCAATTACTATTGTAAATACAGATTTTAAACCCGAAAAACCTATTTCAACGACGCTAATTAAAGTTGAAGATGCTTATGAAGGTTTTTCTAAATTGTTAGAATATTACGATCGTATAAAATCAAATAAATCGGGTATAGAACAACCTTGTTTTATTTCAGAAAGCGTTAAGGTTCCAGATAATATATATATAGGTGCTTTTGCTTACATTGGTAATAATGTAGAAATTGGAGATAATGTTAAAATTTATCCACATTCATTTATTGGAGATAATGTAAAAATAGGAGACAATTCAATTGTTTATCCTGGTGGAAAGATTTATTCGGACTGTATTTTAGGAAATAGTTGTGTTATCAATTCTGGCGCTATAATTGGTGCCGATGGTTTTGGTTTTGCTCCAACAAAAGATGGTGGTTACACTAAAATCCCACAAACAGGTAATGTTATTTTAGAGGATTATGTAGATGTTGGTGCTGGTACAACTATAGATAGAGCAACAATAGGTTCTACAATTATAAGAACAGGTGTAAAATTAGATAATCAAATACAAATTGCACATAATGTAGAAATCGGAAAAAATACGGTTATAGCTGCTCAATCAGGAGTGGCTGGTTCTACAAAAATTGGAGAACATTGCCAAATTGGAGGACAAGTAGGCATTGCAGGACATTTAATCATTGGAAACAATGTAAAAGTGCAAGCTCAATCTGGTATAGGAAGAAATGTAAAAGATAACGAGGTTTTACAAGGTTCTCCTTCTTTTGGGTATTCCGATTGGAATAAATCGTATGTTTATTTTAAAAATTTACCAAAACTCGTAAAAACTATTAATGAATTAGAAAAAAAAGTAGATGGCAATAATTAAAACGGAAACGAGACAAAAAACCATTGAAAAGGAAGTAACACTAACAGGTGTAGGACTTCATACTGGTGCAGATGTTAAATTAGTATTTAAACCTGGTTTAGAGAATTCAGGATTTGTATTTGTTAGAGTTGACCTTGAAGGCAATCCTAAAATAGAAGCAGATGCTAATTACGTTACAAATACACAACGTGGTACGTGCTTAGAGAGAAATGGAGTAACTATACAAACCTGCGAGCACGTTTTAGCAGCTTTAGTAGGTTTAGATATAGACAATGCTATTATAGAACTAAATGCTTCTGAACCACCAATAATGGATGGCTCTTCTAAATTCTTTGTGGAAGCAATAGAAAAAGCTGGTATTGTAGAACAAGATGCTCTTAGGGAAGAATATGAAGTAACACAGGTTGTATCTTATTGCGATGAAGAAACTGGAAGCGAAATAATATTAATGCCTTCTAGTTCTTATCAAATTACGACTATGGTAGACTTTGGTACCAAAGTTTTAGGTACTCAAAATGCGACATTAAATAAAGTTTCAGATTTTAAATCAGAGATTGCAGACGCAAGAACCTTTAGTTTTTTACACGAGATTGAAATGCTTTTAGAGCATGGACTAATAAAAGGTGGTGACTTAAATAATGCTATTGTTTATGTAGATAAAGAATTGTCTCCAGAAACTATGGAGAAATTAAGAGTAGCGTTTAATAAAGATAATATTGCTGTTAAACCTAATGGAATTTTAGATAACCTTACATTGCACCATCCTAACGAGGCAGCACGTCATAAACTATTAGATGTTGTTGGTGACTTAGCTTTAATTGGTACACGTATAAGAGGAAAAGTTATAGCAAATAAACCAGGACATTTTGTAAATACACAATTTGCAAAAAAGATGTCTAAGCTTATAAAGAACGAAAGACGAAATAATGTGCCTCAGATAGATTTGAATTCAGAACCATTAATGGATGTGAATCAAATNATGGACATGTTACCACACAGACAACCCTTTTTGTTATTAGATAAGGTTTACGAACTAACTAATAACCATGTTATTGGTATGAAAAATGTCACCATGAACGAAGAGTTCTTTAAAGGGCATTTCCCTGGAGCACCAGTTATGCCTGGCGTTTTAATTGTAGAAGCTATGGCTCAAACAGGTGGAATTTTAGTGTTAAGCACAGTTCCTGATCCAGAAAATTATTTGACATTCTTTATGAAAATGGATAATGTAAAATTCAAACAAAAGGTTGTTCCTGGTGATACATTAATATTTAAATGTTCATTAATTTCCCCAATAAGAAGAGGGATTTGCCATATGCAAGGATATGCCTATGCCAATGGTAAATTATGCGCAGAAGCAGAATTGATGGCACAAATATCAAAAGTTAAGTAAAAATTAATGGTATAGCTTAAGGCTATTGAAATTAAGAAGCATTATATTTTTACTTCAAATTATAAAATAAAAAAAATGAACCAACCGTTAGCATACGTACATCCTGGTGCAAAGATTGCAAAGAATGTAGTTATAGAGCCTTTTACAACGATTCATAATAATGTAAAAATAGGTGAAGGTACTTGGATTGGAAGTAATGTAACTATTATGGAAGGTGCTCGAATCGGAAAAAATTGTAATATTTTTCCAGGAGCTGTTATTTCAGCAGTACCTCAAGATTTAAAGTATAACGACGAAGACACAACCGTAGAAATAGGAGACAATGTTACCATTAGAGAATGTGTAACTATAAATCGTGGTACAACAGACAAGATGAAAACCGTAATNGGTGATAATTGTTTGATTATGGCTTACTGCCATNTAGCGCACGATTGTATCGTTGGTAACAATTGTATATTTTCAAATAATAGCACACTAGCAGGTCATATTACTGTTGGNGANTATGTAGTTTTAGCAGGAATGACTGCTGTACATCAATTTTGTGCCATAGGAAATCATGCCTTTGTAACNGGTGGATCCTTAGTTAGAAAAGACGTGCCTCCATTTGTTAAAGCTGGTAGAGAACCATTATCGTATGTTGGAATTAATTCAGTTGGGTTAAGACGAAGAGGTTACAGTACAGAAAAAATTAGAGAGATTCAGAATATTTATAGAATGCTCTATCAAAAAAATTATAATAATACACAAGCTTCAGATTTAATTGAAGCAGAAATGGAAGCCACTCCAGAACGTGACGAAATTCTTCAATTTATTAAGAATTCGCATCGTGGAATTATGAAAGGCTACTTTAAATCAAATTAAACAACTAAGACTTTAAACTAGAAATAAACAAATAGTTTTATTTGAATGTCTAAAAACAATTAAGACTATAAATTAACNACTAACAATAAAATAATGGCAAGTACTTCAGATATTAGAAACGGATTATGTATAAGATATAACAATGATATTTATAAAATTGTTGAATTTCTTCATGTAAAACCAGGAAAAGGTCCTGCTTTTGTAAGAACTAAAATGAAAAGTGTTACTACAGGTAAAGTCCTAGATAACACATTTTCTGCTGGTCATAAAATTGAAGATGTACGTGTTGAAACACATAAATTTCAATATTTATACAATGATGGCGAATTCTATCATTTTATGAATGAATCGGATTANACACAAATTAGATTATTAGAGTCNGCATTAGATAGACCAGATTTAATGAAAGAAGGAGAAATTGTAACTATNCAAATTAATACGGAAGATAACATGCCNCTTTCAGTAGATTTACCAGCTTCTGTAATATTAGAAGTTACAGCTACTGANCCTGGTGTAAAAGGAAACACTGCAACTAATGCAACTAAACCAGCAACGGTNGANTCTGGTGCAGAAGTTAATGTTCCATTATTTATCAACGAAGGAGATAAAATTAAAGTTGAAACAGATAAAGGAACTTACAAAGAACGTATTAAAGAATAACAAATAAGTAGGCCGTCTTCAGTCCACAGTTAGCAGCGCTTACTGATGTCTGTAAACTGTAGACTTCTAATCTGAATACTGATAAATGAAATTCCCAAAACCTCACACCTTAAAACAAATCGCTACACTAATTGATTGCAATTTCAAAGGTGCAGAAGATTTTGAAATTTTAGGTATTAATGAAATTCATGTGGTTGAACCAGGTGATATTGTTTTTGTAGATCATCCTAAATATTATGATAAAGCNCTACAATCTGCAGCTACAATAGTCTTAATTAATAAAGATGTAGACTGTCCTGAAGGAAAAGCACTTCTTATCTCAGATGATCCTTTTAGAGATTTTAATAAAATCACAGAGCATTTTAAACCTTTTAAAGCCTCTAATAGTGCTATTGCAGATGACGCCATAATAGGTGAAGGTACTATAATACAACCTAATTGTTTTATAGGAAATAATGTAAAAATTGGTAAAAACTGTATTATTCATGCCAATGTTAGTATTTACGATGACGCTATCATTGGCGATCATGTCACAATTCATTCAGGTACGGTTTTAGGCGCAAGTGCATTTTATTATAAAAACAGACCAGAAGGCTATGACCAGCTAAAATCTGGTGGTCGTGTTATTGTTAAAGACCATGTAGATATTGGAGCACTTTGTACTATTGATAGAGGAGTTACAGGCGATACCACTATTGGTGAGGGATCAAAATTAGATAATCAAATTCAAGTTGGTCATGATACCTTAATTGGAAAGAAATGTTTAATTGCATCGCAAACAGGAATTGCAGGTTGTGTTGTCATTGAAGATAATGTTACCATTTGGGGACAAGTAGGTGTAAAAAGTGGTATTACTATTGCAAAAGGTACGGTTTTGTATGCTCAATCTGGATTGGGACATTCTACAGCCGAAGGCAAAACCTANTTTGGTTCGCCAGCACAAGAAGCTAGATATCAATTTAAGGAAATGGCTTACATAAAAAAAATTCCTGAGATTCTTCAAAAATTAAAAAACTTACAATGACAGCAAAAGAGCTTGTTAAAGCATTTTATGAGTCCGATTTAGCTAATGACGCTACAATCGTACCTAGGTTTTTTCATAANGACTGTAAAATGCATTGGAATAGTAGTCATGGATTTAGNTTGTTAAATTACAATGACATTGAAGATTTTTTTGAGAACACAAGAAAATCATATCATAATATTCGTTTTGAATTTACACATTTAATAGAGGCAGATGCATTGGTAACGTCAAGGCATACNCTNTTTGCAAATACAATAGAGGATCCAAATTTTGAACAACCATTAGCACACTATTCAACCATTTGGGAAGTNAAGGATAACAAACTCTATCGTGGTTATGAGATAAGTCAGCAAGCAAATGAAACGGATTTAGAATGCATGAATTCTTATGCTGAAAGAAAAATATAAAAAGAGCTCGCTTTTGCGTATTAAATCTCTTATTTTTGTACAACAAAATTATAAAACTTAAAATCAACAATATCAAATGAGCGTTTTAGTTAATAAAAATTCCAATATTATAGTTCAAGGTTTTACAGGTAGTGAAGGTACTTTTCACGCTGAGCAAATGATTGAATATGGTACAAATGTTGTAGGCGGAGTAACGCCTGGTAAAGGTGGTCAAACACATTTAGATAAGCCTGTTTTTAATACAGTTTCTGAAGCTGTTGAAAAAGTAGGTGCAGATACAACCATTATTTTTGTACCACCTGCTTTTGCTGCTGATGCAATTATGGAAGCTGCTGATGCAGGTATNAAAGTAATTATTACAATTACAGAAGGTATTCCTGTTGCAGATATGATTAAAGCTTCAAATTATATCAAAAATAAAGACTGTCGTTTAGTTGGTCCTAACTGTCCAGGTGTTATTACTCCAGGTGAAGCTAAAGTTGGAATTATGCCAGGTTTTGTATTCAAATCAGGTAAAGTTGGTATCGTTTCTAAATCTGGAACATTAACTTATGAAGCGGCTGATCAAGTAGTGAAACAAGGTTTAGGTATTACAACAGCTATTGGTATTGGTGGTGATCCAATTATTGGAACAACGACTAAAGAAGCTGTAGAGCTTTTAATTAACGACCCAGAAACAGAAGCTGTTGTTATGATTGGCGAAATTGGAGGTCAATTAGAAGCAGATGCAGCACAGTGGTACAAAGCAAGCGGAAGTAAAAAACCTGTTGTTGGTTTTATTGCTGGTGAAACTGCTCCTGCTGGTCGTACAATGGGACATGCTGGTGCTATTGTAGGTGGAAGCGATGATACTGCACAAGCCAAAAAGAAAATTATGAGAGCTTGTGGAATTCACGTTGTAGATTCTCCTGCTGAAATAGGAAANAAAGTTGCTGAAGTTTTAGGNTAAACTTCTGTTAAAATATATTTAAATACATAACGTTATTAATCCATTGGCTATACATTTAGCTAATGGATTTTTTTTATTCAATTAATCAACTAAAATCAAAAAATGAAAATCACTAAAACACTAATGCTGCTTTCCATGATTGCAGTCGTTTTTGGCTGTAAGACCGAAAACAATGACAAAAAAATGGCNTATGCCATAGAAACTAATCAAGACGCTAATGGTTTTAATTATGAAACTGTTGCAAATGACCCAACAGGTTTACGACTTTATACTTTAGATAATGGTCTTAAAGTGTATTTGGGTAAAAATGAAGAAGAACCAAAAATTCAAACTCTTATTGCTGTTAGAGCTGGTTCTACTTATGACCCAGCCGATAATACAGGGTTAGCACACTATTTAGAACACATGGTTTTTAAAGGTACCGANAAAATTGGTACAACTAATTATGAAGAAGAATCTAAATTAATTAAACAGATTTCTGATTTATATGAGGAGCATAAAAAAGAACAAGATCCTGAAAAGAAAAAAGAAATTTATAAAAAGATTGATGAAATTTCTTTAGAAGCTTCAAAATTATCTATTGCTAATGAGTATGACAAAATGGTAAATTCATTAGGAGCTGAAGGNACAAATGCTTTTACCTCTAATGAGCAAACGGTTTATGTTAACAAAATACCATCTAACGAAGTTGATAAATGGCTTAAAGTAGAAAGTGAGCGTTTTAGCAAATTAGTATTACGTTTATTTCATACAGAATTAGAAGCTGTTTATGAAGAATTTAATAGAGGACAAGACAGTGATGGTCGTAAGCAATACTTTGCAACACTAGAAGGTTTATTCCCAACACATCCTTACGGAACACAATCTACAATAGGTATATCAGAGCATTTAAAAAATCCATCAATGGAAGCGATTAATGCTTATTTCAACAAGTATTATGTGCCAAACAATATGGCTGTAATCATGGTTGGTGATTTAGATTTCGATACCACTATAAAAAAGGTAAATGATGCTTTTGGAAGTTATGAGAAAAAAGAAGTAANACATCCNACGTTTCCAGAATTAGAGCCAATTACAGCTCCTGTNAAAAAAGTAGTATTAGGTCCAACATCAGAATCTATATACGTTGCTTTTAGATCAAAAGGAAAAGGATCTGACCAAGAAGTTATATTAAGTTTAGTAGATTATATGCTATCTAATTCTCAAGCAGGTTTAATAGATTTAAACCTTAACCAAAAACAAATGGTACAGAATGCATCGTCATTTACAAATTTTGATAATGATTACGGTTTCCATATGCTTTATGGGTCACCAAAAGCTGATCAAACTTTAGACGAAGTAAGAGATTTATTATTGTCACAAATAGAGAAAATCAAAAAAGGAGAATTTGAAGATTGGTTATTAGATGCTGTGATTAATGATATGCGTCTATCTCAAATTCGTCAATACGAAAACGGATCTGCAACAGCATATGCTTATTTAGATGCTTTTATTGGCGAACAAGAATGGAGTAATCGTCTTAAAATGTTAGATGAAATGAAAAAAATAACAAAGCAAGATGTTGTTGATTTTGCTAATTCATTTTATGGTAACAATTATGTAGAAGTGCATAAGCAAAAAGGAGAAGATACTTCTATTGTAAAAGTTGAAAACCCAGGAATTACTCCAATTGAATTAAATAGAGGTAAAGAATCTGAGTTTTTAAAAGCATTAAACGAGATAGAATCTCCAGATTTGAAACCTCAATTTGTAGATTACAAAACGGCTATTAAAGAAACTAAAACAGACAATGGACTTAAAATGTCTTATATCGAAAACCCTAATAATGATATTTTTAATTTAAATATTATTTTTGATATGGGTCAAGATAATGATAGAATGGTTTCTCTTGCTGCTGGTTATTTAGATTATTTAGGTACTGACAAATACACACCAGAACAATTAAAACAAGAGTTTTATAAAATTGGAATTAGCTACAATGTATTTTCTTCTAGTGATAAAACTTATGTTGGTATTTCTGGACTTAAGGAAAACCTAGATGCAGGTTTAGCACTTTTAGAGCACTTATGGAATAATGCAGAACCAAACCAAGAAACCTACAATAAATATGTTGAAAGTATTTTAAAAAGTAGAGAAGATGGTAAAACAGAAAAAGGAAACATTTTCTGGAATGGGTTAATGAGTTACGGACAATATGGAGAAAACTCTAGATTAAGAAATATATACTCTCAAGCAGAGTTAAAGGCAATGAGCCCAACAGAGTTAGTAAACAAGATAAAAGAAATGCGTGCTTATAATCAACGTATTTTTTATTATGGAAATGCAGTAGATGAAGCAAAAGTAGCTTTAAATACACATCATAAAATTCCTGAAACGTTATTAGATTATCCTGAAAAAGTAGAATACACTAATTTAGAAACAGGAGGTAATGTTTACTTTGTAGATTATGATATGGTACAAAGTGAAATTTTATTGGTAGCCAAAGGAGAGGAGTTCAGCCCAGAGAAAATGGCAGCTTCACAATTGTTTAATACTTATTTTGGTAGCGGCTTATCATCAATTGTATTTCAAGAAATTAGAGAATCTAAGTCTTTAGCTTATTCTGCTTTTTCAAGCTATAACAATGCTACAGAAGTAGGAAAACCAAATTATACAATGGCTTACGTTGGTACACAAGCCAATAAATTGGAGCAAGCCGTTGGTGCTATGATGGAATTAATGACTAATATGCCAGAAGCAGAAGATCAATTTAACCAAGCTAAAGAAGCAACTTTAAAGAAAATTGCCTCACAACGTATCACTAAATCTAATATTTTCTGGACCTATGAAGGCTTGAAAAAACGTGGAATAGATAATGATAATCGTGAAGAAATTTATAACACGATTAAAAACATGACCATGGAAGATCTTAAAACATTCTTTAACGATAACATTAAAGGAGAAGAGTATAATGTCATGGTTATTGGAAATAAAAAGGATATGGATTTTGATGCTTTAAGTAAATTAGGAACAATAAAAGAATTAGATATCGATTATCTTTTCAATTACAATCAACCTGAAGCACTGAAGCAATAACAATATCTTTTACATTAAAATTAAACCTCATATTTATGTTAAAATATGAGGTTTTTTTTATTTCATACAGTTAGTAATTGGTATATTTGAAACTGTTTAAAATACTCTTATANACGTTAGTTCTAATGATTTTTTTAACTTTTATTAAGTTGAAAATAGTATAGAGTACATTATTTAGAAAAAGACGTTTAAAAGACTAACTTAGAAATAACTAACCAAACATATTAAATTATGAAACTTTTAGAAGGAAAAACAGCCATAATCACAGGNGCAAGTAGAGGTATTGGAAAAGGAATTGCAGAAGTTTTTGCAGATCATGGAGCAAATGTTGCATTTACATATAGTTCTTCAGTTGAAGCGGCAAATGCGCTAGAAAAAGAATTAAACTCTAAGGGCATAAAAGCCAAAGGCTATCAAAGTAATGCCGCTAATTTTGATGAATCTCAAAAACTAGCCGAAGATGTTTTAGCCGAATTTGGTTCTATTGATATCCTAGTAAACAATGCAGGTATCACAAAAGATAATCTTTTAATGCGAATGGGCGAAGAAGATTTTGATAAAGTAATAGAAGTGAACTTGAAATCAGTTTTTAACATGACTAAAGCCGTACAGCGTACCATGTTAAAACAACGAAAAGGTTCAATTATTAATATGAGTTCTGTAGTTGGTGTAAAAGGTAATGCCGGACAAACTAACTACGCAGCATCTAAAGCAGGAATCATAGGCTTTTCTAAATCTGTAGCATTAGAATTAGGATCGCGTAATATTAGAAGCAATGTCATTGCACCAGGTTTTATTGAAACTGAAATGACAGCAAAACTAGACGAAGAAACTGTAAAAGGTTGGAGAAGTGCCATTCCTTTAAAAAGAGGCGGTACACCAGAAGATATTGCTAATGCATGTGTGTTTTTAGCAAGTGATTTAAGTGCTTATGTTACAGGACAGACGCTTAATGTAGATGGTGGTATGTTAACTTAAACTGTCATTCCTGCGAAAGTAGGAATCTTATGATATTTCTCGAGATTTTAATGAATAAACTAACAATTATATACATAACAATTGCTGCAATTACAGCGCTTTTATTAGCGCTGTTTCAGTATTTGTATAAATCGAAATTAAAGTCTAATCTAAAATATATACTTATAACACTTAGAAGCATTTCAATCTTTGGCATTTTGTTATTGCTTATTAATCCTAAGTTTGAATCCTTTACCTATTTCGACGAAAAACCAACTTTAGTCATAGCTGTTGATAATTCGGAATCTGTCTCATATTTAAAACAAGATGAAAAGGCTAGGGAAGTGGTTGCTGCTCTAAAAGGGAATTCAGAATTAAATAAACGTTTTAATGTTCAGTCTTATAGCTTTGGTAAATCTGTTTCGACCTTAGATAGTTTAAATTTTAAGGAGCGTCAATCAAATTTAGCAATGGCTCTAAAGCAGTTTGGAGAAGTTTATGCCAATCAAACGGCTCCAATTATAGTATTAAGCGATGGGAATCAAACCTATGGTTCAGATTATAGTTATATAGCAAAAGGAGTTAAGCAACCNATTTATCCTATTATCCTTGGAGATTCTACTATTCATTCAGACTTAAGCATTAAACAACTCAATGTTAACCGTTATGTGTATTTAAAAAATAAGTTTCCTGTAGAAATTATTGCTAATTATAGTGGTAACGCATCTATCAATACGGAGCTTAAGATTTGGTCGGGAAATACTGTAGTCTTTAGAAAAACACTGCAGTTTAACGCTTCAAAACAGTCTGAAATTATCTCTACTGCATTGTTAGCAAATAGTGTAGGTGTTAAAACATATAGAGTAGAATTAGTTGCTTTAGACAGTGAAAAAAATACCGTAAATAACTTTAAAAATTTTGGTGTAGAAGTTATTGATCAAAAAACAAATATTGCAGTAGTTTACAATTGGTTGCATCCAGATTTAGGAGCTTTAAAAAAAGCGATTGAAAGTAATGAACAGCGAAGTGTTACACTTATAAAACCCAAAGCATATTTAAATAAAATTAATGACTTTCAATTAGCAATATTATATCAGCCAGATAATAGCTTTAATGTAGTCTTAAAAGAAATTAAGGAACAAAAAGTCAATACGTTCATTATTTCTGGGGCTACAACCAATTGGAATATCTTAAATGAAAGTCAAGATTATTTTAAACAAAAAATTACCAATCAAACAGAGAACTATCAGCCAAGTTTAAATAGAAATTATGGCACTTTTATTGTTGAAAATTTAGACTTCAATAGTTTTCCTCCTTTAAAATCAGAGTTTGGTGCACTTCAAATTTCAGTTCCGCATGAAACTTTATTATATAAAACCGTCAATGGTATCACCACGGAAGATATATTATTAGCCACTTTTGAAGCAGATGCTACTAAACACGCCATTTTAAATGGAGAAGATATTTGGAGATGGAGAGCTCAATCATTTCTAAACACCAATGGTTTTAATGCATTTGATGAGTTTATAAATAAACTCGTTCAGTATTTAAGCTCAAACAAGAAACGAAAAAGAATTAATATCGATTATAAATCGTTTTATAATGGTAATGATGATGTAATTATTTCTGCACAGTATTTTAATAAGAATTTTGAGTTTGATAATTCGGCATCGTTAAGTGTTGTGTTAAAAAACAAGGATACTGAAAGCGTTAAAGAAGTTCCGCTGTTATTAAATAATGGAAATTATAGCGTAGATTTAAGTGGTATTGATGCTGGTTTGTATGATTTTACGGTTAAACATAATTTAGAATCTGTTGCTGCATCTGGAAGTTTTCAAATTTTAGAATACAATGTAGAACAGCAGTTTTTAAATGCAGATGTTACTAAGTTAAATGCCTTGGCAAATAATAGTAATGGTGAAGCGTATTTTGCATCTCAATTAGAGCTATTAACAACCAATATACTTAGTGACAATCGTTATAAAACCATTCAGAAAAGCACTAAAAATATCGTATCTTTGATTGATTGGAAATATCTACTCGGTTTAATAGCTTTAAGCCTTTTCATTGAGTGGTTTATTAGAAAATATAACGGATTAATTTAAATAAATAATAATGGAAAAATTACCAAAAATAGGATTGCCAATTTTAATAGGAGTGATACTTTTAATTATAGTTTTAGCTAAATCTGCTGTAACCTTAGATTCTGGTCATGCAGGTATATTATATGAAACGCTTAATGGAGGTGTAGATCCTGATAAAGATCCATTGGGTCCTGGTTTTCATATAATAGCACCATGGAATCGTGTAATTGATTATGAAACACGTCAGCAAGAAGTACCTGAAAAGATGTCTGTTTTATCTTCAAATGGATTAGATATTAAACTGGATGCTTCNGTGTTATACCAACCAGATATTAAAAATTTAGGACGATTACACAACCAAAANGGTGAAAGTTACTTGAGTCGTGTTTTACAACCTGCTATTAGAAGTGCAGCTAGAAGTGTCGTAGGAAGATATACTCCTGAGCAGTTGTATTCTAGTAAAAGAGATGCAATTCAAGAAGAAATTTATGAAGAGACTAAAAAAATCGTAGAGCCACAATTTATTCAACTAAATGATATCTTAATTAGAGACGTTACTTTACCACCAACAATTAAGGAAGCTATTGAAAGAAAATTAAAACAAGAGCAAGAATCTTTAGAATATGAATTTAGATTGGTAACGGCGCAAAAAGAAGCTGAAAAAGTAATTATTGAAGCACAAGGTAAAGCAGATGCTAACCGAATTCTAAGCGCATCTTTAACGGATAAAATCTTACAAGACAAAGGAATTGAAGCAACAGTAAAATTATCTGAATCATCAAATAGTAAAGTTATTGTTATAGGATCTGGTGATAGTGGAATGCCAATTATATTAGGTAATCAGTAGAACAAAATTACCCTATTTATATTTAAAACCCTTTTGAGATATCATTAGGGTTTTCTTTTTTTTATACATAAAAAATGATAACTAATGGTAATAATGTATTAGGTTAAATGTATGTTTTTATCGATTAAGTTAGTGATTTTTGTATTTTTTATATATAAAAAATGTATTTTGTACATGTTTAATGAATCCCAAATCTTATGAAACCGATAAACCTACTAATTGTATTACTATTTTTTTCTTTTATATCTAAAGCTCAAGAACAACAATGTGCTTTTGATGTTATAAGACAGCAACAGCGTCAAAATTCAAATTTTGTTGAGTTAGAAAGACGCGCTGAAGAAAAAATAAAAAGCGCCATTCAGAGTCCTGACTTTTACTCAAGAAGTACAGCTGGTTCTGTAATAACAATTCCTGTGGTTGTACATGTTTTACATTTGGGTGAAGCTGTTGGATCCGGTACTAATATTTCTGATGCTCAAATACAAAGTAGTATTGATAATCTAAANGATTATTATAGAGGTCAAATTCCAACTAGTCCCATAGATTTTGAAATAGAATTTGCATTAGCACANAGTGACCCTAGTTGCAATGCTACAACGGGTATAAATAGAATAGATGCTTCTGGTGTGCCAGGCTATTTATCAGATGGTGTTTCTTTTGAAGGCGCAGGAGCAGAAGAAGAGGTCTTAAAAGATTTAAGCCGTTGGCCAGAAACAGACTATTTTAATATTTGGATTGTCACAGAAATAGACGGTAATAATGGTGGTTTTGGTTATCAAGGCTATGCNAATTTTTATTATGGAAGTGCGTATGAAGGTTCTGTAATGATGTACTCTGTTTTTGGTTATGACCCTACTAATGCNAATCCGTCTTGGCCATTACATTCTGCTAGAGACAACGGAACAGTAGTACATGAAGCAGGTCATTATTTTCACTTATTTCATACGTTTCAAGGTGATGATGGTGGAGGAACATGTCCTGGAGACAATGTTGTTGGTACAGATAGTGATGGTTGTGCAGATACAGTACCTCACAAAAGAGAGACAAGTACATGTCCTGCTATAAATAGTTGTACGCTTGCGCCCTGGGTAGATAATAATACCATAAATAATATAATGAGTTATTATTATTGTGCAGATAGACTTACTAATGATCAAAAAACAAGAGTAAGAGCTGCTATGGAAGGTACATCGATTGCTAATTCTAAAGCTTCAGAGTCACCAAATTTAAGTTATGCATCTCCAAGTTNGGTATGTGCAATAAATACAGCAACAAATTTAACCAATTCTGCAGGTATCATAAATGTTGAGTTAAATGGTGTAACATTTAGTTCTAGCACAACAGGCGAAGATGGTGGTAATATTAATAATGCTGCCAATTGTAATAATTATTTTGAAATTGACACAGCTATTTCTAATACTATTAATGTTGATCTTTGGATTAATTTTCATCAGCTTGGTATATGGATAGATTGGAATGATGATGGAGACTTTGATGATGAAGCAGAGCAACAACATCTTTCACAAGATATAGAAGATTATGGTTCAGTTTCTGTTGCTTTAACCTATCCAACAGTGATTCCTTATGGAGAATACGTAAGAGTACGTTTAATCACAGAATTGGATGACAGATATGGGTTCCCGGTATTAAGTTCGGCATGTCCTCCTTCTTTAGTTTATGGTCAATATGAAGATTACTCCATTTATATAAAACCAGGAGGTCCTATTACCTATACTTATGATAATGGTTGGTTGCCTAGTGATCCTATAGGTGTATCTAATTCTAGTGATACCATTATAATTGAGTCTGGTACTGCTAATATCTCAGCTGATACTAATTGTAATACATTAACTGTAAATCCTGGTGCGGCTTTAACTATAGATTCAGGTGTTACGCTTACGGCAACCACGGTAGATTTAAACTCGACATCACAACTTTTTTCAAGTTTAATATCTGATGGTACAATTACGGGTGTTGTAAATTATCATAAGTATACATCGCAAATAGGAACAAACGATTTAATTTCTGCACCAATTTCAGGACAATTATTTCCTGCTTTTGCTGCTTTAAATACAAACTTGGCAGCAGCTGCTATTACAATAAGAGCTTTTGCACCTTATAATACATCGGTTGGAGCTTATCAAAATTATGATGTAGCTGCAAATGCATTAACTACAATTGATGCAGGAACAGGTTACAGAGCAGCAACAACAGATGGAAGTAATTTAACTTTTGCAGGTATTGCTAGAACAGATGACGTACTTGATGTGCCTATTTCTGATGCAACTGCAGGTTATGCGTGGAACTTAATTGGAAATCCATATCCTTCGTATATTGATTTTGAAATCTTTTTTACGACTAATGCAAGTGAGTTTGATCCCAATAGTGCGTTTCAAGCCATTTATGGTTATGATGGAGATGCTTCTAATGGTTGGACCGTATGGAATTTAGCAACTATAGCAGATGGAACTGTTACCGAGTTAATTACGCCAGGACAAGCGTTTTTTGTTAAATCTAAAACAGGAGGTGGTATGGTTGATTTTACCAAAGCAATGCGTCGTACAGGTAGTTCTGATGATTTTATTGTAGGTAGAAACTCTTCAGCAAATGTTGTTTCCTCTCAATTAAATTTAACTAGCACGTCTAAAAAAGCGTCAACACAAATTTACTTTATTGAAGGTACCACTAGAGGCTTAGATGTTGGTTATGATGCAGGTTCTTATAATGCAGGTAGTGTAGATTTTTCAATATTTTCAAATTTAGTAGAAGATAATACAGGTGTAGATATGACAATACAGTCTTTACCTTATAATGATATTAATGATGTTGTTATCCCTCTTGGTATAAAGGCTAATGCTAATGAAGACTTAACTATTTCTATTGACAATATTTCGGCATTACCTGTTGGTGTTAATATTTATTTAGAAGATAGTTTTGAAAACAGTCTAACCTTATTAAATGATAATGCTTATACGTTTAATTCG
>JGI24723J26617_10001895_pt1 | contig 17636 bp, 14 predicted proteins | sample Cruoilmetagenom6_FD_26617 | JGI IMG/M metagenome (IMG submission 26617)
TAAGTTCAGGCATCACTTGCAAAACAGATCGGGGCGGCAGGGAAACCTGCCGCCCCTTTCTTTTGGGCATCATCCGCCTGAAAAAGCAGTAGCCGATTGCTCAGTAGGTAACGATCTTCACCTTGGCTCCAGCTGCCAGCCTCGAACTTGAATTCANGCCGTTCAATACCAGGAAGCGATTAAGCCGGTTATCCCCGTAAGCCATTTTCGCGGCCAGTGTTTCCAGCGTATCGCCTGATTTCACTGTCACTACATCAATCTTGCGAGCCTTGACCTGGCCCGCCTCGGTCGATGAAATCCGTCTCATCGAATTGAACATCGGACTGAACACGGCATTCTTACCAGCCGGTGCGATCGTCATGAAATGATATGCTTTGTCTTTCGCAAACTCATACGCAAACACGATAACATCCACCTCGCCTTTGCCATTGTTGACGCGAGCTATGCCATAAGCGGCTGACAGACCGTTGATGGTGGTTCGTTTTATCTCTTGCGGCGACACTTTCTGTTGCCCCTCCCCGCTCAGCGCTGAAAATGCGCTTCGGATATAGCCGTCCAGATCCCCGCTGTATTTGGCTCCGGAAAACTGGGCCTTGCCAGATTGGCCGTTGATCGAGACTGCCCGGGTGCCGTTGATCATGTAGAAACCATCGGGCGCCTGGAAATGAAGGCGCAGTTCTGGATGAGTGAAATTGCGCCCATCTACAATGCCTTGCTTGGGGTCATCACCATACGTCAGGCCNTCNATNCGCGTGAGATACGTGTTGCGATTGGTNGTGCCAGTGGCATTTGCACCGGCTTGCCGCAGTGCCGCAGGNACGCGTGTTTCAGGAGCTGGATGGGTTTGCGCCCATTCCGGGGCCTTGTTCGAAGTCCCTCGCATCTGCGCTTCAAGTGCATTCTGGCGTGCCAGGCTTTCCAGCACAGTCGACATGGATCGCGGATCGTATCCGGCGCGCCGCAGATACTCAATGCCCAGATTGTCCGCTTCCAGCTCCTGGGATCGCGAATAGGACAGCGTCAGTAGCTGAGAGCCTTGCGAAAAGACCTGCTGCCCGAGCCGTCCCAACCCCGAATCGCCAAGCAGAACGCCAGAAAGGATCGTCCCAAGAACGCCGATGACGGAATTGCGCGTTGCTGTTTTCTGGCGCTTCGCTGAGTGGCGCGCTGCGACGTGGCCAACCTCATGGCCAAGGACGCCGGCCATTTCTGCCTCATTGTTCATCAACACAGCCAGCTGGCGCGTGACGTAAACATAGCCGCCTGGAATGGCGAATGCGTTATTCACTGGCGAGTTGAGTAGCGTGACAGTGAAATCACCAGTCGCGTTGCTCATGCCGGACTGGACCGCGATATTCTTGCCGACGGATTCGACATAGGCGAATTGCGGCCCGGAAACTTTGCCGCCGAACTCTGCCAGCAGTTGGGGATGTGCTTTCGCGCCTTGCTGTTTATCCGCCGCGCTGATCGAATCGACAGTCGTCGGCAGACCCGCAGTACTCTCCGATCCACCGGAAGGCGTCGAACAGCCCTGCAACGCCAATGCCAGCGTCGCGACAGTCGCGAGCGCCAGTGACTTGCGCGTACCGGACATAGGCTCTGGCAAGCTAAACTTCGGCATTGCGGCATCTCCTGCTATGGTTATCAAACTCTTACCTAGCGTCTGGACCGGTGCAACTCAACTTTCAGGTCCAGCACCGCGCCGCCCAGGCCCCTCATCTCGCCGCATCCCCTCGCCCAGCGGGTGCCTTGCATTGACAAGTGCGACCAGCCGCGCGCTGTCGACGTGCGTATAGATTTGCGTTGTCGCGATATCGGCATGACCGAGCAATGTCTGGAGGACGCGCAGGTCCGCACCGCCTTCGAGAAGATGAGTAGCAAATGCGTGCCGCAAGACGTGAGGCGAGACTTTTTCCGGCGCGATTCCGGCCCTGGCAGCCAGATCCCGCAATACCTGAAATAGCCATACCCGCGTCAGATGTCCGGCTTTTCCGCGCGACGGGAACAGGAACCGCGATTCGCCCAGGCGCACCGCAAGCCACCGCGACAGCGCCGTCCGGGCCCGACCGCTGACCGGCACCATCCGTTCTTGCCCGCCCTTGCCAGTGACAGTCAGGAAAGGCGCATCGCGCGGGACGGCGTTGAGCGGGAGCGAGACAAGTTCGCTTGCCCGCAAGCCCGATCCGTAGAGCAATTCAAGCAACGCCAGCAACCGCAGCGCAGATGGTTTATCGCCGCTCGCCTCTTCTTCGGCTCGGCCCAGGAAAGCCTCTACTTCGGAATGTGAGAGCAAGCGCGGCAAGGGCCTTTGGCTGCGCGGACGCGGCAAGGCGGGCGAAGGATCGTCCGTCCTGATGCCTTCATCAACGAGAAAACCGTAGTACTGCCGCAGAGCCGAACATTTGCGCGCAAGACTCGACGCTGCGAGTCCGGACCATGTGTCGCCAAGCGAGGCAAGTGCTGCAACATCCGCTGTTGCAAGGTGCCCCACGGCCTCATGCGCAGCTTCAAGGTCACGTCGATATGCCAGAATCGTATTTTCAGCGGCGCCTCGCTCAGCCGCGAGCATCATCAGGAACTGCTCGATTGTGCTGCTGCTCACCCCTCACCACCCAAGACCGGGATACATGCACATCGCGCAGCCTTCAGCCCCTTGCCACGGCTTCGGCCGCAATCATCCGCGCCTCAGCCTTAAGTCCGGCGCGCCGCAATCCCGACACGATGTGAAAAAGATAGCGCGGTGTCATCTTGTCCCAACTGGTTCCCTGCATTCCAAGTGTGGCAAGCACCGCAACAAGCCCAGGATTACGACGCTCCACCGCAGCATCTATCAGGTTTGTCCAGTGCGATTCGCGATCGAGGTCAATATCGAGACGTCCTTCGAAACTTGCCTTCGTTTTCGCCGATATCCGGTCAAGCCCGGCAAGGCCGGCAAGGAGGAACGCGGATTTTCGCAATTCCACACTTTCATCATCATCAAAGAACGTATCTAGCGTTTCGGCATCAACAGGCGATGTCCGCTTTTCCGCTGCCAACGCAAGCAGCGCCCATGCCTCGCTTCCAGCCTCTGCAACATCTGCCCAGCGCATCGCATTTTGATCAAGGCCCGCAGTCAGCATCGAGGCTATGAGAGCCGGAGCGCTTTCACGCAGATCCGCATCAACAGGCATCCGGGCCGCCGCATAGGCTGTCAGGACCTGGCGCGAGTATTGTTCAAGCGGGCCTTCCGCTTCGGTCCACAATTCCTGCATCGCCAAAAGCCGGGCCACCGGCTCAGCAAGCGTATAGGCATCACGCAACTTGTCAGCCCGACCTTCCAGGGGCCCATTTATGTCCTCGTTGACATAGATCTGGCTATACAAGTCCACCATTGCGGCGCTGGAAAGAACGCCCATCCCTCCAGCGCGATCAGCGGCATCGGCCCTGTCGGCCAGTCCCAGCATCGGTGCCAGCGCAGCTGTCCCCGCATAGCGCCGCCCGGTCTCTTTCATCAGCCGCTCCGGCGGGACCAGGCCGACAGCGATTGTCAGCCCGTATCGCCACGGCGTCATGTCATTCACGCCTTCCCACTCGATCGCCACGGCGCGCCGTGCTTTTCCGGCCGCGCCAGCGTACTTCTGAGCCAGCAGCAAGTCGATCTTGGGCATCGCCTTGTCCTTNATTGCACGGTCAAGGCGGCGAAGCGCATAATTCCCGTCACCGCGAAACGCGCTGCAAATCGAACTTGCGGCTNTCCACTGGGGGTCTTCCCGTTTGCTGCCATGAGTCATCATTGCCGGGCATATGCCGGTGAAGTCTGCATTGGCGATGTATGTATCAAACGCAGCATCGGTCAGCNTTGGCGTGTAGTTGCGAGGATCGACGTCCTGGACGATCGCGCGCGCAGCTTCCACTTCGCCCATCCGCACCAGCAAACTGGCGCGCAACGCTGCAAAATCAGCCGGATTCATACCCTTGGGCGCATCCAACCGCGAGGCAAGNGCCCGGCGAAGGAGAATATGCCCCCAGCGAGAGACCAACCGTCCGCGATTGCCTGCCAGCATGGCCCGCACCAGAGAGGCATTCTGACGCGAGAACGACGTAGCTGCGAATCCGCCTTCGCGCTGGTCGATCACGCCAACTTGCTTCAGCGAGCGCCGCGCAGCAGCCGGAATATCGAATCCCGGCGAAAGACCCAGAGCATCCTCAAGCTCTTCAGGCGACATTTCTTCCAGTTCTTCGAGCGATGGCAACTTGGCTAGAAATTCCGCGTCCGGGGCGACAGCAGCCGTTGCTTCATCCGAAACACCTGACGGGCCGGGGACCGACTGGACAACCGGAGCCGAACCAGGCCTTGGCGCGCTGCCCGAAGGTGCAGGCGTTGGTGACGGTGTGGGAGCAGGAGAGGGAGCAGGCGCACGCACGGGCGCGGGATCGTCAAAACCTGGCGGCAACAGCGATTCAGGCGCGTCTTGTGCCAATGCCCATGCAGACGTCAGTGCAAGCGCAGCACCGCCAAGCAAGATGGCCATTCTCATTGCGGAATCTCCGGAACGGGTATCGGCTTAACAATATTATCCAGTGGCTCATGCCCGCCGTCCAGCCAGGCAACACCAAGCACGATGGCGCAGACAACGCTTAGAAATGCCAAAATCCGGTTCCAGCGCATGCCAGTCGTCACTTCCGTCCCTTTGCCGATGCTTGCATGGCCGGTTAGCCCATCTATAGCCATTGCTGCAATGGACGTTACAAAATCTGGAAGCAACGACTCGAATGTCTCGAAGGTCGCAAATCGGATCGATCGACCGATTGTGCTGGTTGGCATGATGGGCGTGGGCAAGTCGAGTGTGGGCAAGCGTCTTGCAGCCCAGCTTGAATTTTCGTTCATCGACGCCGACGATGAAATCGAACAGTCAGCGCAACTGTCGATCCCGGAAATTTTCGAAAACTATGGAGAAGACTATTTCCGCGACGGTGAGCGGCGAGTCATCGCCCGATTGATCGAAGAGGGCAGTCGCCAGAAAATCATCGCCACCGGCGGCGGCGCGTTTTGCGACGAACAGACCCGTGCGCTCATTCTCAAAAAGGCCATTGCAGTCTGGCTCGATAGCGACATCGATACGCTCGTCGAGCGGACTGGCCGCAAAGACAACCGACCGCTGCTCAAGCAGGGCAACCCGCGAGAGATACTCACCCGGCTGCGCAATGAGCGCTTCGGGGCCTATTCCCAGGCACCAATTCAGGTAACGAGTGCAGAAGGCCCACACAGCCACACGGTTACCAAGATCATCGAAGGCATCGACAAATGGCTGTGATTCCGGTCAACATAGCAGGCCGCCCATATGACGTTCGTGTCGGAGCCGGATTGCTGGCCGACCTTGTCGAGCACTGCCGCGGCAAACTGCGCAAACGCGAAGTACCGATTATCACGGACCGCAACGTCCACGCTGCCTGGGGCGAGACTGTCGAGGCGGCGCTGCGTGACAATGGACATATGCCGTTGTGGCGCATCCTGCCACCCGGCGAAAAAACCAAGAACTGGGACGAACTGGCGAAAACCGTAGACTGGCTGCTGGCCAGCGAAGTCGAACGCGGAGACCATATCCTTGCGCTTGGCGGCGGAGTTATCGGAGACCTCACCGGCCTTGCTGCGGCAATCGTCAAACGCGGCTGCAATTTTATCCAATTGCCCACAACGCTGCTGGCGCAAGTCGATTCAAGTGTCGGCGGCAAGACTGCGATCAATACGTCGGCAGGAAAAAATCTGGTCGGCGCTTTTCATCAGCCTTCGCTCGTCCTGGCGGATCTCGCCGTGCTGGATACGCTGCCGGAACGCGAATTGCTCGCTGGCTATGCCGAAGTCGTGAAATACGGCCTGATTGGTGACGCGGTTTTTTTCGCCTGGTGCGAGGAGAACGGTAAAGACGTACTCGCCGGCGATCCCGGCAAGCGTGAATACGCCGTGAGCCACAGTGTAGCGGCCAAAGCGCGGATTGTCGCACAAGACGAACGCGAAACCAGCGGAACGCGAGCCTTGCTCAATCTTGGCCATACATTCGGCCATGCGCTTGAGGCCGAGAACGGTTACAGCGGCGAGCTGCTCCACGGGGAAGCCGTCGCCATCGGCATGGTCCTCGCCGCCCGGTATTCTGCGCGGCTGGGCCATATGCCGAGGGTCAGCGCAGATCGCATTGCCAGTCACTTTGCCAACGTCGCAATGCGCGGCGAGATTTCCCAATTGGGCCTATCGTGCAAAGGCGAGGCGCTGGTCAGCCATATGCTTCATGACAAAAAGATGGACGCAGGCACCCTACCCTTCATCCTGATGAAAGGCATCGGCGCGGCCTACCTCGATAGCGAAGTAGCGCTGGCAGATGTGGCAGTATTCCTTGACGAAGAGCTGGCCCGCTAGTCAGCCGAACAGCGCAATCGACTGAACGCCTGACGGCACCGGTTCACCCTCGGCCTTCCAGATCGACCCGTTCTGGAACGCTATTGATGCTCAACTCGCTTGCGACTGGTCCCATAAACACGAAACTGGCAGTAAGTCCCACGCCCTTTTCGCTTTGGATCTGCGCCGAAACGCGCCAGCCTCAACCCTCAGCGATTTCGAGGCCAACAGGTTGGAGAAACTCATTCCATTTCAAGGATGATCGCGTCCACAGCAAGGCTATCGCCAGCCTTGGCGTTGATCTTGGCGACGACGCCTGCTTTTTCAGCGCGCAGGATATTCTCCATCTTCATCGCTTCAACCACGGCGAGCGGCTGGCCGGATTCGACACTATCGCCTTCTTCAACGTCCAGCGAAACGAGCAAGCCCGGCATCGGGCAAATGAGGAACCCGGAAAGGTCTGGCGGGATCTTTTCGATCATGTGATCCGCAAGATGTCCGATATTCGCAGGCAAGACATCCAGAACATGAGCCGCGCCGCGCGTCGTCATGCGAAAGCCAGTACGGGTTACATCGAGTTTCACAGCGATTGCTTCACCGCCGACTTCGGTTTCGATCAACCGGTCGCCGGGCGCATACTCCATTGCCAACTCAAGCGCTTCGCCATCAACAAACACATCCTCACCGCCCAGAAACACGACATGGGCCGCTCCACCCATGGTGACGCTCCATTCGAAGGGCGGATCAAGCGTTTCAGCAAGCTGGCCGTTGACGCGGCGCGCTCGATCAGCGCGTGCTGTTGCAACAAACCCGGCGATCGCAGCAAGCTTTCTTGTCAAATCGTCCGAAGGCGGTGCGCCAGTGAATCCGTCGGGATATTCCTCGGCGATGAAACCGGTGGTCAAGTCGCCCGAGCGGAAACGCGGGTGCTGCATGATGGCCGATAGGAAGTCGACGTTGTGCCCAAGCCCGTCAATCTCGAATGTATCGAGCGCGGCGACTTGCTTGTCGGCAGCCTCGTCGCGGGTTTCGCCCCAAGTAATCAGCTTGGCAATCATCGGGTCATAGAACATTGAGACTTCGCCGCCTTCATAGACGCCATCATCGACACGGACGCCATCGACACCGCGCCGGCCGTTCTCGGCATCGTCCTCGGTCCAGCCCTCGACTGGCGGACGATAGCGCGAAAGTCGCCCGGTTGACGGCAGGAAGCCGCGATAAGGATCTTCGGCATAGACGCGGTTTTCAATTGCCCAACCGTCTATTTTCACGTCATTTTGCGTGATTTCCAACTTCTCGCCAGCGGCAACGCGGATCATTTGTTCGACCAGATCGACGCCAGTGATGCATTCGGTGACAGGATGTTCGACCTGCAGGCGCGTGTTCATTTCCAGGAAGTAGAAACTCTCGCCGGTCTTGTCCGCGCCCGAAACGATCAGCTCAACTGTACCCGCGCTGTGATAGTCGACCGCGCTTGAAAGTGCGACGCACTGCTCGCCCATTGCCTTGCGCATTTCCGGCGTAACGAACGGCGATGGCGCTTCCTCAACAACCTTCTGGTGGCGGCGCTGGATCGAGCATTCGCGCTCGTTGAGATAGATGATATTGCCGTGCTTATCGCCCAGCACCTGAATTTCGATGTGCCGCGGGTCTTCGATGAATTTCTCAATAAACACGCGGTCATCACCGAATGAATTGAGGCCTTCGCGCTTGGTCGCCTCAAAGCCTTCGCGCACATCCTTTTCATTGTAGGCAAGGCGCATGCCTTTGCCGCCGCCGCCGGCTGAGGCCTTCATCATCACCGGATAGCCAATCTCGTCCGAAATCTTCACGGCATGTTCGGTGTCGTCGATCTCCCCGACAAATCCGGGCACGACATTCACGCCCGCTGCCATCGCCAGCTTTTTCGATTCAATCTTGTCGCCCATCGCAGCAATTGCGTTCACCGGCGGGCCGATAAATTCGATACCCGCTTCAGCCAGAGCTTCGGCAAACGAAGTCCGCTCGGACAGGAAGCCATAGCCGGGGTGCACAGCATCCGCGCCGGTCTGCTTGGCAGCTTCGATGATCTTGTCGGCGATCAGATAGCTCTCNGACGCAGGCGGAGGACCGATATGTACCGCCTCGTCCGCCATCCGCACGAACGGCGCGCGCGCGTCCGCATCGGAATAGACGGCAACCGTCTCGATACCCATGCGGCGAGCCGTTTTGATAACGCGGCATGCAATTTCACCGCGATTGGCGATCAGGATTTTCTTGAACATACGGGTCCTATTGTTCGATCAGGAATTGAAGTTGTTGCGTGCGATCATTGGTCAAGCCCGTTTTGCAAGTGCTTACCATGAATGATTCCATCGAGCCGCCTCTGAACAGATAACCCGAGGTCGTGCAATGCGCATCGCGGTATTTGATCCAGGCACGCTGGGCATCGAGCAGCGTGGCGAAGTATCCGGGCCGCTTGTCATAGGCAGCATCCCATTCGGCATCGCGGCGCTTCATTTCGGCGGCNGTTTTCTTCCACTGCGCGTTGAGCGCGCCGTCGGCTTTGTTAAAATCCTGCGCNGCGCAGTAATTCATTTCCTGCTGCGGGCCGGGATCCGCACAGTTCCATTGAGGGGCGGCCGGACCAGAAGCGGCAAGGTAGAGCGCGAGAGCGATCACTCCGCTGCCTCCTGGATGCCGCACGCACGCATCGGTTCTTCGCCGGTCAGCGCGGTCAGACCAAGCTTGGCGAACAGCGCTGCGTCGGCATCGTCTCCAGCATTGTCAGCGGTGAGCAGTTTGTCCCCGGTGAAGATCGAGTTCGCACCCGCCATGAAGCACAGCGCCTGGGCTGCCTCGCTCATGCTTTCGCGCCCCGCGGACAGCCGCACCATGCTCATCGGCATCGTGATCCGGGCCACTGCAACAGTGCGCACGAATTCAATATCATCAATTTTCGCCAGCGGCGTATCGGCAAGCATATCGCCCAGTACCGTGCCTTTGACCGGGACCAACGCGTTGACTGGCACGGACTCAGGATGGCGTTCCAGCGAGGCCAGAGTGTGCACGAACCCGACGCGATCCTCGCGCGTTTCGCCCATGCCGACAATTCCGCCCGAGCAGACATTGATCCCCGCACTGCGCACATTGCCGAGCGTTTCCAGCCGATCATCCATCGTCCGGGTAGAGATGACACGCTCATAATACTCGGGGCTGGAATCTATGTTGTGGTTGTAATAGTCGAGCCCCGCTTCGGCGAGCATGTCGGCTTGCTTTGGCGTCAACATGCCAAGCGTCATGCAGGTTTCGAGGCCCATCGCCCGCACGCCTTTGACGATCTCGACAACCTTGGGCATGTCGCGATCCTTGGGATTGCGCCATGCTGCACCCATGCAGAACCGCTGCGATCCTGCATCCTTTGCCTGCGCGGCAGATTGCAGCACCTGCCGCACATCCATCAGCTTGGTCGCCTCGACGCCGCTGTCGGCATGAACCGATTGCGAGCAATATCCGCAATCCTCCTGGCAACCGCCGGTCTTGATCGAAAGCAGTGTGCACAGCTGAACTTCGCCCGCACTGTGATGCGCACGATGCACCTCGGCTGCTTGAAACAGCAGCTCAGTGAACGCCAGGTCGAACAACCCGGCGATTTCTTGGCGCGTCCAGTCAGTGCGGATGTCTGCCATACTCAGACTTGCTCCAGCGCCTGCGAGATATCGGCGATGATGTCGTCGATGTGTTCGATGCCAACGGAGACCCGCACGACATCCGGCCCGGCCCCTGCCGTGACGAGTTCGTCATCCGAAAGCTGGCTGTGCGTCGTCGATGCCGGATGGATGATAAGCGAGCGCGTATCGCCGATGTTTGCAAGGTGGCTGAACATCTCGACCGATTCGACCAGCTTGACGCCCGCGTCATAGCCGCCTTTCAATCCGAACGTGAAAACCGCCCCGCCTTTTCCGCCAAGATATTGATTACAGAGCGTATTATATGGATCGTCGGCAAGCGCCGCATAGGAGACCCAATCGATTTTCGGATGATCCTTAAGCCACGTCGCCAGCGCCAGGGCATTTTCACAATGTCGCTCCATTCGCAGCCCGAGCGTCTCCATTCCGGTCAGCGCAAGGAAAGCGTTGAACGGCGCCATCGCCGGCCCAAAGTCACGCAGGCCAAGCACCCGGCAACCGACAATGAAAGAGATCGGCCCAATCGGGGCAAGCGCATCTGCCAGCACCGCGCCGTGATAGGATGGGTTCGGCTGTGTGAGGCTGGGAAACTTGTCGCTGGCCTTCCAGTCAAACTTGCCTGAATCGACAATCACCCCGCCGACTGCATTGCCATGGCCGTTGAGAAATTTCGTAGTCGAATGAACAACGATGTCAGCGCCGTGCTCAATCGGGCGGCACAAAGCTGGCGAAGCCATCGTGTTGTCCACGATCAGCGGCACGCCTGCATCGTGCGCGACTTTTGCAATTGCCGCTATGTCCTGAACAACGCCGCCCGGATTGGCCAGGCTCTCTATGAACACGCAGCGCGTCTTGTCATCGATGGCCGCGGCGACCTTGGCAGGATCACTGGCATCGACAAAGCGCCCTTCCCAGCTGAACTTATCAATCGCGTTGCCGATCTGGTTAAGCGACCCGCCATAAAGCTTGTTCGCGGCAACGATGTTACAGCCCGCATCCATCAGCGTGTAAAATGCCAGGAATTGCGCGGCATGTCCCGATGCCACTGCGAGCGCGCCGACGCCGCCTTCAAGCGCAGTGATCTTGCCTTCCAGCGCGTCGTTGGTGGGGTTCATGATGCGCGAATAGATGTTGCCGAATTCCTGCAGGCCAAACAGCCGCGCAGCGTGGCTGGTATCGTCAAACACGTATGACGCGGTCTGGTAAATCGGCGTGACCCGCGCGTTGGTCGTGGGATCAGGCGCGGTACCGGCGTGGACAGTTTGCGTTTCAAGTTTGTGCGTCATTTGAAAAATCTCCTGCTTCGTTGGTCCGCTACTCTGAACTTAATCGACTATTCCGCGGTTTCCATCACATTGCCAACCGGCGGCATGTTGTGCCCAAGCAAGCGCAGCATATCGGCCGCGCATTCAACGACGTTCGAGCCGGGTCCGTAGATCCCCTGCACGCCTGCATCTTTCAGAAAATCATAATCCTGCGGCGGAATAACGCCGCCTGCAACAACCTTGATGTCAGGACGGCCAGCTTCTTTCAGGTGGACAATCAGTTCGGGAATAAGCGTCTTGTGCCCCGCAGCGAGCGAAGATGCACCGACGGCATCGACTTCATTTTCCAGCGCCATCTTGCAGGCCTCTTCCGGCGTCTGGAACAGCGGACCGCTGGTGACATCAAATCCCATATCAGAGAATGCCGAGGCGATGACATTCGCGCCGCGATCATGGCCGTCCTGGCCCATCTTGGCGACGAGCAGGCGCGGCTGACGCCCAAGGCGCGTCGCGACNGCTGCCACACCTTCGGTCACTTGCTGATAGCGACTGTCGTTTGCGTAGGCCTTGCCGTAAATGCCCTTCACAGGNGTGGGGACGGTATCGTAACGGCCGAACACGGCTTCCATCGCATCGGAAATTTCGCCCANAGTNGCNCGNTGCCTTGCGGCATTCACAGCCAGTTCAAGGACATTGCCACTGCCATTCGAACCTTCGGTTAGCGCAGCCAGTGCCTCCCGGCATTTTGCCTCGTCGCGGGCTTCACGCGTCTGCTTGATGCGGGCAACCTGCGCTTCGCGGACCTTGTGATTGTCAACCTCAAGTGTGTCGAGCTGCTCTTCCTCGTCCTTGCGGTATTTGTTGACGCCAACAATCACGTCATCGCCTTGGTCAACGCGNGCCTGCTTTGCCGCAGCGGCTTGCTCGATCAGCGATTTGGGCATGCCGCTATCGACTGCCTTGGTCATGCCGCCAAGACCATCGACTTCCTCGATCAGCGCCCAGGCATCGTCGACCAGTTGCTTGGTCAACGCTTCAATGTAGTACGAACCGCCAAGCGGATCGACGACATTGCAAATGCCAGATTCCTCCTGAAGGACAAGCTGGGTGTTGCGCGCAATGCGTGCCGAAAAATCGGTCGGTAACGCGATTGCCTCGTCCAGCGCATTGGTGTGGAGCGACTGCGTGCCGCCCAGCGTTGCCGCCATCGCCTCAATCGTCGTGCGGATCACGTTGTTGTAGGGATCCTGCTCCTGCAGCGAGACGCCGCTGGTCTGGCAGTGCGTGCGCAGCATCTTGGAGCGATCTTTCTGTGCGCCCAGGCCATCCATCACGCGCCACCACAATGTGCGTGCAGCGCGCAGCTTGGCGACTTCCATGAAGAAGTTCATGCCAATGCCAAAGAAGAATGACAGGCGCCCCGCAAACGCATCGATGCCCATCCCGGCCGCCATCGCCCGCTGCACATATTCCTTGCCGTCAGCAATTGTAAAAGCAAGCTCCTGCACCGCCGTCGCCCCGGCTTCATGCATGTGATACCCAGAGATCGAGATGCTGTTGAATTTAGGCATCTTTTCAGAGGTATAACTGATAATATCTGACACAATCCGCATCGATGGCTCAGGCGGATAGATATAGGTGTTGCGGACCATGAACTCTTTGAGAATATCGTTCTGGATCGTGCCGTTGAGCTGCTCGGTCGGCACGCCCTGCTCTTCACCGGCGACGATATAAAACGCCATCACCGGGATCACCGCACCGTTCATCGTCATCGAAACTGACATTTCATCGAGCGGGATACCGTCAAACAGGATCTTCATATCCTCGACAGAATCGATGGCGACGCCTGCCATGCCAACATCGCCGACAACGCGCGGATGATCGGAATCATAGCCGCGGTGCGTGGCAAGGTCGAAGGCGACAGACAGGCCTTTCTGGCCNGCCTTGAGATTGCGCCGATAGAACGCGTTGGATTCCTCGGCGGTCGAGAAACCGGCGTACTGGCGAATNGTCCACGGACGCCCGGCATACATCGAGGCTTTCACACCGCGCGTGAAGGGAGCAAAGCCCGGCAGGCCCGGTTCATCGGCATCATCGGCGGTATAGAGCGGCTTGATGGCAAAGCCCTCGGGCGTTTGCCAGGTCAGATCCCTGCCCTTCACTTCCTTTTCGGCAAGTGCTTTCCAGTCTTCGGTCGTCGGTTTATCGGTCATCTGCCAGATCTCGCAATTCTAACAATGTCGTCATGCTGAACTTGTTTCAGCGTCCTTGTCGCCATCCGTACTGGCCGCGCCAGAANGCACGTTGGATCCTGAAACGGGTTCAGGATGACGGTTGAAACTTCAATGCGCCGCTTTGGGCGTTTCCATAATCTCGGTAAGCTGGCCGCCCATGTCCTTGGGGTGGACAAAGAATATCAGCGTTCCATGCGCACCGATGCGTGGCTCACCCAGAACGCGCTTGCCCTGACCTTCGAACCACGCTTTCGCTTCGTGAATATCTGCCACTTCATAGCAGATATGGTGCTGGCCACCGAGCGGGTTCTTCTCAAGCCATTTGCCAACCGCCGAGTCTGCCTTGGTCGGCTGGAGCAATTCGACTTGCGTCCCTGCAGTACCGTTCTCGCCCGGCGTGTTGACGAAGCAGACCCGCACTTGCTGGCTTTCAAGCACAAACGGCTCAGTAATGTCAGTTGCGCCCATCACATCCCGGTAAAACGCAATCGATGCGTCGAGATCTGGCGTCGCAACGCCGATGTGGTTCATCCGTCCCAGCTTCATTCGCAATTCTCGATAATCATGGCGATGCCCTGACCGCCGCCGATGCACATTGTGATCAGGCCGTACTTGCCGCCGATGCGCTTGAGTTCGTAAGCGCACTTGAGCGTCAGGATACAGCCTGTTGCGCCAACGGGATGGCCGAGCGAGACGCCCGAGCCATTGGGGTTCACCTTCTCCGGATCGAAGCCCAGAACCTTGGCGACAGCAGCGGCTTGCGCGGCGAACGCCTCGTTCGATTCGATCACATCCATCTGGTCGAGCGACATTCCGGCGCGTTCAAGCGCAATGGGAACCGCCTTGATCGGGCCTTCGCCCATATATTCCGGCTCGACGCCCGCGTGGCCCCAGGCGATGATTTTGGCCAGCGGTTTCAGCCCTCGCTTCTCAACCTCGCTACCGGTCGCCAGCACGACAGCCGCTGCGCCATCATTGATACCACTGGCATTGCCTGCAGTGACTGCGCCATCCTTTTTGAACGCAGCGCGCATCTTGCCCAGCGATTCGACTGTCGTATCGGCGCGCGGATGCTCGTCGGTGTCGAAGACTGTCACGCCCTTGCGGGTTTTGACCTCGACCGGGAGGATCTGCTCCTTGAAGCGACCCTCCGCGATCGCGCGGCTGGCGCGCTGGTGGCTGGTGACCGACAGCGCGTCCATGTCCTCACGGCTGACGCAATGGCGCTCGGCCACGTTCTCCGCCGTGATGCCCATGTGATAGCCGTCCTTGGGATCGGACAGGCCCGCAGTTAGTCCATCGACCAGCGTGGCGTTGCCCATGCGCTGTCCCCAGCGGGTAAAGTTGTCGTAGAACGGCACGTTGGTCATCGATTCAGCGCCGCCCGCGACCGTTATCGACGCCTCGCCCAGCTGCATCATCTGCGCCGCAGAAACGATTGCCTGAACGCCCGAGCCGCACAACCGGTTAAGCGTAAGCGCCGGGACGCCATAGGGGATACCGGCATTGAGCGCGGCGACGCGGCTGGTGCCTTCATCCTCCGGCCCGTTGACCATCACTTGCCCGAGCACGACATGCTCGACGTCGTCAGACGAAACGCCCGCGCGCTTGATCGCCTCGGCCATGACCAGACCGCCAAGGTCTGAGGGTGCAAACGATTTCAGCGATCCGCCAAAATCACCAACAGCGGTGCGGCAGCCGCTTACGATGTAAATGTGTTCCATATATTTCTCTTTCAACGCCTAGAGCGGAATGTTGCCATGCTTCTTCCACGGGTTCTCCAGCTCTTTGTTGCGGAGCTTGCGAAGGCCGAGCGCGATGCGGCGGCGGGTGGAATGCGGGTAGATAACCTCGTCGATATAGCCACGGCTGGCAGCCACGAACGGATTGGCGAAGCGGTCTTCGTATTCCTTGGTCTTTTCGGCGATTTCGTCTTCCGAAAGGCCCCTGAAGATGATCTCGACCGCCCCTTTCGCGCCCATCACGGCGATCTCGGCAGTCGGCCAGGCGTAATTCAAATCCCCGCGCAAATGTTTTGAGCTCATGACGTCATATGCGCCGCCATAAGCCTTGCGAGTGATGACAGTGATCTTGGGCACAGTCGCCTCGGCATAAGCGAACAGCAGCTTGGCGCCGTGCTTGATGATGCCGTTGTGCTCCTGATCTGTGCCGGGCAGGAACCCGGGCACATCGACGAGCGTCAGGATCGGGATATTGAAGGCATCGCAGAACCGCACGAAACGCGCCGCCTTACGGGACGAATCGATATCGAGAACGCCGGCCAGCACCATCGGCTGGTTGGCAACAATACCGACTGTGCGGCCCTCNACACGNCCGAAACCGATCAGGATGCTGCCAGCATATGTCGGCTGGACTTCAAAGAATTCACCTTCGTCCACGATCTTGGCGATGACTTCGTGCATGTCATATGGCTGGTTGGCGTTGGGCGGGATGATTGTGTCGAGGCTGGCCTCATCGCGATCCCACGGGTCGGCGCTTGGCCGTTCTGGAACTTCTTCCTTGTTGGAGAGCGGCAGGTAATCGAAAAAGTCGCGCGCGGTGAGCAACGCGTCGATGTCATTTTCCAGCGCAAGGTCGGAAACCGAAGTCTTGCTGGAATGGGTGATGGCCCCGCCCAGTTCTTCCTGAGTGACGACTTCGTTAGTGACAGTCCTCACCACGTCCGGGCCAGTGACGAACATGTACGAGCTGTCTTTTACCATGAAGATAAAGTCGGTCATCGCCGGGGAATAGACCGCCCCGCCCGCGCATGGCCCCATGATCAGGCTGAGCTGCGGGATCACGCCGCTGGCCGATACGTTGCGTTGGAACACTTCGGCATAGCCACCTAGCGAGGCGACGCCTTCCTGGATGCGTGCGCCGCCCGAATCGTTGAGGCCGATCACCGGCGCGCCGACTTTCATCGCATTGTCGAGCACCTTGCAGATCTTCTGCGCGTGCCGTTCAGAAAGCGAACCGCCGAACACCGTGAAGTCCTGGCTATAGACAAAAACCAGCCGCCCGTTGATCGTGCCCGAGCCGGTGACAACGCCATCGCCGGAGATTTTTTGATCTTCCATCCCGAAGTCGGTGCAGTTGTGCTCAACATAAATGTCGAGTTCCTCGAAGCTGCCTTCGTCGAGCAGGATGTCGAGCCGTTCACGGGCGGTCAGCTTGCCCTTTTTGTGCTGCGAATCGATCCGTTTTTGGCCGCCGCCCATCTGCGCGGCATCACGGCGCTGTTCCATTTCGGCGATATTGGCTGACATGCGCGGGGATACTCCATAGTCGGGCAAATTGTGCAGATGCGTAAGGCAGGTTGAGCCGCCAGCGTCAATAGCCTTAATCGCGCGATTAAACTCAGNAAGGTGGGGGAATTGGCCAGTTCCGCGACCGCATCGNGCGCGCGAAGCCCATCACCGCATTAACACCAGCTCCTCGGCCATCGAAGGGTGGAGCGCGACGGTGGCGTCGAAATCGTCCTTTGTCAGGCCCGCTTTGACAGCAATGGCCGCAGCCTGAAGAATTTCCGGTGCTTCCGGGCCAATCATGTGAAGGCCGACAATCTTTCCTGTCTCATTGTCGACGATCATCTTGTAGAGTCCGCGCTCAATATGGTCGGAATAAGTGTTTTTCATCGGCCTGAAATCGGAAGAATAAACCCGTATATCGGCACATTCCTTGCGCGCCTGCGCCTCGGTCAAGCCGACAGATGCAATCGCGGGTTGCGAGAACACCGCGCTTGGAATTGAACGATAGTCAACTGTCGTCGGCTTATCGGCGAAGACTGTATCGGCAAACGCCTGTCCCTCGCGGATCGCGATCGGAGTGAGTTGCACGCGATTGGTCACATCGCCCACTGCATAAATGCTGTCACAGGTAGTCTTGCTATAATCGTCGACCGGGATTTCACCGTTGGAGCCGAGCTTGATTCCGGCCGTTTCAAGTCCGAGCCCTTCGGTCTTGGGCTGGCGGCCCGTAGCGATCATCACCGCGTCGACATGGATCGGCTCATGCCCCTTGGTCGTAACTGCAAAGCTGCCATCGGATTGCCTGGTCACAACCTCAATCGGACTGTTGAAGCGGTATTCTATGCCCT
>JGI24723J26617_10001903_pt1 | contig 17596 bp, 17 predicted proteins | sample Cruoilmetagenom6_FD_26617 | JGI IMG/M metagenome (IMG submission 26617)
TCAATATCAAGAAGTTGTTGGCGATCTTGCAACAACTTCGCGCTTTCGGTAGACCAATTCTGTTCAATTGACGACTGGCCCAGATCCGCAAATCGAACAACTAAAATACCAAGCAACGCCATCGCAGCACCGGCCAATTTAGGATAGGCACGAGCTAAATCAACCAACCCCCGCGCCCAGTCGGGCAATTTTGAATATTCGTATGTGGACAGATCCACATTTCCCGAATCATTGTAATTGGCAACGACATTTACCAGTATTGTGACAACATTGTCGTCTCGATTGATGATTTTCAACTGACCTGGATTAGAACCGGAAAACATGTCTGGTGTACCAAGCATTATCCCACAACCTGGACACTGCTCCGCACACCCTGTCACGGAAGAATTGGTGGAACCTGATATATCGAAAGCGGATCGTTTTGCGTATCCACATTTTTTGCATATCAAAATTGGGCATCCAGCCATTTTCTATTCCTTTCTAACAAATGCCACCTTGACTGTTCCCAAGCAATATGACGAATATTTTAGTAATCGAAATCTTCGCCGGAGTGGCCGTCTCCGACTGGTTTGTCTTTAATTTCTACGCTCAACTGCTCCGCTATCGGCAGAATGATAACACCCATCTTCATGTGCACGAATCGAGTGTGGTTGCTCTTTGGGATCGAGCGTGAATTGTTGATTATCATTAATCAGTGTTGCATGCTTTCACACGCAACACTGGATGTATTGTAATAACCGAACAGAGTTCGGTCAAATTAATATTAGTAATCGAAGTCTTCGCCGGAGTGTCCTGCTCCGACTGGTTTGTCTTTGATTTCGACGATTGCTGCTTCGGTGGTCAGGAGGAGTCCTGCGACTGATGCTGCGTTCTGGAGGGCGACGCGTTCGACCTTGGTTGGGACGATGACGCCCATCTTGACGAGGTCGCCGTACTCGTGGGTGAGTGCGTTGTATCCGAAGGTGTTGTCGTCTGACTCTTCTACCTTGGATGCGATGACTGAACCGTCTAGGCCGCAGTTTGCTGCGATTTGCTTGACGGGTGCAGTGACTGCACGCGAGACGATGTCGATACCGATTCGTTCGTCTCCTGATGCTTTCTTACGAAGAGCAACGAGAGCACGGCGAGCACGGAGGACTGCGGTACCGCCGCCTGGGAGGATACCTTCTTCGACAGCTGCGCGACATGCGTGGAGTGCGTCTTCTACGCGTGCTTTCTTCTCGGTCATTTCGACTTCGGTTGCAGCGCCGACATTGACTTGAGCAACGCCTCCAGCGAGCTTAGCGAGGCGCTCTTCGAGCTTCTCTGTGTCGTACTCTGATGATGACGCGTCGATCTGGTGACGGATCATGTCGATGCGTCCCTTGATGTCTGATGATGAACCAGCGCCTTCAACGATGATGGTTGCGTCCTTGGAGATTGTGATCTTCTTGGCGCGTCCGAGATCGGAGAGTTCGAGTTTTTCGATATCGATTCCGAGTTGTTCCATGATCGCGGTGCCTCCGGTGAGGATTGCGATGTCTTGGAGCATCTCTGAGCGACGATCACCGAATCCTGGAGCTTTTACAGCAACGATCTTGAGTGTACCACGGAGCTTGTTGATCACGAGGGTTGCGAGTGCTTCTGAGTCGATGTCTTCAGCGATGATCAGGAGTTGTGATCCTGACTCTGCGACTTTGCCCAAGATTGGGAGGATGTCCTTCGCGTTTGAGATCTTCTTCTCGTGGATGAGGATGTATGGTTTGTCGAGGACTGCTTCCATTGTTGCTGGATCAGTCACGAAGTGCGGGGAGAGGTATCCCTTATCGAACTGCATGCCTTCGACGAGTTCTACTTCAGTTTCGAGTGACTTTCCTTCTTCGACGGTGATTACGCCGTCTTTTCCGACCTTGTCCATTGCGGTCGCGATGATCTTACCGATGTCCGCGTCTTGGTTTGCAGAGCATGTACCAACTTGAGCGATCTCTTTTGAGTTCACGATTGGTTTGGACATGGTGTGGAGTTCTTCGATGAGTGCAGTGATTGCTTTATCGATACCACGTTTGATTTGGTTTGGGTTTGCACCTGAGGTGATGTTCTTGAGTCCTTCTGCGAAGATTGACTCTGCGTAGATGGTTGCGGTGGTTGTGCCGTCGCCTGCTTCTCTTGAAGCTTTTGATGCGACTTCTTTCACCATTTGAGCGCCCATGTTTTCGTATGGGTCATCGAGTGTGATTTCTTTTGCAACGGAGACGCCGTCTTTAGTAACGGTTGGTGCGCCGAATGATTTTTCGAGGATCACAACGCGACCTGATGGTCCGAGTGTTACTTTGACTGCTTGAGCGAGTTTTTGAACCCCTTTGAGGATTCGTTCGCGAGCGTCTGTGTTGAATGCGATTTGTTTAGCTGCCATGTTTCTATTCTCCTTACACTCTTTATGAGTGTGATACTTACTTTGTTTTAAAGGCCGATACGGATGTATGCGATCCGCTCGGCTTCAATGATGAACACGCTCTGNCCGTCGGTGACTTTGACAAGTTTGTCTGTCTCTTCAGGGATGAGCATTGCTGAGGTGATGGTGAGTACTGATGCAGATTCGTGCATCCCGGTAAGGGCGAAGTGCGCGTTTCGTTCGCCGTTGAGTTCGTTGAGGGCTTGACGGAGCTGTGATTGGTTCATTGATTCATCATCGATTCTCCGGTCGCGAAGTTGNGCTGCCCGAATGGGAGCGGGAACTTGCTTGGCCAGTTAAAGACGAAGGGTTCGTATTCGTTGACAATGACGGAGACTTGATCTCCTTCGAAGTCCACATTGAATCGATCTTCCATGTTGGTGTTGAGCAACCTGATTACATAGGAGACTGCGTATTGGGGATCGGCAAACAATCCTGAATGCACTTCCATCCCTACGAGTGGTTCTGAATGACCAAAGGAGATCATTGGCGTAATCTGAATGAATCGGTCATCGCCGTCGTAGAATGCGAGGNTGGATTCTTGTGCAAATCGAGCGAGTTCTTGACGACCTTGATCGGTGTGCAAGAGGTTTGCTACTTTATCACGGCTCAGCGATTGATTCGTTGAGCACGACTTGCTTTCGCATGTCCGTGGAGACGAACTTGCGCATCCGGCGATGAAGATCGCGGAGACGGCTACGAAAACGAGTTTGGTTGTGATTAGTGTGATTTGCATTTGAGTGCTCCTTGTGCTTATTGAATATTCAAAATAATCGTCCTGCCCTTTCTACCTATGTTGTTCAGATAGAGTTGCGTTTTATTACTTTGAACCCCTTATAGACAATGAACAATGATCTATGCCCTGAACTCGTTTGATTTAGTCGATGATTGCAAGCACATCTGCTGCGTTGATGATGAGGTAGTCTTGGCCGTCGAGNTTGATGTCGGTGCCGCCCCACTTGCTGAGGATGATGCGATCTCCAGCGTTCACATCGAGTGGAACTCGTGTACCTGCGTCGTTGAGGGTTCCGTCGCCGACAGCGATGACNGTTGCGAACTGTGGTTTTTCAGTGTTTGATGATTCAGGGATGAAGATACCTGCACTTGTTACTGATTCCACTTCGTCGCGTTCGACGAGGATTTTGTCGTGGAGAGGACGGATTGCGACGCGTGATTTTGTTTTAGTTGCCATTTCTATATAACTCCAAGTCTTTGGGATCAGGTTTGAGCATCAACGAAATCGCGATGCGTTGGTTCATGGGAAACGATTATGAGTTGGACTCTGGCCAACGGTTTTGGTAATAACGATTCATGCATTTTCTGAGCACTTCAAGAAGTGATTCGATCTCAGGTTGTGCATGTGGACGATCAACAACTGCGAATGCGCCAGAGCGGAGGGCCGCGGACATCTCACGTGCGTCGTCTCTGACGGTTTTTCGTCGCTTGATGACAATGGTCGGTGGCGGCGAAGCAAGTCGGGAAAGCAGATTCAGGATCCGTGTTCCTGCTTCTTCAACCTGCGATGCGGAGTTGTCGAGCGGGAGCGCAAGATCCACAACCGCGATATGGATCGGATTAGTCTCGATGACTCTTTGAGCAGCATCTGCGGATGATGCGATATGGGATTTGATTCCCATTGGATAGAGGATCATTGGGACNCGATCAACCCATGGGGTGTCTTGCCAGCCTGCGTAGGAGAGCAGGAGGTTGAGGCGGCCTTTGGGTGCCAGTTCGTCGGGATGGGTCTGTTGTTGGACCATCATGTGATATAAAGTATGGCAAAGGGCGTGCCGAGATTTGGGGTGTGAAAAGTGCCAAATTTGATCGAATTTGGAGTGTTGCGAGCCCATTGCGGTGTCAGGAAGGGNGGTTGCTCTCGATGAGGTGCCGAATTGGCAGGACGGCGAACATTAGAAGCGATCGCTGCGTTGCTCTTGAGCTGATTCTTCTTCGATCGCGTTCAACCCTGATCCGGGATCGGAGTCCCTGATATACTCCTGACATGGAAATAGCGATTGGCATATTGGGCGTCTTGGTTCTGGGTCTACTTGGGTGGATTTTTGTCCTTGTTCGATCGAGCTCTTCGATGCGAGTTGAGCTGACGAATGAGGCCGGCGAGCATCAGCGGGTAACGGATGAAAATGCCCGAATCTCCAGCGATTTGGAGCAAGCACAGCAAGAGCTGAGCGATGCGAGAGCAATGGCAAGTGAGTCGAGTGATCGGGTTACTCAGATCTCAATTGAACAAGCGAAGTTAGTCGAGCGACTGGACTCAGCGGGCAAGCTCATCGAAGACTTCAAATCCAATCGAGAACAGATGGTTCAACAGTTCGAAGCGCTTGGATCACGAACTCTGAAATCGAATCAAGATGCTCTAGGCAAGTTCATCACTGAACGACTCAAGGATGCGGATTCGTTGTCGCAAGCGGAACTCGATAAACGCAAGCAAGCCGTTGAAGCATTGGTCAAACCAATCAGCGAGACACTCGAAGCGACAAAGAAACAGATTACGCAGCTTGATGAGCGGGTGAAAGCTTCAGGAGAATCGAATCAATCGTTGCGCGAAGAGACAGCGAGATTAACAAAGGCGCTCTCGCGTCCTGAGATTCGTGGACAGTACGGCGAGATTCAACTCAAGCGCGTCGCAGAGCTGGCGGGAATGACGAGTTATTGTGATTTCAGTGAACAGTACTCGCAGCGAGACGAGGATGGGAATCTGCAACGGCCGGACATGATTGTGACATTACCTAATGATCGCATTATTGTCGTGGACGCGAAAGCGAATATCAATGCGTACATCGAAGCGGTGAATGCGCCTGACGATACACAGCGAGAGGNAGAGCTCCAACGGTTTGCGCGGCACACAAGTGAGCAGGTAAAGAAACTCGCAGATAAAAAATACTGGTCATTGTTTGATGGCCGCAGCGCGGACTTTGTCGTGATGTTTGTTCCTGGTGATCACTTTATTGATGCTGCGCTATCACGCAAACCGGACCTGCTCGATATCGCGGCGCAGCAGGGTGTGATCCTTGCGTCTCCGAGTACTTTGATTGGCTTGTTACGAGCGGTTGCAGTTGGTTGGCGTGAGCATGCGCTAACAGAACAGGCTGCGGAGTTGTTTGAGCTTGGCAAGGAGCTTCACGATCGTGCAGCGACGGCGTTTGAACATGCGGGCAAGCTCGGGGATTCGATCCGGATGTCTGTCGATCGGTACAACAAACTTGTTGGTTCGATTGATTCGCGGATGATGCCGACCTTGAAGAAGTTTGAGGATGCGGGCGCCAAGAGTGGGAAAGCGATGGTCGAGCCCAAGCGGGTTGAGGGGACTCCGAGGGAGTTGTCGAGCGGGGCTGAATAATTCAACAGATAAATCGCGAATCGTTATAGTCCACACGCTTTTCTGGCTTTGGAGTATGTATCCTTTGCGAAAATTAGCGCTGATGGTGCGAATGGGCCCCACGGAGTTTTTTTACCGATGATTTGCATGTGCTTTTTCGCTTCTTCTCGTTCTCCCAGTTCCCAGAGCAGATAAGCGAAGAAGGCACGAATTCGTGGAGTAACCATGCTTTCTTGATGGTTAGTAAAAGCGAGTTGATTGGCACGAATGATATCTGATCGAACATCGGGCTGATTGATGTATCGGTTGAACCCCGATTTTTTATCTTCTTGGTGATGTTCACTTGCAAACTCGAAGTGAGCGTACGCAACCGCCGCGAACGACGGAGAACCTTCTGAACGGCTCTTGAGGATCTCTTGCGCGAAACCGATGCACGCTTCTTGCGACCCTCCCCATTTGGGAGTGAGATAGTCATTGTACATGTAGTGTGCTGCATGTAAGTCTGGGTTTGATTTCGTTGCGTTATCGAAATAACCCCTGACTTGTTCATTCTCTAGCTGAAGCCCTTTTGCTGCGTATATTTTCCACGACCAAGCAATGACATTCTCTGGATCGAGTTCAGTTGCTATATCGAGTTCGGTCATTGCGTCATTGAGTAAATTTATAAACTGAGGAACATTCTTGGGTATCTGGCTGCTTCCGCGTTGAACCCAAGCGAGCTTGATCAAGCTGATACCTGCAACAGTATGTGCGGACGTGCTATTTGGTTGTTCATCGCACCAAATATCGATCCAGTCTTGGCGGGTTCTCCAATCACTTGCTGCTTCATAGATACATGCGATGTCATTGATATTCCGAGCATTTCCGATTGCTTGATCAACGGTTTCATAATGCCCTAATGAGAGTCGTTCGCGAAGGCTCTTTGTATAGTGATTGTCCCAGATCCAATCGCATGCAGTATCGGCGCTTGAGTATCGGAAGTATGACTCCCACTCATCAGCGAGCGGCTCAACAGGTAGTGTGAATAGCTCGCCTTTCCCGCTTGATTCATCGAGCATCATCTCTGGGATTGGTAGCTTTGCATGCGGATCTACAACTTTTACCCATTCAATAAGCATTGTGAACATTCTTTGCGTAAGTGGGATCGAATCAAATATCCTACTACCAGTTGTGTCCTCTTTGATTTTATATTTATCAACAGTGATTTCACCGAAGCGAGTGCATTTACATGTCCGGACCCTTATCCATAAACCATGATCGGTGCTTGGTGTTGGCTCAATCCGAAATATGTCATTGAGTCGTTGAAGTTGCAAAAACACTGATTGATCAAATGACTTAATGGGAGTTTTCCAACGCGTAAAAGTTGTTGATCGTTTACAGTTGTGACAGAACTGACGATCGCCTTCAGCAATCATCACAGCTCCAATAGTAGCGAGGATGAGTAACAATCTGAATGCATACGCTGTTGCCCACAGCCACCCTTTGAGGGCGAATGAGTCTTTGCCAAAGAGCGTAATTCCTTCATTCCATCGAGAAGAGANCCAACTCCGGAGACCAGCTTGTTCAATTTGGGTTGCGACGATGATCTCGCCTGCGACATATGCGATGAAGAGGATTACTCCAAAGAGCAAAGCGTTATTTGCTGAACTAAGACTTGCCCATCTTGCTGAGTGTACTGCTCCAAACCCAACAATAAATATCCAAAAGATCATAATTCCAACAGTTGCAATCCCGAAGGGATGTGTACTTGTCATCATCGCAAAGACTGCGCCCAAAGCAATAAAAAGAGCGCTGGCGATCGGAATAAACAACCACNTTCTTGTCTCGTAACTTTTCAATAAATTATGCATAAATTCTCTCGATCTAAATCAAAATGGAGAGAATGGATTATCTCTCATTAAAGAAATAATACCATTTGCAAAATTAGAATGTTTATTGATACGAGGCGTTATTTCTAGAATATTTCTTCGAGCTTCTTAAATCGGTAGTTAAAGATATTGGTGACATCTCTCTGGACGAAGTATTTGTTGATGAGGGGTGCGAGGATCCAGCCTTTGGGTTTGTAGAGGACGGTGTCTTTGCATAGGGTTGCGTCGCCGTTGTTGATGGACTCGAAGCTGTGGGTGTGGTGCCAGAGTGAATAGGGACCTGAGTCTTGGTTATCGACGAACTGGTGCGGCGGATCCCAATCGAGGATCGTAGTTTTCCATTTGATGGGAATATTGTGGATCTTGAGCGTGTATTTAATCTCGCATCCTGAGCTCATTTGAATGGGCTTGGGTGTGAGCACTTTGAAGTTGAGGAACCCTGGAGTCAGCTTTTCGAGATTGTAAGCGTCTGCGAAGAAGGGGAAGACTTCCTCCAACGGGCGTTCGAGACGCTGAGTAGCGGATATCTTCCAGATGCGGCCGAAAGATGGGTTACTCTCGGGTGTAATGGTGATATTGTTTACAGATGAGTCGGTCATTGTGTGCTCGATCGAAGAGTTGACTTGGGAAGGGTTATACGACATGGGTTCGTATGATTCTGGCCACTAGATACAGAGATATTGATGACTACATGTACAAATGAAGTGAATCTTGAATCACAGATGAATGCGGTAAATCCTGGTCCTCTCTATCGTTCAGCGATTGAAGAGGTCGCAGAGTCGATTAGTCCGGTCATCGCATCGAATAAGGCGTACCAACAAGCTCGCGTCTTTGAACGATTGTTGATTCCTGATCGTGTGATCCGTTTCCGTGTGGAATGGGTGAATGATCAAGGCGGGGTCGAAGTCAACTTTGGATGGCGCATTGAGCACACGAATGTGCTTGGGCCTTACAAAGGCGGATTGCGTTTCCATCCAAGCGTGACAGAAGACACCCTCCACTTCCTTGCGTACGAGCAATGCTTTAAAAACGCGCTGACTGGGCAACCCATCGGAGGCGGTAAAGGCGGGAGCAACTTCGATCCCAAAGGCAAGAGCGACAACGAGGTCATGCGATTCTGCCAAGCATTCATGCGAGAGTTGTATCGTCACATTGGTCCTAGCGTTGATGTCCCTGCGGGTGATATCGGAGTAGGCGGACGCGAAATCGGGTACTTGTACGGACAGTACATGAAGATTACCAAACAACGCGATGGCGTTCTTACTGGTAAACCGCTCGGGTTAGGTGGATTGCTTGGACGCACTGAAGCAACAGGGTATGGCACAGTTACCTTTGCAGAAGCAATGCTCAAGCACAACGGCGATTCAATGGACGGCAAGCGTGTCATGGTTTCAGGCTCAGGCAATGTTGCTCTCTACGCAGCTGAACTTGCAATGGAAAAAGGCGCCAAAGTTGTAACAATGTCCGACTCGGGAGGTTCAATCTCTTTCGACAAAGGGATGACAAGCGAACAACTCCACGAGTTGATTGATTACAAAGAAGTTCAACGCGGACGACTCAAGGATTGGTCAAGCAATGGCGTGAACTACCACCCTGAAGCTCGTCCATGGTCCCTTGTTGACGCGGATGTTGCTCTCCCTTGTGCGACGCAACACGAAGTTGAAAAGGATGACGCGAGCGCTTTGGTTGATCGTGGAGTGAAGGTCGTCGCGGAAGGCGCGAACATGCCTTGTACACATCAGGCGCGAAGTGAGTTCCATGATAAAGGCGTGATGTTTGGACCAGGAAAGGCCGCGAACGCAGGCGGGGTTGCAACTTCATGCTTTGAAATGTCGCAGAACGCATCGCATGATTCTTGGACAAAGGAACGATCACTCGAAAAACTTCACGGTGTCATGCTCGATATCCACGAACAATGTGTTGCGAATGCACCATTGGTCAATGGTGTTGTTGATTATGGAACCGGCGCAGATCGCGGCGGGTTCATCAAACTTGCAGACGCGATTGTTGCGATGGGTGTTTGAGTTTGCCTGTCACGTTAAAAGTAATCCAACAGGCGCGGGCTTGCACTGAGTGCGAGCCCGCGTTGCCTTTGGGAGCTAAACCATTGGTCGCGGGAACGCGTCGTTCACGGATCGTGATCATTGGGCAAGCTCCAGGGCGATTAACTCATGAAGCAGGAGTGCCTTGGGAAGACAAGAGCGGCGAGCGTTTAAGAGAGTGGCTCGGTGTGACTCCAGACGAGTTTTACGACGAGGACTTGATCGCGATGGTTCCAATGGGATTCTGCTATCCAGGCAAAGGGGCAGGCGGGGACTTGCCGCCGCGGAGTGAATGCGCTCCGTTATGGCACGAGCTAATCCTCGATGCGCTCAAGAATGTTGAGTTGCGCATTTTTATTGGGCGCTACGCGATTGATGCTTACCTTGATCGCAAGCGAGAATCAATCACGAATGTGGTTCAGGATTATCAGAGTCTGCTCCCAAATACAATCGTGCTTCCACATCCGTCAGGACGGAACAATATTTGGTTGAAAAAAAACGAGTGGTTCGAAACAGATGTAATACCAAAGCTTCAATCTCGAATTCGCGAAATTGTTAACTGAACACAATAGCGTCTGCGATAGCTGTAGCTCATTGACAAATAGTTAGGACTCATTTAATCAAAGCAGCCTTCGCTGTAGACAAGTCGTCTCAAAGCACATCGCTAACTGTTCTGAGCATCCACTCCGGTTGTATCGCTAGTTGGTGAGAATATATCGAGAATCAGTGTGTCTTCTAATGCGATCGCGGAGTGCGGCGCGTTTGGTGGAACCACAAGCACTTGTCCTGGACCCAAGAGAACTGATTCAGATGTTGGATCATCCGTAGGACCTATATCAAACTGGATCTTTCCTGAGAGTACTACGGCGAACTGTTCATTCTCATGATTATGCGTCGGAACACTAAACCCCTCTTCGAGATGAACGCGGGAAATCATCATGTGATCTCCGACGATTCGTTGACGGGTGATGAGGTCCATTGGACGATCAGTTTCAATGGAATCCCACGCGATTGAATAAGCTTTTGTCATCTGCTTATTGTAGTACTTTTTGACAACTGCACAATTAAGTAATACGTGACGTTTTTACCAACTTGAATCATCGCGTGCTTTGATAATTTTCTTGATGTCTCGGCGCAAGTATTCGATGAGATTCCAATAGAGAACGAGCACGATGAGTGGGCCTAGAAAAAGAAGCATCGACCCGAGGATTGCGATGATCGGCCCGCCCCAGAGTAGTTGGATCGCTCGAGTCTCCATCTTCTTGTTTCTCACTAGCTTTGCGAACCAGTTGAGATACAGCATCTGTGCAACATAGAGCACAATCATTACCAAGAATGAAAATCCTAGAATAAACATCCCTGCGATGTCCATCCGAGTCATTGGTGCGTTGATGTCTGGATCCGAAGGCACAAACGACCACAGCAATAGTAAAATTGTGGATGTGATGAATACCCATAGTGTAATGCGAAGGAAACTCCGTCGCTGCGGAGCATCAATCAACTTTGGTAACTCTGGAATGTGTTGAGATACTTTGAACCACCCAAACAGGATGATGAGAACGATTCCGTTATTCACAATTGATGCGATGATTGAAAACAAATAGAGGTTAATGTTGTTGACGCTCATTCCCACTAGGATTGAACCGACGAAAGTCGCAATAATGGTGATGATGTAGAGCAGAATGAACTGCGTAACAATGCGGAATCCTTTATGTATAGACTTGAGCAGCTCTGTATCGACTTGGTTGAGTGCGCTTTTTCCGATAGAGAGAGCAACAGGGACACCACACTCTGGACATTTTGATGATGGATCTATGTTATCAAGACTGTACTTGCACCAAAAACAATCACTGAGGATCGGAGTTCCGCACTCTGGGCATCTCCCTGTTGGGTCAATGCTCGTGATGTCATAGTTACATTTGGCGCATGACGAATGTGAATACCGCATAGCAGATGATGAAATATTGGAGTCATGTTGATCATTCATATTCAAACATAGTAGCAACTATTATAGATTTTGCATGTTTAAAACCAATCACAAATCGCTTCTTCTTAACAAGGCTAGTCATTTGAAACGAAGTGATGATTCAGCCTTTGACGAACTCAAGTTTCACTGGCTTGGATTACTCCCTTCAAGCCTCGACGGATGCCTTCGATGAGGTTCCAATATTGGATGGTACTCAAGAGAACAACGACAATTATCAACCAGAAGAAATATTGATGTCCGAAGATCGCGAGCAGTATTGAAATGATAAGGAACAAAGGCGCGTACCAGACCCAAACTAGAGCTTGGCTATAGATCTTTTCATTTCCCAGGAACTTGGCAAATCTACGAATGAGAAAAAGCTGGAGCGGAAAAATCGCTAGGCTCGGGAGAACAGTCAGCAGTTGAAAAAGAAAGCGAACAGTGTCTACCGATGGGTGAAGTGTTCCGAAGATTGGAAGATAATCCAATAAACTCGATGCAAGCAAGAGTATCAAACACATTCTTAACAATCGACGGATAACTAAGCTTTTACCTTGCTCTTCAATCCCACGCATTGGTGTAGTTATAAAGAGCCAACTGATTATAAATACAATCTCCAGTGTGTTCGCGACGAGTTGATTCATTGGGGAGGAAAGGCCGAAGGTCGTGGTGATTCCGAACTCGAGAATACCAATGGTTACAGTAAAGAAGAGTGATCCGAACATCAACAGAAAAGTCACAGCGAGCACAAGGACTATACCTAAATAGATACGAGAGAGTGAGTCTTTCCGAGCATCCAATTCTTGACCCATTACAGTTGAAGTTGTCGTATCGGAGTTCTTCATGCAATGAGTATATCGAAATCACGATGAGAGATTGAGTTTGATCTTTTCATTACCTGTTCAGAATTAAAAAACCCGACCTATCGGCCGGGCTTTGAAGTGGTTATGAGAATGGATCACGCTGGATCTGGGAGTGAGTCTGTTGGAAGATCAGGCTCAGCGTCTGGTGTTGGCGTTGACTCAGTCTTGGAATCCGCAGAAGGGGTTGAAGAAGGACCCGATCCGAGCAAGTCAGCAACGGTTGAACGCTGGAGCGACTCTCCACGCATGAGCTTGTGGACTTCGTCAGCATCGAGTGTTTCGTACTTGAGTAGTGCTTGCGCGACTGCTTCAACCTTCTCCCAGTTCTCCATCAGCATTCGCTCAGCGTCTTTGTACGCTTCGTCAACGATACGGCGAGTCTCTTCGTCAATAACGCGAGCGGTATCATCCGAGTAATCTTTGTCAGGGATGAATGATTCTCTTGTGTCTTGTCCTGCGTAGTTGATGAATCCGAGCTTGGAGCTCATTCCCCATTCGAGGATCATCGCACGAGCGAGACTAGTGACTTGCTTGATGTCTGAAGAAGCGCCAGATGAAACATCGTCCATTGCTTTTGCTTCTGCGATTCGGCCGCCACAGATTACACGCATTGTGGCGTGTAGCCATTTGAGGCCGTATCCCATGCGATCTTTTTCAGGTAACGAGAATGTCGCTCCTCCTGAGTTTCCGCGTGGAATAATCGTTACTTTGTGTAGTGGATCAGCATCTTTGAGTTGAGCTTGGAGAATCGCGTGACCCGCTTCGTGGTATGCGACGAGTTTGTTTTCTTCCTTCTCGCGAACTCGTGACTTGTTTGATCTACCGAACTTCACTTTGTCGCGAGCTTCTTCGAGATCTTCATGTTCGATGAACTCTTTGTCGAGCATGGTTGCAGAGATCGCGGCCTCGTTAATGATCGCGGCGAGATCTGCACCTGAGAACATTGGGGTTCCGCGTGCGACTTTTTCCATATCGACATTTGGTCCGAGTTTCACTTTCTTAGAGTGAACCTTGAGGATTTCGAGTCGGCCTGCAACATCTGGGAGTGGAACTTGGATCTGACGATCGAAGCGGCCTGGACGGATAAGAGCAGGATCGAGGACATCTGGACGGTTGGTTGCAGCGATGACGATTACGCCGTCGCCTGATCCGAATCCGTCCATTTCGACAAGGATTGCGTTGAGTGTTTGTTCTCGTTCGTCGTTTCCGCCGCCGGAGAATCCGCCGCCGCGTCTGCGACCGATTGCATCGATTTCATCAAGGAAGATGATACAAGGCGAGGAGTCCTTTGCTTGCTTGAACAAGTCACGGACGCGCGAAGCGCCTACGCCGACAAACATTTCGACAAAGTCTGACCCTGAGATGCTGAAGAATGGAACATCTGCTTCTCCTGCGATTGCCTTTGCGAGAAGAGTTTTACCACAACCTGGTTGGCCGCTCAAGAGCACGCCGCGTGGGATTCGTCCACCGAGACGGGTGAACTTCTTCGGGTTCTTAAGGAACTCAATGATTTCGGTCACTTCTGTCTTTGCTTCTTCGATGCCTGCGACATCTTTGAAAGTGATTCCGGTCATCTCTTTAGTCATAGTTTTGTGACGAGATTTGCCGAAAGATCCGATCATGCCCCCCCCGCCGCCGGCGGCTCTCATACCTCTTGCGAGAAGGAACCAGATCAAACCGATGAGCAAGATGAATGGTCCGAAGACATAGAGGAAGTTGACCCAACCTGATGGTGGTTTCTCTTTGATGTTGCCATCAGTGAGTGCGTATACGCGTCGAGAGATCTCTTCTCTCGAAACCGGAGTGATCGGGACACGGACAATTGATGATTTGTTGTCAACCTCAGGCTGTGTCAGCGTCGCGGTGATCCCATTATCACGGATCGTGACCGTATTATGATCAATCTGCTTTGAGGTGTAGTAAACCTCGAACTGCTGGAAGGTGATGTCCTTCCCTTTATCCGCGCTGGAGAGGAACATGACAAGCATGAGCACCATGATCATGATTGCGAAGAATCCGAACATGCCCTTGCCCTGNTTCGGGGCGGGAGCATTGGGTTTGTTCCCTTTTGGATCGTTCGGGTTTTTGTTCTCAGGCGAGTTTTGTTTCTTTTCAGACATAGTTACTCGTGGGTCTTTCAATCCAATTTCTGCACTTGGATTGGGTTTCAATTGGCTCTGATTAATTCAATCTCGTTCATTGTCTATCGGCTGAGAGAACCGGAATATTTCCTTATTGATTGGTGGATGGGCAATCTAATTACCCAATATCAGCCAACAAGCGAAAAACAGGGGTTCTCACGAGAAATGATAGCTCTGCTATGTGTCATACGCTCAAATGTACGGGCAGGATCGCTTACCAACTCGAACGCATATCAGAAATGATGTCATGAGCGAGTTCTTCGAGGGCATTGCGCTGTCCGAGCTCGACCCGATCGCTAACATTCCGGCTTGGCGAGAACACTGCTGAAGCAGAATAGCCGTCGCGAGCGATGATAACATCTCCAGATCGGTTGTCTCTCCACTCGAAACGGATCGTGATCCGAGCAGCTTGCTCTTGAACGAGCCCTGTTTGAGGGTCATCAGAGAGAACTGTTAGATCTGCATCTGTTATTACGCCTATCAAGGTTGTGTCTGCTCGATCAGTTGGAGCGATGTGCCATGGAGTGCGTCTGCGTACTTCCTTCATAAGCGACTCAGTCAAGGTGACTTCAAGCCCTCTTGAGCTAGTTTCGTTCTTGAAGATTGGGATTGCGACTGATTGGATCGATTCATCGTACACAGAGGAGAACGAATACCCTTGCGATGGGTCTGAAGCACAACCTGCACTTGCGAGCAAGAGAAAAGGAACTAGTACCAAGATGAGAACGATGCGTGCGATCACGATTCGGATTCCTGTGTATCTGATTCAGCTTGATCATGATCAGTTACTGGAGCATCGGGCTCGTTGGATTCGTCGTTGAGGATGAGCCAATCGCGATCGATCATCATTCCAATCGCTTCATCGGCAGCGTCTGTTGCTGGATGACGACGGATAAGTCTTACTAGCACAAACTTCGCAGAGGTTTCGTCTCTCACTTTGAGATACCAACGAGCGGTATCGAGTACTTGTTGCGCGGCTGATTCGTCGATCCATGCGTCTAGGCCGTCTGTAATTCCGGATCGGATTGACTCGCCTGGGAACTGGGTTTGGTATTGCTCGATGAGGAGCTTTGCATCAACGAGTCCTGATCCGTCGTAGCGTGGACCTTTAAAGCGAGCGATATTCGATTCGATCTCACGAAGCATCGCCTCGCGAACACGAGCTGATTTAGGGAAGTTCTGACGGAAGATGGAATACATCTCAGCAGCGAGCTTGAGTTCGCGGCGTCTGTAATAGTGAGCGGCGAGTTCCATCGCGGCATCTTCAGCGAGTTGCGATCCAGGGACTCGCTCTTGCGTGCGGATGATGAGTTCTTCGCCTGTCGAGCGAGCGCCTTCTGTTCTGAACCAGAGGAATTTTCGCTTTAGGCCATGGATGTAGTTGTACCCAATTTTGTATTCCTCTTCGACTGCTTTTAGAAAGTACGGAGAAGATGGGTAATCACGGATGACTGTTTCGAAATCGAATAGAGATTTGTATTCGTTTCCACGCTCAACACGAGCAAGCCCATGAAGGTAGTACGCTTGTGGGATGTAGTCGTTGCGAGATCTTTTGTTTGCTTCGAGCCACTTCGCGATAATTGATTGAGCTTTATCCGCTCTTCCTTCAGCAAGGTAGCGGGTTGCATCAGCCATGATTGCAGCGTCTGAACCGGGCTCAGGAGCTTTGGTCTGTTCCCATTCTCCTGAATCTTCAAGCTCGAACTCAGAAGACTGAGCGATCGCTTGCGTCGAAACGAAGAGGGTAATGGATGTAGCAAGAATGGTGGATATTGTTCGAATCATCATGAAGTGCCCTATCTGGGTGTTTTCAATAGGATAGCGTCTGGGTGTTGGTTTTGGGCGCGTCAGCACGACTAAACTCACACTATGGCTAGCAGAGGACCAAAACAATCCGCGAGATCATCCAAGGGCTCCGCCGTGAGTGTCGAGAAGATGCTCATTGAGGCGCTAGATCATGAATCAAAGGGCAGACTTCGACAGGCGCTTGAGATCGCGAAAGAGATTGTCCGATTGAAACCAGGATGGTCACATGGGCATTACGCCGTAGGATCTGCTCTTTGCGGGCTCGGAGAGCTCTACGAATCAGATATTGCGCTCAAAAAATCAATCGCGCGCAATCCGAACCTCGCCGGGGTTTACGCGAGACACGGCGAAGTGCTCAATCGTCTAGGACATCACGAACAAGCAGTAGTAGCAGTGGACAAGGCCGTCCAGCTCGCTCCTAATGAACCCAAAGTCTTAGTAGTCAAGGCTTTGGTGCTCTGGCTCGGCGGGCAAGCTCAAGCTGCATACGACTTCCTCGATGAGCAAATTAAACTCGGGATGGACGATCACAACTTGCGAAGCATCCGAGGAGCAGTCGCAGGACAGATCGGAAAGCTAGATGAGGGCATCGCTGAACTTGAAGAACTGGTCAGTGAATCCGATAAAGAACCCAATAAGGATCTTTTTTATCGTTCCGCATTGTTGATGCATTTGAGCAAGCTCTATGACAAAGCCCAACGTTTTGACGACGCGTTTCGAGTCGCTGAACAAGCGGGAAAACTTCGAAATACTGGATATGTCCCTGAGCGGCTTACAGCGACATGTCAAGATCGAATCCGTGTGTGGTCGAAGGAAGTCATCGAAAAACTTCCTCGCTCTCGGATCGATTCTCCTAAACCTGTCTTCATTGTGGGGATGCCTCGCTCTGGGACAAGCTTGATAGAGCAAGTTATTGCATCGCATCCACTCGCTTACGGCGGCGGAGAACTGATCGAGACATTTCGAGCTTCACGAATTCTCTCTGAGCCTACTGAGCTCCAACCTGATCGGATGGATGTCGTAACCCAACTCAAACGAGCTTCACTTGATCGCTCTGCTCGAAAAATCTTGCAAGGCATGGAGCGAACAGCAGGGAAAGAAATTCAACGGATCACGGACAAACTCCCAAACAACTATGAGCA
>JGI24723J26617_10001907_pt1 | contig 17566 bp, 13 predicted proteins | sample Cruoilmetagenom6_FD_26617 | JGI IMG/M metagenome (IMG submission 26617)
CAAATCTATGTTTTTTACGTTATCCAAAAACACGATGTAGTGATTTCCATTTGCATTAAAATAGGAATAAGACATTCCTCCTTGGTATGTTTTACTGGTATCATAAACCTCACCCATTTTTGGTTTGCCTGATTGTCTTTTTGGTATTTTCTTCATCCAAGCNAAATTTCCAGAAGCATCAATTTTTGAAACCAAAATGTCATTGTAATGATAGGTTACATAAGCTCCTTTACGGGTATAGTGAACAATCATAAAAGTTTGTTCACCAATCATTAATAAGCTTCCATCGTCGGCAATTANAAGGTGTCGCAATTTCATGTGCTCAAACTCTGCTTTTCCGTCTTCGTCTTTACGCTCGTTTCGTTTTTTGGTTCTGTTTTTTACGTATTGGTTTAAAATTTCCAACGGAATTTCATAGGATTTTTCATCAATCAATTTTCCTTCCCTAGTAATTTTAAANGTATAAAGCCCATCTGCATTGTGCAATTCGTTGTTTAAACCGTTTGTGTAAAATCCTGAACAAATCATATAACCTTCAAACGACTCAAATAGAGAAATTCCATTTATGAACTTATCTCCCAGTTCTATTTTGGTCTTTTCAATTTCAGAAGAACCTTTTGAGAGTCTAAATAATTCCATATGATAATTGGCTTCTTCATCCTTTCTTTTTTTCTTGTCTTTATTACTGTCATCGTGAAAGACTTTGGCTAGCAAATAGCCATTGCCGTCAGAATCAACTGCAAAATCCTCCACATCCATTCTTCTTTCGGTATAGGGCATTGTGTATTCATTTGCCCAAAGTTTGTTTAATTCTTTATCATAAACCTCAGTGCCAATAATATCATAACTTTCTTTATCATTTCTTTCCTCAGGTTTTCTTCTGTATTGAATAAGAATCTTAGACTCGTCCAGNGATGTTAANAAGGAAAATTTATCTGTAACGCCAAATCCAAAAGCGAAGGGCGCGGAAACTCCTGCCGTAGAAGCAAAAGTACCAGCCAATCTACCGTCAATATCAATCAATTTAACTGCCTCACCTACAAACTCTCCTGTTCCAAAGTTTATTTCTCTGTAGAAAAGTTGTTCATGTGCGATTTTTTTTCCGGTCCAAGATGAATAAAAAAGATAGTATTTGTCCTGTAATTGCTCCATCCCTTCAACCACGTAATTGTCAGGAAAATCTTCATATTCTTTGACAGAAATTTGCTTAAGGTTGCTTACATCGAATTTTTGTAATACCACACTTTTTTTCCATGGTTTTACTGTTAAAATTTGGTTTCCGTCAGAAAAATAATATTTTTTTGGNGAGTCATATACTTGATAGGGCTCACTTACAGTAAAACTGTAATCTGAAGAAAGTTCTTTTTGNCCATAACTATAAAATGTTGCCGCCANCAGCAGCAGGTAGAGTACTTTTTTTTTCATAATTAAAAATTTTTACGTGTTAATGACCGTAAACATAAGAAAATAATATTCTTTAAAAAGGGCAGCTTTTTACANTAAAGATTGAANCTACTATGATACAGGAGAAAAATATTTCTTAGCTACTGAAAGCCAAATGGTTCGAGGTGATTTTAAAAAACTTGTTTACTTTAAAATAAAAATCCCAACCTTTTTCAAGATTGGGATTCAATTTTTGTTGGCCCACTAGGGCAAGGTATTTTTTTATCCATCTTCACATAAATTACTTCTACCTATTGTTTTTATTAAGTATTCATAGTACTTTGCTGTCATCAAATAAAAAGCTCAATTAAGTTAAATAAGCTTGAATAAGAATTTGGGCGGTACAATGGGCGGTACAATTTTATAATTATGGCATCAATTTCATTCTTTCTTCGACCAACAAATAACAAAAGTAATAAGATTTATCTTAAGGTCAATTACGGACGTAAAAAGCAGTTACGATACGCAACTGGACATGAAGTAAATCTCGAAAAAAATTGGGACTCAAAACACCTAATCAAAAATAACCAACAGGAACCACGCAGTCATTTTATCAATTCCAAATTATCTGAACTCTTTAGTTTTTGCAGCAAGCTTCTTCTTGAATATGAAGAAAAGCCTCAAGACCTGAATAATAAAAAAATTAAAAAAGAAATTGATATTTTTTTAGAAAAAGAGGAGCGACAAAAATCCGTAAATAACAAAACCTTCCTGGAGTTCTATGAGTGGTTTATAGACTACTATGAAGTAAATCCTCTCCCATCCACAAATAAACCTTTATCAAAAAATACAGTAAGGCCATATCGTACTTCCCTAAAAAACTTAAAAGAATATTTTGAAGAAACGGAAATCTTAGACTTTGATGGAATCACCCTTGAATTTCATAAAAATTATTTAAAATATTTACAGGGGAAAAACTTCTCGAATAACTACATCGGAAATCAGATAAAACTAATAAAGGCGATAATGAATAATGCACTTGAAAGAGGTGTTCACAATAATTTGGATTTTAAAAAACGTAGCTTCCATAAACCCTCTGAATTAGTATATGCTATCTATTTATCAGAAAAGGAATTAAAGAGTATTGAAAAATTGGATTATTCCGAAAAGCCAAAACGTGATAACGCAAGAGATCTTTTTTTAATCGGAGCCTATACGGGATTAAGGGTTTCAGATTTCAACAAACTTTCAAAAAAAAATATAGTTACTAAACACGGCACCACATTTTTTGAGATAAAAACTCAAAAAACAGGCAAAGTAGTTGGTATTCCTATTCACCCTGTCGTAAAAAAAATTTTAAAGAAAAGAAACGGCGAACTGCCCAAAAAAATGCCCGAACAGCATATTAATGTAGCTTTAAAAAAAATTGGTAAGAAAGCCAAGATTAAAGAAAAGGTTATAATAGAGAAAACATTAGGTGGTAAGAAAGATTCCAAGACATACAAAAAATACGATCTGATCACAAATCACACAGCGCGAAGAAGCTTTTGTACCAATGCATATTTAGCAAACATGCCAGTATTTGATATAATGGCTATTAGCGGCCATACCAATGAAAAAACATTCTATAGTTACATAAAAATTACGCCAATGGAACAAATAGAAAAGTTGGCAAAACATCCATTTTTTAATTAGATATGAAAAGATACGATTGGCATCAATTTAATATGAAATCTATAGAAGATCAATTAGATTTTTTAATAGAGAAAAAAATCTTCTTTATAAGAGACAATTTTGGACGGGCAAATCTTTACAAGATATCGGAACTTTCTCCGAAACAAATCATTGATGAAAATTGCGATGATTTTTATAACATACTGGAACTTATTGTGACAAAAGAAAGGTTTTCTCCCACAAAACTTTATTTAGACCACTTATTTAATTTGATGGTTAAACAATACGAAGAAGATAAGGATAAAATAGACTACAATTTAATATTTGAAAAATTTCAACAAAATTTTTCCTACACAAATATTTTGGAAGATAAGATCAAGCTAATAGATAAATATAAATTCAAAATCATCAAAAAAATCACCAAATATCCTCCACCGTTTCTAATGTTTGGTAAAATTATAAAAGAAAAACTTATTGAAGATTTAAAATTTTATTGGCACAGCACCCCCATTCTACTACCGGATGAAATTGACCCTATAAACCGTGATGTTTTATACTATGCCACATCCGGGGACTCTGCTAATGAAGATATGTTTGAAGATGACGATTTCGACTGTCGCTATTTAAGCACTTATAATGATCTCTTATATATTACTTCTTTATTAAATATTGTTGAATATCTCGATGATTTAAAGTTTAAAATTCTGAATAATATTGACATAGAAAGCAAAAATATTAAGTATAATATTCAATACGTGCTCTCTGATTATAATAGATATCCTGAGTTATTTAAAACTTCTTACGGCTGCGAGTTATATTTCTATTTAATTTCAAAAACAAAAAAAACAACATCCCGTACTTTCACAATTTTATGGAATATTTTTCAAATTTGCGGACTTGTTGAGAATTATCATGGAATTGACACTGAGTTTCAAAATTTCATAAAGGTTGAGTTCAAAAAAACAATCACAAGAATTGAAAAAGATTTTAACCGTCCAATTGAAAAAGAAACTAACAATTTTAAAAAAGACAAAGTCTTATTTGACAAGCTTTTAAAAGCACAAGGGTATACTTTATTTCCCAATTTGAAACTTTTCTGAAACTTCCTGAAACAACTTTTCTTAACTTTATTTTGAGCTTTGTGTTGTTGAATTAAAAACCATAAAGCATGAAAAAAGACATCACTCAACTTCACAACATTACCCCTGAAGTTTTAGAGCTTTCCATTAGAACTATCGTTGATAACGCTTTTAAAAAGTATTATCAAAAAAAAGAAACACTAAAACAAATTGAATGGCTCACCAGAAAAGAGGCCGCAGCATTTCTTGGGGTCTCTCTGGTTACTATCCACGATTGGTCTTATAACAAACATATCTTAAAGCCATATAAGATCAGTAATAGAATTAGGTTCAAAAAATCCGATATCGAAGATGCCCTCCTAAATTCACGTAGATAAAATGAAGACAGTTAATAAAGGCTTTATTAAGCTACCTCGGACCATACTTGAATGGCAGTGGTATGATGATATAAACACCTGTAAGTTAATGCTGCACTTACTTTTAAAGGCAAATTTTAAACGTAAACAATGGCGTGGCCAGAGTATTCTCCCAAATCAATTAATTACTTCAATTGAAAAACTTTCTGTTGAAACTGGTTTGTCCGTTAGCAAAGTTAGAACCGCCATCAAAAAGTTGAAAGACACAAAAGATATAGTTACGCTTTCACACAACAAATTCACCAAAATCCAAATAACATCCCCTTTTTTTCTTGACATGCAGAATGGCAAACAAACATCAAACGATCAGCAAACAGATGACCTGCAAATAACAACAACTAATAATGATAAAGAATTAAAAAGAATAATTGAAGAATTTAAAGAAGAAGTTTTTTCACATTCTCAATATTCAAATAAAATTTTAAATGATTTTTTTAATTATTGGACTGAAAAAAATCCCCAAACCGGAAATATGCGATTTCAAAGTGAAAGTTTTTGGGAAGTGGAAAAAAGACTGGTAAAGTGGGCGCGAAATGAAAAATCACAAACTCATAAATTAATGTTAGATATAAAAAGATAGTTATGAATCACAAAACCTTATTTACCTTATTTTTAATCGAGTATAAACATACTTATCAGAAAGAGTTCATTCAAAATGAGGAATCTTTAACTCGATTAAATACTTTAATACAGTATTTCACAAGAAATGAAGACTTCATAAAATCTCCAATTGTTAGTCACCTCTCCCAGCCTTCTCTAAACAAAGGTTTACTAATAATAGGTGATTTCGGAACTGGTAAATCAACTATTCTCAAAACGCTACTTCAGGTATTAAAAAAAAGAAATATTTTATATTCAATACACCATCACGTTACGGAAGTCAATCAAAAATATGAAGCTGCTGAGAAGCCTGCCGACAAAGCAAAGCTCTATAAAGATTTCAGTGAGGCTACTCGTTTTTTTGATGATATACTTACCGAAGAAAAAGCGAATAACTATGGAGTAAAATACTTATTCAAAGATATATTTGAGCTTCGATACGAAAAAAGAAGTTTAACTTTTCTGGCTTGTAATTTTGATCCAAATTATTCAGATGATGTAGAAAAGGGCATCCAGCAATTTTATGAGAGGTACGGAGGCAGAGTATATGACAGGATATTTGAAATGTTCAATATTGTAATATTTATTGGTAAAAGTTATAGAAAATAAAAAATCATTGAGTTATAACTCAATGAGATTAAACAGAAAAAGTTCATTCCTCACAATTTTGTAATCAACTTCAAAATAAGTGTAAGTTAGTCTTGTAAACTAAAATTTTCGTCTGTTAAAAAGTCGGGATATTCAACATTGTCTATGTTTATTCCATAATGACATCATAATAGTCATTATTTAGCATTTGATATTTATCAATATAATTAAAACCAATTTCGAAATAACTTAATCCCATCACCTAAATATTTATTTTCAAATAGTTAAGTGCCTTAATTATCATATTAAGTACTTTTATACCACATTATTATATTTTTACTTGGTAAAAAAATCTTCTTCATCAATATTTTCCGAACTCATATTTCCGTTTTCTACTTCGTACAATGTAATTGTACCAGTTGTGTAGCTTCTATCCGTATTTTCAATCTTTATATAATCTCCTATTTTATCTGATTTGCTATAACTTTCATTGCGCTCAAAAGCTCCATTTGTTCCGCAGAAATTTTTCTTATTTGGATTCCAATCATTACCATAATATACTTTTATGTAATAGGTACCGCTTGGAATTTTACTCATTTCAAATTTTGCACCTGCTCTAATGTATTCGTTTCTTATTATTTTTTGGTCATAACTCCGAACTAAACAAACTACTGCATCTGACTTGTTGCTATTGTCAAATTTTAACCAAGCATCTTGCGAATAAATTCCTTTGCCAAAACAATCATCGAATGGTGATTCACCATTTTTTAATTGGTTACCTCTATATTTTGAGATTTTTTCGTATTTATCAGGTGGAAGTATTTTTTGAAGTTCTTTTAATCCCTCTTGCAATTCATTCATTTTTACCTCCGTTTCCGTTAATTCACGAGTCGGTTTTGCTTTTTCTGCTTCTTCTTTTTGAAATATATTAGGATTATATTCGTTTTCTGTTTTCTCATTGTTTTGTGACCTCCCGAAAGGGTTTATATTAAAATAATCTAAACCTTGTCCAAATATCAATATTGCAACTACTGGCGCAAAAATAACACCTATAAATCCACCACCAACGCTGTCAATCTTATTAATATTTTTAACTGTGTAAATGAATATAAACGTAGATCCATAAAACCCAACGACTGTAATAAATCCTAAAAATCCATTTAAATAAATACCAATAAATGGAAGTATAAAAAGAACAGCTTGAAATAAAAGTTTAATTTTACTTTTTATAGATAGATTTTTAAATCTTTTAGGATTAAAATTTTTTATTCCTTCAAAATAATGCTTTTTTGACTTGGGTTTCGGTGTATGAGTTTCTTGCTGCTTTTCAGCGGGTCTTTTTTGATATGTTGTATTTGTTCTTGCATTAGCATTATTAATGAAAGTATCGTATTTTAAATCATATTCTCTTTTGGAAATTGGATTTGATAAAATATCATAAGCCTCCTTAATTTCTCTGAAAAGTTCATCAAAAAAATTATCTCCAACATTTTTATCGGGATGAAATTTTAATGCGAGTTTCCGGTAGGCTCTTTTAATGTCTTCTTGTGAAGCATTATTTTTTAAACCTAAAATTTGGTAATAGTTTTTCATTCTTTCTAAAAATGACTTTTACTTTAATATGGAACAACAAGAGTGTAAAAATCATACTGCGTTACGTTAAAAACGAAACAGTAGTTTTTTCTGGGGAGATTATCAAATATAAAAAAAATAATTAATCAAAAACGGCTTCAACCTCTCCCATCCATACCATTAATAAACGTCTCAACAAACTCCACCATCTTACTTAATAGCCTATCCCCAATAGATTTTCGCTTTAAAACCGAAGGTTTATCTCCTTCAATTAAATCCAGCAGCTCATCCCGCAACGGTTCCCGTTCGGCATAGAGGTAATCCTCGATTAGTTTTTGGGTTTTTTCGGAAGAAAGTTGCTCTTCTTTTACAAAGGCTTCAAATGCTTTCTGTTGCTCTTCTGTCCAGAATTTATCAAACTCTTGAGGAATAGTTTCAGAATCTTCAATTATTGGTAAATTCTCCTGAATGAACTTTTCGATCAATTCGCGTTTACTGCGTAAATTGGCTTCCCCAGTCAATAAATCTACAACTTCCTTTTTCTTAGCTTCTTGTTCGGCTTTATTGGCGCCTTTCATATCTGCCAACAATTTCAGAATATAGGAAACATTTATATCGTCGCGGTGGATTAACTCCAATTCAAAATCTACATCTTCAAGAATAGAAACTTTTTCTTTGCTGTGATCTTGTTTCACTTTTTGCCACAAATCCAAATACTTGCTTCGGAAATCATTGAACAACTGCTCTTCCATATCCAGGTCTTCCCAGTCAAAATTTGCGAAGGTGGTCATCGTATTTTTTAAACGCATCAATTCCCTAAATGCCTTGATAAATTCCAATTCGTCCTCTTCGCTCACAAGATCGTTAATGCTGTTCACAGTTGGCGTTATTTCCATTAAAGCGGTATAAGCTTCATTGAATTTTTCGGCATAATCCTCATAGGGCTCCATGATGATTACGTCAATAGCCTCTTTGTTGCTAAAAAGTGTGATGGCTTGATCGGTAACTTGTTTGAGGTTTCTAAAAACCACAATGTTTCCTTGCGATTTCTGCTCATTGATAATTCTGTTTGTACGCGAGTAAGCTTGTATTAAACCGTGATATTTAAGGTTTTTATCAACGTACAAGGTGTTCAATGTTGGGCTGTCAAAACCTGTTAGGAACATATTGACAACAAGTAGAATATCAATTTTACGTTCCTTTACTTTCTTTGAAATGTCATTGTAATAATTGTAAAAGGATTGACTGTCCTTAGTTGTAAAATTGGAACCGAACATTTGGTTGTAATTACCAATATAGCTTTCCAGTTTATCTCTTTTGTGTGGATTCAGATCATACATCGCATCCGGTTCCGCGGCAGTTGCCATTTCGTCCGGAATATAACCATTGGCGTCTGCATCATCTTCATTGGCCACATAGCTAAAAATGGTTGCGATTTTAAGATTGTGCTGGCCTTCTTCTTTTTTACGTTGGAATATGTCGTAATAACTCACCAACAAATCGGTGCTGCCTACGCAAAACATTCCTGTAAATTCTCTGCTGTGGGTTTTTCTATCGTGATTGGCAATAATGTAATCTGCAATTTTTTCTAACCTTTTTGGAGATTCCATTAACTCTTTACGGTCAATGTCTTCTACTTCAATATCTATTTCGGTGGCGCTTTCTTTTTTTCTGTATTTGCCCACATACTCCACAGAAAACTTTAAAACATTTTCATCTTTGATGGCATCGGTTATTACATATTTGTGAAGGCAATCACCGAACAACTCTTTGGTGGTGCGTTTTCCCAATTCATTTTTTACGGCATTATCCGCAAAGATTGGCGTACCTGTAAAGCCAAACATTTGGTAATTGTTGAAAAACGCTTTTATGCGGTTGTGGGTTTCCCCAAACTGACTGCGATGGCATTCGTCAAAAATAAAGACAATTCGTTCATCCTTCATTTTTTCCATCTTCGCCAAATACTTCTTTTTGCTGATGGCGGTATTCAATTTTTGAATGGTGGTTACAATAAGTCGGGTATCGTCACTGAATTGTTTTACCAGGGCTTTGGTATTGTCTGTGCCGTCTACGCTGCCTTTTGAGAAGCTATTGAACTCTTTAGTAGTTTGGTAGTCCAAATCTTTTCTATCTACCACAAACACCACTTTTTTCACTTGTGGCAATTGCATAATGATCTGGCTTGCCTTAAATGAGGTCAGTGTTTTTCCCGAACCAGTGGTATGCCATATATAACCGTTGTGGTTGCTGTTTTGCACTTTATCAATTATACTTTCCACGGCAAAAAATTGATAGGGCCGCAGCACCATCAATATTTTATGGGCTTCATTTAGTACAATGTACTTACAGATCATTTTAGAAATATGGCAGGGCTCTAAAAATTCACTGGTGAAACCGTTGAGAATATTGGTTAATCGCTTGTTTTCCTTATCCGCCCAATAAAACGTCTGCTTAAAGGATTGATTCCGGTTGTTTGCGTAATATTTGGTGTTTACGCCGTTACTAATTATGAAGATTTGCACATACTGAAACAAGGCAGATTTTGCGCCAAAGGAATGCCGTTGATAGCGGTTTACTTGATTAAAGGCTTCCTTCATTTCCAAGCCTCGGCGTTTTAGTTCTATTTGAACCAATGGCAAGCCATTTATCAATAAGGTTACATCGTAACGGTTTTTGTAGCTGCCTTCCATAGTAACCTGTTGCGTTACTTGGTATTCGTTTTGGCACCAGTGCTCAGTGTTTAGAAACTCGAAATAAAGGTTATCTCCATTATCCCGAATTATATGCTGTTTTTGGCGAAGGGTTTTGGCTTTTTCAAATACAGATCCTTTGCTAAGAATATTAAGTATGCGTTCAAACTCTTTGGCAGAAAAAGTAATATTATTATGCTTTTCTAATTGGGTTTTTAAATTGGCCAATAATGCAGCTTCGTCTGCAATCTTAACTTTGACATACCCTATAGTTGATAGCTGTGCTACTAATTGATTTTCTAATATTTGTTCTGGTTGGGTAGCCATAAAATTATTGCCATAATGGCTCATTTTTCCAATTTAACAATTTACCGTTACCATCTGATGGGATGCCTAAGTACTGAATAGGGACTGTTGGGTATTTTTGAAATAATGCTTCGATTTTTTGATTGAAGGTATTAGTTGGGTTTGCTCTATCTAACATATACTTAATCACACATAAAAAATAAAACATACGTTTGTTATTTTGGTAACGTGTACCAATCCAATTGCCTACAGGTTTTAATAATCTATCTGGTTCTATTGCTAAATCACGATTCCATAATCTTGAATGGTGTGCGCATAAATTTCTCACATAGGTTAAAGTATGCAACCAAGATTTAAAGACCGTGTGATGAACATCAAAAAAAGCTGCTATTCTCTTTTTATCGCTATTATTACACAAACCTCTGTATATATGAGATAGCTCGCCCATAGTTAACAACTCTAAACACATCCAAGATGGTGGGTTTGCAGGTGAATTGTAAGTATCTATGTAGTGTTTTATAAATACCTCGGGTTTACGATTTGTTTTTGCTTTAGAAATAATGTTTTGTAAATCGGTGTAAGGATCTACCAAATTACCTACTCTATTGTAAAATGGTTTTATAAACAATGCTCGATTATCTTGCCAATGTGAATCGTTATAATGCAATGCCATACTATAAATGAACTGTGTGCGAATGGTAATTTCTAATCGCTCAATACAATCGAATACCAATAAGCGCAAATCTTTATCAAACATATAGGTTTGCATAATTTGTGCAAAGGTTGTCCCTTCATTAAAGGTATCTTTAACCTGTTGGTAAGGTAAAAAGTAAGCGCTTAACCTATAATAACTTATGCTTTGCAAATACCCAATAGCTTTAGCAGGATTCTGAATAGTTAAGTTTCGGCTTTGTAGCTGTTTTATTTGATTTGGAAACGATAAAGGCGGTTTGGTATATTTTTTTTTGGCCATAGCATTAAAAGAAAAAACCTCCCGAGTGTGCATTGTAAAGAGGCACGGAAGGTGTATTATTGTAAGAATATATAATGTCTAATGCTATGTAAACAAGAACACTATGGTGTTTTGTTGGCACAAAAATACAATCTTTATACCATTTAACTCTATTTATTAACATTTTAATTTAGTTTTTAACATTTAACATCACACAAACATCTGCTGTAACAGCCCTTTTTTATAGGTTTTTGTTTTTTCTATTTGTTCATTAACCAAGTCTATTTTTTTATCGATAGCAGATAAGAAATTGGCGATTTTGACTTGTTCTTTTACACAAGGGATTTTTAAATCAATTTCAAAAAAATCATTCACTCCAATATTTAATAAGCCATGATTCCGCGCACCTTCTTGTGCTACTTTTTCAATTTCTTTATTTTGTAAACCTGTTTCAAAATATTGTTCCATAAAATCAAGTGAAACTTTTTCATTAAATCTAAAACATATATATAAAGTTGATACAACTCCAAAATCATATTTATTTAGCCGTTTAATCGCTCCCATTGGATATCCGTTGGAATAGCTTTTATTATAAGCAAAGTCATCCTTTTCCAATAAATAATAACCAGTTAAATTCTTCGCGGAAACTGATTTGTTAAAGTATTCTAATTGACTCACTAAGCCTAATTGCGCTGATATGGTTAATACATTTTGATTGTCAATTTTGTTTTTGGTTTTTACACGATCCGCAATTTCTATAAGTTGACATTTTCTCCATTTAGGAAACACTTCTCCTTCTTCATCCTTAAACCGAATTTCCTGTTTAAAAATTTGCTGCAACACCCCTTTTTTATATTGCTCCAAAAGGCTTTTCTTTTTTTCTAAGCTTTGCAGGCGGCTGTCTATTGCGGTTAGGAAATTGGCTATTTTTTGTTGTTCGGGAAGAGATGGGAGTATTAAACCTACTTCTGAAAAATATTTATAACTAATCATTTTACCATCTCTTATTCCTTCAAGGTTTTGAGTAAGATTTTTGATATAATTATTAGTTTTTAAATAAAATTTGAAATATCCTTCATTGATTTCTTTTTTAGGTTTAAGAATAATATATGCAGGACTACATATTCCTTTATATTCACTTAGCTCTATTCCTCCTTGAAATGACCTCAGGCTAATAATAAAATCACCTTTTTCAACAATCTTATATGAAGCAACACTTTGGTTAGTAACACTAATATTAAAATCAATCATTTCTCTTGGAATCGCTCCAAAATCCTGAGTGATAGCCAATACAGGTAGCTCTGAGTTATGATTTTTATTTGAAACACTCTTAAATAATGTATCGCCAGTTACCCATTTCCAATAATTACTAAATTCCTTAAACCTTATCTTTGATTTAATGTTATTTTTATTAATCTTCTTATATAAAGGCATTTAAAAAGGTGTTTTTATTCCTAACTCATTACAAAAATCTTTAATAGCATCATTTATTTCAGGCAGTTTTTGATCTAAAAATACTATTTCAGAAGCCACCGCATCAATATCAATCTCTTCTTCTTCCTCAAAAGTATCTACATAGCGTGGAATGTTTAGGTTGTAGTCGTTTTCGGCAATTTCTTCAAGTGGGGCTAGATAACTGTATTTGTCTTCTGCCGTGCGGTCGCGATAGGTGCTGATAATTTTTTTAACATCAGTTTCACCCAGCATATTCTGGGTTTTCACCTTCTCGTAATGTTCGCTTGCATCAATAAACAATATATCGTCTGGGTTTTCTCTACATTTTTTAAACACCAAAATAGTAGTGGGAATACTGGTTCCATAAAATATGTTTGCCGGCAAGCCAATAACAGCATCCAAATAATTTTTTTCCTTAATGAGGTACTCTCGTATGTGGGCTTCGGCGCCACCTCTAAACAATGCACCGTGGGGCAATACAACCGCCATTTGTCCATTTTCGGCTAAATGATGCACCATATGTTGTACAAAGGCAAAATCGGCCTTGCTTTTGGGTGCCAGTTTCCCGTATTGGCTAAACCTATCATCACTCATAAAAAGCTGGTTAGCACTCCAATTGGCAGAAAAAGGAGGATTGGCAACAATGGCCTCAAAACGGTGTTCCAAATGTTGGGGGTGTTCTAAGGTATCTTCCTGTTTAATATCAAACTTACGGTAATGTACACCGTGAAGAATCATATTCATCCGCGCCAAGTTGTAGGTGGTTCGGTTTAATTCTTGTCCGTAAAAGTTGTTTACTTCTTCCACTTCCTTGGAAACCCGCAAAAGCAAAGAACCACTCCCACATGTAGGATCATAAACTGATTTTAGTTTGGTTTTACCAGTAGTCACCAACTTAGCCAAAACGATACTTACTTCTTGAGGGGTGTAAAATTCACCCGCTTTTTTGCCGGCACCACTGGCAAATTTGCCAATGAGATATTCATAGGCATCACCTAAAACGTCCAGTTCGGTTTGTTCCAGTTTAAAATCAATTTTATCCAAATGTGCGAGTACCTTGGCGATAATTTCGTTTCGGGCTTCTGGGGTTTTTCCCAATTTAGTAGAATTAAGATCCATATCCTCAAAGAGGTTATCAAAATCTTCTTCACTCTCGGTGCCCATCGTACTGTTTTGTACGTTGTTTAAGATTTTCTGTAAATCTTCGAGGATAAAGTTGTGCTTGGTATTGTATGAATGCACATCTTCTGCCGCTTGATCCAATGCAATTTCTTCATTGTGATTGCCTCGTTTGGCAACTGCACTAAACAGTTCGGAAGGTTTTAAAAAATAGCCCAATTTTTCCAATGCTTCTTCGCGAATGGCAGCAATGTATTCTTGGCCATCTTTAGAAGTTTCATTTATATCTGAAAATTCGATACCATCCGGTTTCAAAATGGAATCTGCATAGATTTCCATTCTTTCAGATAAATATTTGTAGAAAATAAAGCCTAATATATAATCACGGAACTCATCGGCATTCATTTTCCCCCTAAGGGTGTTGGCTATGTTCCAGAGTTGTTGTTCCAGTTGTTTTTTGTGGTCTTCGGACATTATTGAATTTTATGTTGGGTTTTGGAGTTTGATTTTTAAGGGTGTTATTTCTAAGAAAAATAATTTTGTAGAATTAGATGTGGGAAGTTATGAAATTTTGTGGGGTTTGGTGTTGTTAACAGTTATTCTATCTCCATTTTTTCAATTTCGGTCAAAGTTCTACCTTTTTTATCTTTCCATGTTCTTCTTCCATTAATTGAGTAACCGACTATAACTGCAGCAGCAGCTGAAGGACTTGCAAAAAGGTGTTTTTTAGAAAAAACTAACTTTCCGATATAAGATTTTTGAATAGTGCCATCTTGAATAAGTTCTTCTCTTAAAGTTTTATATCCGAAATTTTTAGATTGCTTTTCTGATACTTCAGAACCAGCCAAAACAACAATGCCTTCATCTGTAAGAACTGCGTTGGCAGAAATGTTTTTAATCTTCAGATTAAGTTCGATTTCATCCAGATTATAATCAGATTTCTTTTGCTCAACAGTTTCTATTGCCGATGTTGATTTATCATTTTTATAACTAATCTGATTTTCAAGAAATTTATGTCCCAGAACTCCATTTAACAATTTTACATTTAAAATAAATTCTTCCATTGCATCTCTGTCTGGTAGAGGCAAAGAACTTAAACTTGGCGTATTGCTATTATCTAATAGATATCGTTCCGTTTCTTTTGTAATTTCGATAAGTCTACTTTCTAGATATTTTACGTGTGATTTTGTAATGTTGTCGTCTTTACTTGTAAATAATATTACTTCACTCCAGAAATCTTTGTTTACAGCGTGATTTTTTAATCTGTCCCAAACATTTTCAGCTTCTCCAATATAAACTTTAGATTTTCCTGTTTCGTCATCGGTTCCAATTAAGAAATACACACCTTGAGTATTTACTTGATTTCGAAAATATTCGTTTAAATCAGAAAGTTTCTTTCTAGGACTGGATAATGCTTGGATAGTTAAGTTAACTACTTCAGCAAGTTTTATTCCTGTTACCGAACCTTCTTTTAAATATATCCTTATACTTTTTCCTAAATTCATTGGTTGGTTTTTATTGTTGCCCGTCCGGCATAAGCTCATTAGTGGGATTGGCGCACGGGCTATTATGCTTTTAAATGGCTTTAATTTTATAAAATTACCTTTGGTTAAGCATAAAATCTGCTATTGAGTATATACATCTTGTGGGCAGTTTTTAATCTTCGTCTAATGCTTGTATTAATCTTTGGGCAATTGCTTTATCTAAAAGTCCTCTTACTAAATTTTCCATGCTTCTATTTTTAATTGTAGCCATAAAATACATAGCTCCCATTTCTAAAAATAATTTTCCGATAAATTCGTCTGCAAAACTGCTAGAAATCACCGGAACACCGCTCCAATCAATTATTATTGGATAATTAGGTTTAGCTTTAATTAAGTTGTTAATTTTTGTTCTAATCTGAACTCCAGATTTTCTTGACCCAAATCCAGTAGTTTCTTCTCTCATTTTAATCATCAAGCTATCTTCATCCTCCATTTCATATTTTGTATCAATAATGTCCATAGGAATATAATTCCCATTTCCATCAAAATCTAGAGCCTCTGATATAGAGAAATTATCTATTATATTAATTTCTCCACATACCATTGTCCCATTATAGGAAATGTTTCTTAATGGTTTTCGTATGGTTTCCCTTTCTGTTACTTTTAATCTGCCATTGCCACTTAAAATTTCTAATGAACCTGCTGTTAAATTTGTTATTCTTAATGAACCAGCTAAACCATTTCCTTGTCCAAATTTTGGATTACGAGTGACACCAGCTTTGATAGCCTCTCCAATAGCGTTTAATTCTGTTCGTAAATTTGGAAATCCTTCTTGCATTGATTTTAAAATTCCTCTACCTGAATCTGAAACTGCAAATACAATTCTTTGTTCTTTTATATAGGTGCTGGCTTGGATTAGGCCACCAAATTTAGATTCGGAGTGGTTTAAAACATTATCAGTTATTTCATTAATTGACCATTCTAAAGCTGAAATAATATCCTTCGGAATTGACATATTTCGCAATACAACATCCATAAAGTCATCCACAACATTTTTTTGTTCTTCAGCATTTTCAAATCGTTTAGTAACTAAATGTTTATCATAGGTAGATTCTGATTTATCAAATTGTTCAGGCGACAAATAATGAGCCCAATTTACGCTCCTGAATAAACGCCGAATATCATGTTTTTCAGGTAATTTTATATAGATTTCTATTCCATTGTCTCTATGTAGGTCAATAGTACAGATTACTGGTAGTATTCCATTTGGAAAAACTTTTTTTACTTTGCCAAAATCAACTGTTATTTTTTTAAATCCTAATTTAATCGCATAATCTATCGCAGAACAAAAATGAATTATTGTATATGAATTTATTTTTTCAGGAATATGAATTGTTCTGTTAGATTTTTTTAGATAGCAGTTGTTTCTTTGTCTCATTCACTTTTTTTTCAAATTGTCCACAACAAACATATAGTCAATACCAAAATGACGTAAATATCCTGTTTGCGCAACCGGTTTTAAAAATTAAAATCTAAAATATTTAACATACCCCAAATGGCACGTAATGTCATTAGGGGTAAAAATTAAGTGGGGAGAATAAAGCTTAAAGCTTCTTTTCAAATATATTAAATAATTTGATTTTTTGATATATTAAAATAGAAAAGAACCACCGTGCAACTGCAGCGCAACCGTAACGCTGCCGTAATGCAACTATAATAAAACTGCAACACAAGCTTAACGCAGCCCTCGTACAACCGGAATACAACCGTCGCCGTGCAACCGAAATGCAGGCGGAATGCAACCGTAAAATAATTAGTCTCCAATTCGAGTGGATTTGCGATGCAACCGAGATACAAGCATAGAGCAACCGTTAATCAACAGTAATGCAATAGAAAAATAATTGGGATGCAACGGGAGTGGATTTGCATTGCAACCAAAATACAACCTAACTGTAAATCGGGTGTAACTGGAATGGTCTAGTAATTAAGAAAGATAACTTCTTCGGATTTGATAAAACAACACTTTTCATTTATCCCGATTTTAATAATGTCATTTTTAAGATGTTGACATTTATATCAGGGCGGTACAATGGGCGGTACAAAAAAACCCTAATCAATTGCTTTTCAGCTGATTAGGGCTTGATAAAGTTGGCCCACTAGGGCTCGAACCTAGACTCTTCTGGACCAAAACCAGACGTGTTGCCAGTTACACCATGGGCCAATTCCATAATGAGGTGGCAAATTTAAT
>JGI24723J26617_10001919_pt1 | contig 17434 bp, 15 predicted proteins | sample Cruoilmetagenom6_FD_26617 | JGI IMG/M metagenome (IMG submission 26617)
CGCTGTTGACCAGAACATGCGGTGGCCCAAAGGCGGTTTGAGACTGCTCTGCCAAGGCCGCAACAGAGGCCGGGTCCGCCAGATCGGTCGCGACGAAGCGAGCGTCGCCGCCTGCATTGATGCAGGCCAGCGCTGTCTCTTCACCCCTCTTGGCATTACGACCGGAAATCGTGATGGCGGCGCCGCGCTCGGCAAAGCGCAGTGCGATTGCGCGCCCGATGCCAGACGTCGCGCCGGTGACGATGACGGACTGCTGCGCGCTCATCGCTTTGGCCCGTTCAGCACGTTCAGGCATTCGCTCATCGCCTTCATCTGACAGTCCATCATCGGCTGACCGTATTGCACCCGGCATCCCAACTCTTTCGCGTGGCGTAAAAGGGGCGTTTCGACCGGGTCCATAATGATATCCACCACGATCATGCTTGGCTGCAAACGGGTGACATCGACCGGCAGCGGATCATCTGGCTTCAACCCCATGGGCGTTGCGTTGATGATAATGTCATGCCCTTCCGGATCGGGCGCCGCAGCGCGAAGCGTACAGTCAGCAAAGGTCTGTTCGACCAAGCGCGCAAGATCCTCGGCACGGTTGGTGGCCGTGTCGCTGATGGTGACGGCCGCAGCGCCCGCTTCGGCAAGGCAATAGGCCAGAGATGCGCCCGCGCCGCCCGCACCCACCTGCAATATGCGGCGTCCCGCCACGTCAATGCCCGCCTCTGCCAGCCCATCCATGAAGCCGACGCCGTCGAAATTATCTGCGTGCCATTGCCCGTCCGGGCCGCGCACCACGGTGTTGGCCGCGCCGACCCGTGCCGCGCGTGGGTGGGCCGTCGCGCATTTTTCGAACACGCGCTGCTTGTATGGGACCGAGATGATCATGCCCTTGAGGTTCTCCATCGCGCTGAGGCCCGCCCAGAAGACATCGAAATCCTCGGGGCGGCACGTGACGGGCACCATCAGGCTGTCGAGGCCCTGTTCCTCCATCAGCGCGTTGAACATGCCGGGCGATTTTGCATGTGCAACGGGATGTGCGAGCATTACGAATACATCGGCTTTGCCGGTTCCACGCATAGTCTTATCCAATCTCATGGTTGGCCAAGCGTTCGAGCGCACGGACCAGGCCGGAATGGTCTGCATCCTCCTCGCCCTGTGCGGCGCAAGCATTCATCAATTCCTGGGTGTTGGNGGTATTGGGCAGTGCGACATTTAGCACGCGGGCGCTTTGCAGCGCCAGGTTCAGATCTTTCTGGTGCAGCTTTAATCGGAAGCCGGGGGCAAATGTACGCTCAATCATCCGTTCGCCATGAATCTCCAGAATTTTACTCGATGCGAACCCACCCATGAGGGCCTGGCGCACTTTGGCCGGATCGCAGCCCGCTTTGCTGGCAAAGACCAGCGCTTCGCTGACAGCTTCTATGTTGAGTGCAACGATGATTTGGTTGGCAATCTTGCAGGTCTGCCCAGCGCCGGGAGTTTCCCCGACAAGAGTGATGTTTTTGCCCATCACCTCGAACAGCGGCAGCGCACGCGCGAACGCGGCCTTGCTGCCGCCGCACATGATGGTCAGTGCGGCGTTCTTTGCTCCGATTTCACCACCGGACACTGGCGCATCGACATAGTCGACGCCTTTGTCGGCAAAACTCTTGGCCATTTCAGCCGTTTCTATCGGGCTGATCGAGCTCATGTCGATCATCAGCTTGCCACTTTCCATCCCCTCGAGAACGCCGCCTTCGGCCATCAGGACACGCTCAACATCTGGTGTGTCTGGCAGGATGGTGATGACGACTTCACTGGCGCGGGCCACGTCGGCGGGGCTGTCCAGCACGTCGGCCTTCAGGTCGGCGGGCAGGGGAGAACGGTGAAGTGTTGTGAAGATGTCATGCCCGGCATTGTGCAGATTGCGGGCCATTGGCGCCCCCATGACGCCCAATCCGATGAAACCTATGCGCATAGATTTTGTCCTTTCTGTCCGGCTTGCGCGCGCCGTTCGGCGCAGGCGTGAAAATTGGTCAAATCACCTCTGGACATGTAGACATCATACATCATACAAATACAAGTGCCCGTTGCGAACGGATCGAATTTGCGGAGGACAGGATGCAGGAACGTGCGAACAGCGTGAAGAAAGGGCTGACGGAAGGCCGGGTGCAATTGGGGCTTTGGTGTTCGCTCGGGTCCGCGCTGGTAACCGAGATCATGGCCGGATCGGGCTGTGACTGGCTGCTCATCGACGGCGAGCATAGTCCAAACGATCTGCTCAGCATCGTGGCGCAGTTGCAGGCGGTTGGCGGTCACCCAATTGAGCCATGCGTGCGTCTGCCCGAAGAAAACGCGACCTTGATAAAGCAATTCATGGACGCCGGCGCCCGGAGTCTGATGATCCCGAATGTGCGCGATGCCGAGCAGGCCAGGCGAATCGTCGCCGCCACGCGCTACGCGCCCGAAGGTATTCGCGGCTTTTCCACCGGGCATCGGGCGAACCAGTTTGGCCGCATCAAGGAATATCACCGGAACGCCCATCTGAACCAGATGCTGATCTTGCAAATCGAATGCGAGGAGGGCGTCAAGAACGCCGCCGAGATTGCCGCGGTCGATGGCGTTGATGTGCTGTTTGTCGGGCCGGGCGACCTGTCGACCAATATGGGCGCTATGCACAATGCAGGCGCCGAACATGTACAGCAGGCGATTGCCAGCGTCCTGAAGGCGGCCAAATCGGCAGGCAAGGCGGCGGGCATCCTTGCCCCGGTGCAGGCCGATGCCGAGCGGTACATCGCGGACGGTTTCACCTTCGTCTCGGTGGGGGCCGATCTGGGGCTGGTTGCGCGCGGCTCAGACGCGTTGATCGCACATTTCAAGAGGGGCTGACGAATGGCTCATCAGGGACAGCCCGTTCGCGTAGGCGTCGATATCGGCGGCACCTTTACCGACGTCGCGATGGAGATCGGCGACCAATTGCATTCAACCAAGGTGCTGACGAACTATACTGCGCCGGAACAGGCAATTCTGGACGGTGTGGCGCGCGTGGCTCAGAATGCGGGCATCGCTTTGGGTGAGATTGACCTCATCATCCACGGGACGACGCTGGCCACGAATGCGCTGATCGCGCGTAAGGGTGCCAAGACGGCTTTTCTGACGACAAAGGGTTTTCGTGATGTCATTGAGATGCGCACCGAAAACCGGTTTGAGCAGTATGATCTGAACATCGTCCTGCCGCCGCCTCTGATCGAACGCGACAGCCGCTATGTCGTTGCGGGTCGCATCGCGGCATCGGGCCGCGAATTGGAGCCGCTGGACGAAGACGGCGTTGCCGAGTTTGCGCGCGAGGCCGTTTGCAAAGGCTACGAGAGCGTCGCGGTGGGCCTTATCCACTCCTACGTCAATCCCGTTCACGAGCAGCGCGCAAGAGAGATTATCGCCGCGCATGCGCCTGATCTGAGCGTGTCGATCTCCTCTGAAGTGTCCCCGCAGATGCGCGAATTCGAGCGTTTCAATACCGTCTGCTCCAACGCTTTCGTCAAGCCGCTCATGGCCAGCTATCTGGGGCGTCTGATCGAGCGTCTGAAAGCCTTGGGCACCGATTGCCCGGTTTTCATGATCCATTCGGGTGGCGGCCTGATCTCGGTCGAAACTGCCGCCGCATTTCCGGTGCGGCTGCTGGAATCCGGCCCGGCGGGCGGTGCGATCTATGCTGCAGACGTGGCCGCGCGTCATGGTCTGAAGCGGATATTGTCCTACGATATGGGTGGCACCACGGCCAAGATTTGCCTTGTCGAGGATTTCACCCCCAAGACCGCCCGGACATTCGAAGTGGCACGCACCTATCGCTTCAAGAAGGGATCGGGCATGCCAATTTCGATCCCCGTCATCGAAATGGTCGAGATCGGCGCAGGGGGCGGATCGCTCGCCCATGTGGATGGTATGCGCCAGATCCGTGTTGGCCCCGAAAGCGCAGGATCCGAACCGGGACCGGCCTGTTATGGCCAAGGCGGTACGCGCCCGGCCGTGACCGACGCGGATCTGGTCTTGGGCAAGCTGGACCCTGACAATTTCGCCGGCGGGCAAATCACCCTCTCGGTCGAAGCGGCTGAAACCGCGCTCAAGGAGCATGTCGGCAATACCCTGAATATGGACCCGCAAAAGGCCGCCGTCGGTGTGGTCGAGGTTGTCGATGAAAGCATGGCTGCCGCCGCCCGTGCCCATGCGGTCGAAAACGGCAAGGAACTGGGCGAGTTCACCATGATCGCCTATGGCGGCGCAGCCCCCCTGCATGCCAATCGCCTGTGCGAAAAGCTGGGTATCGACAGTCTGATGATCCCACCGGGGGCGGGTGTCGGCTCGGCCATCGGATTTCTGCGCGCGCCCTTCGGGTACGAGGCCGTGCGCGGCGCCTATACCCGGCTTGGGCAGTTCGACGCGGCCTATGTCAACGACGTGCTGGACGGTCTGCAATCCGAGGCGGTCGCGATTACCCGTGAGGGTGGCAGCGACATCGCACCCGTAGTCGAGCGCAAGGCCTACATGCGCTATGTCGGGCAAGGTTGGGAAATCCCGGTGGTGCTGCCGAACGAGGTACTCGGCGCGGACGGAGCGAGCGCCTTGCGCGCATTGTTCGAGGCTGAATATCGTCGCCTCTTCGGTGCGCTTCTGGACGGGCTGGATATCGAAGTGATGAACTGGTCGGTGCGCGCGTCGTCCGAAGTGACCCCGCCCGCGCCGGTCACCAAGGTCGCAGATATCGGAGCCGCACGCTCGGACGCTGCGCGTGCTATCTTCGATGCCAAAAATTCGGCCTTTCTTGACGCGCAGATCGTGAACCGCGCCGATATGGCGCCCGGTGCCCATGTCGACGGCCCTGCTGCCATCGTCGAGGACGAGACAACAACCATCGTGACCAATGCCTACCGAGCGACGATGTGCGCCGATGGCTGTCTTCTGGTCCGCAAGAAGGAAGCAGGCGCATGAGCACCGATGATTTCCGCGACGTGCATTTTCAGATCATGTGGAACCGCCTGATCTCGGTCGTCGAAGAGCAGGCGTTGACTCTGATCCGCACAGCTTTCTCCACTTCGGTGCGCGAGGCAGGGGATCTATCGGCAGGCGTGTTCGACGCCACCGGCAAGATGCTGGCACAGGCCGTCACCGGCACGCCCGGCCACGTCAACGCGATGGCCGCCGCCGTGGTGAACTTCATCGAAGCCATCGGCGAGGACAACATCTTTGAGGGCGACGTTTACATCACCAACGACCCGTGGAAGGGCACGGGACACTTGCTGGATTTCACTTTCGTCACGCCATCATTTCGCGGTGGAAAACTGGTCGGATATTTCGCCTGCACGGCGCATGTAGTCGACGTGGGCGGGCGCGGCTTTGGTCCGGATGCGAACGAGGTTTATGAAGAGGGGATATTCATCCCCATCATGAAATTTGCCGAAGCTGGCAAGGTCGATCAAAAGTTGATCCACCTCATGCGCCACAATATCCGCGAGGCCGATCAGGTGATTGGTGATCTCTACTCGCTGGCGGCATGCAATCTGATTGGGCACCAGCGTCTGATGTCCATGATGGACGAATTCGGGCTCGACCGCCTGGACGAGTTGCGCGATTTCATCTTTGAAAACAGCCGCCGCGCCACGCTGGAGAAGCTGGCGGATCTTCCGGCCGGTTCTTACGACAATGCCATGACCGTCGATGGTTATGGCGCACCGGTGCACATGAAGGTGCGGCTGGATGTGTCCAAGGATGGTGTCCACGCTGATTTTGACGGTACTTCGGGGCAGAGCGATCTGGGCATCAACGTGCCGCTGATCTACACAATGGCCTATTGCGGCTATGGTCTGAAATGTGCGCTGTCGCCGGAAATTCCCAACAATCACGCTTCGTTGGAGCCGTTCACCGTTTCGGCGCCAGAGGGCTGTATCCTGAATGCGCAGCATCCCGCGCCGGTGCAGGTGCGCCATGTCCTGGGCCATTTCATTCCTGACACCGTGCTGGGCGCCGTGTCGAAATTCCTGCCTGATCTGGCGCCTGCCGAAGGGGCGAGCGCGCTTTGGAACATCCAGATTTCCGCCCGGCCCATTCCGGGCGCGCAATCTGTACCGGGAGAGCCGCAGCGCAGCGCCGAGATCCTGATGTTCAACTCAGGTGGTTCGGGCGCGCGGCCGACACTCGACGGGCTGAACGCCACTGCGTTTCCCTCGGGCGTGCATGCCATGTCTGTTGAGGCGACCGAGCATACCGGGCCGATCACCGTCTGGCGCAAGGAATTTCGCGAGGGATCAGGTGGCGCGGGCCGTCAGCGCGGTGGCCTGGGTCAGATCGTCGAGATCAAGGCCGCCGAGGGCCATGAATTCTACATAAAGGCGATGTTTGACCGGGTTGAAAACCCCGCACGCGGACGTTTTGGCGGCCGGTCGGGCGCACCGGGTGCGGTGCATTTGGACGACGGCACAAAGATGCGGGCCAAGGGGCGCCAGAAAGTGCCTTCGGACCGGTTGTTGGTACTGGAAATGCCTGGTGGTGGTGGCTTTGGCGATCCGACCGAGCGGAGCGCCTACGCGGTCAAGCGCGATGTCAGGCTGGGCTATCTTTCCGCCGAGCAAGCGGAGAAGGAGTATGGAAAATGAGCTTTGAATCCAGTCGCGCCAAGCTGATCAAGCCCTCTCCGGCGATCACGATTTCAACCGCAGCCAAGGCAATGAAGGCCGAAGGTTTGCCCGTCATCGACCTTTCCATCGGCGAGCCGGATTTCGGCACGCCCGACAACGTGATCGAGGCCGCATATGCCGCGATGAAGCGCGGTGAGACGCGCTATACCGCGCCCGACGGCACACCCGCGCTGAAGGATGCGGTGATCGAGAAGTTTCGCCGCGAGAACGGCTTGAATTTCGAGCGGGCCAACATCTCTTGCGGCAACGGTGCGAAACAGATCCTCTTTAACGCGCTGATGGCGACGATCGAGCCGGGCGACGAGGTGATCTGCCCCGCGCCCTACTGGATCTCCTACACCGATATGACGCTGCTGGTCGGAGGCACGCCAAAGATCGTCGAATGCGCGCAGGAGGATGAGTTCAAGCTGACCCCGGCAGCGCTGGAGGCAGCAATCACCGACAAGACACGCTGGTTGTTCCTCAACTCGCCGTCGAATCCGTCGGGCGTGACCTACACGCGCGAAGAACTGGCCGCCTTGGGTACCGTTCTGGCCCGTCATCCTCGCGTTCTGATCATGTCGGACGAGATTTACGAGCAGATCTATTATGCCGACACGCCCTTTTGTTCCTTCGGGATAGCGTGTCCCGAACTGGCAGACCGCACCGTCATAGCCAATGGCGTGGCCAAGGCCTATGCGATGACCGGCTGGCGGATCGGCTACGCCGCTGCGCCTGTAGCCCTCGCGCGGGTGATGTCGAAAATCCAGTCGCAATCCACCTCCAACCCCTGCTCGATCAGTCAGGCTGCCGCCATCGAGGCGCTGACGGGCCCGCAGGATTTTGTCGATACCGCCCGCGCCACCTATCGCGAACGTCGCGATCTGATCGTGACGGGCCTGCGCGCCATCGACGGTGTTGAAGTGGTCGAACCTTCGGGCGCCTTCTACGCCTATCCCAGCCTTGCCGCGTTCATCGGTCGACGCGGCCCGGATGGCACGGTGATGGCGGATGACTCGGACCTGACCCGCTACATCCTGGACGCGGCGATGGTCGCGGGTGTGCAAGGCGCGGCCTTTGGCCTGTCGCCGCATATCCGGCTGTCTTACGCGGCCTCCACGGACGATCTGAAAACCGCGCTGGAGCGTCTGAAAGATGCTCTTGGCGCACTGAAATAAAGGAAAAATCCCATGGATAAACTGGGTCGCATTCTGCTGACTGGTGCTTCTGGTGGCCTCGGTACCTTGCTGCGCAAGGAAATCGCGAAACACTGCAATACTCTGCGGCTGACGAACCGTCACGATATGGGCGTCGCGGCCGAAAACGAGGAGATCGTGCTGTGCGATCTCGCCGACGCCGACGCGGTGATGGAGTTGACCCGAGATGTGGATATGGTGATCCACATGGGCGGAGTCGGGCGCGAAAGTACCTTCGAAGCGATTTTGCAGTCCAACTACGTCGGGTTCTACAACCTTTACGAAGGGTGCCGCAAAAACGGCGTCAAGCGCGTGATCTGGGGCAGCTCGAACCATGCGATCGGGTTTTACCCGCGCACGCAACGCATTGATGCATCCGTTACGCCGCGCCCAGACAGCAACTATGGCGTGTCCAAGGTCTATGGCGAAGGCATGGCGCAGTATTACTGGGACAAATTCGGACTCGAGAGCGTCTCGATCCGCATCGGTTCGTGCTTTCCCAAGCCAGTGGATCGCCGGATGCTGACCACGTGGCTCAGCTACCCGGATTTCGTGCACTTGACCGAATGCTGCCTCGCTGCGCCGCGCGTCGAGCATACCATCGTTTACGGCGTTTCGGACAATGACAGCCAGCTCTGGGACAATCACATGGCCGCGCATCTGGGCTATCGCCCCAAGGACAACGCGGAAATCTATCGCGAAGAAATCGAAGCATCGACGAAACCTTACGATCGTGATGACCTTACCATTGCCGTGCATGGTGGCGGTTTCGCCGCTGCGGGCCATTTCGAGGACTAGCTATGGCAATTCCGCCGTATAAATCCCCCCGTGCTGCCAGTTATGACGTCGTTATCGTCGGCGGCGCCGTCATCGGGTCATCCATTGCCTATTGGCTGACCGAGAATGACGGCTTCGACGGCTCGATCCTGGTGGTCGAACGCGACAGCAGCTACGAATTTTCCTCGACCGCACTGTCGACCAGCGCGATCAGGCTGCAATACTCGAACCCGATCAACATCCAAATCAGCCAGTTCGGCGCTGAATTCATCGAATCCTTCCAGGATCGAATGCGGAAATATTATCCGGATGAGCCAGCACCGGACCTGGGGTTCAAGCAGAATGGCTATCTCTACTGCACTTCCCCCGAGGGTGCCGAGGCCGCGCGCGAACGTGTCGCGCTGCAACGCGAATGGGGAGCGCATACGGTGTTTCTGGAACCGGGGCCGCTGAAGGATCAATTCCCGTGGCTCAATGTTGATGATCTGGGCGGCGCGTCATGGGGCACCAAATCCGAAGGGTGGTTCGATTCCGTCGGGCTGATGAACGGGTTCAGGCGCGCAGCGCGTCACAATGGGGCCGAATACATCGACAACCAGGTGATATCGCTCGGCCGCGTCGGGGATCGGATGACTTCGGTCACGCTGAAAACTGGCGAGACGGTGAATTGCGGGGTTGTGGTCAATGCCGCCGGCCCGCGTGCATCCGTGGTGGCGGGTATGGCGAATCTCAGCATCCCGGTAGAGCCGCGCAAACGGCACAGCTTTGTTTTTGCCAGCAACACGCCGATTCCCGGCCGGATGCCCAACGTGATCGACATGAGTGGCACCTTTGTGCGCCCTGAGCAGCAATTGTTTCTGGCGGGCAACACGCCAACGCCGGATGGCCCCGCCGACACCGAGGATTTCGAGACGAAACATGACGAATTCGAGGACTACATCTGGCCCGCGCTCTATAATCGCATCCCCCAGTTTGATGCGCTGAAGGTGCGGCAATTCTGGACCGGCCATTACGCGTATAACACGTTGGATCATAATGCAATTATCGGGTTTCATCCGATCGTCTCGAATTTCATGTTTGCGAACGGATTTTCAGGCCACGGATTGCAACAATCCCCTGCGGTGGGGCGCGGAGTGGCCGAGCTGATTGTCCATGGTTCGTATCAGACGCTGGACCTCGGCCCGCTGTCCTATGAGCGGGTCGAAAAAGGGGAGCCATTCCTGGAAGAAGCAGTCATATGATGATTGCCAGTTTGGTCGTAATATGTATGATATATGATGACTTTAAGAGAGAAGCAGAGGAGGAGAAATAAATGAAGAAGATAATGGGAGTTCTGGGTGCGGGTGCGCTGGCAGCAGCGGCATTTACCGGGCCAGCGCTGGCAGATGCCGGACCGACCTTGAAAGAAGTGCAAGAGCGCGGAACGCTGAATTGCACCGGCCACAACGGGTCTTTCCTTGGGTTTGCCGAGGTGGACGACAATGGCAACTGGAGAGGTCTCGACATCGATTTGTGCCGGGCAGTAGCGGTCGCGATTTTCGGCGATGACGAGTCGCTCAACATTGTGCCGGTCAGTTGGGCCCAACGTTGGCCATCGTTGCAGTCGGGTGACATCGATGTGGTCATCAAGGCGTCGGGCGGTACGTTCAGCCGAGACACCGAATTGGGTCTGCAATTCTCACGCCCCTATTATCTGGGGACGACCGTGGTCATGGTTCACAAGGATTTGGGCGTGGAGCAATTCACCGACCTTGATGGCGGTTCTGTCTGCATTCCTGCCGGCACCACGATCGAACGTCAGGTCGCGGCCTATGCTGACCGTACTGGAATCAAACTGGAAGCTGTAACCTTCGAGAAGACCGAGGAACTGCGCGAGGCGTATTTCTCGAAACGCTGCGATGCTTATGCGCAGTGGGGTCCGACCGTTGGCATCGCGCGCTCGGTATCGGACAATCCAGACGGGCATGTGATCCTTGATGATGTGCTGGCGCTGGAGCCTGAAGTTGCAATCATGCGCCAGGGCGACGACCAGTGGGTCGATGTGATCAACTGGGTCTTTTCCGCGCTTTGGTTCGCCGAGCAGGAGGGGATCAACTCTGGCAATGTGGACGAGATGAAGGCCAATCCGGCGACGACCGAGGTCGGCAAACTTCTGGGAGTGACGCCGGGCGTCGGCGGGCCGTTGGGGCTGTCGGATGATTGGGCTTACAATGTCATCAAGACCGTCGGCAACTACGGTGAGATCTTTGACCGCAATATCGGTGAGAAATCCGATTACGGTATGCCACGGGGCCTGAACAACCTGTGGAACGAAGGCGGCATCCACTACCCGATGGTTTTCGACTGATCCATACTGAATGCGGCCCTGATCCCGAGCGGTCGGGGCCGCATGATTTTCCCAATGGCCGGATACGAAAATGCTGTCTGCCTGGAACAATATAAAGCTGCGCAACGCGATGTTGCAGATCATCTATGTCGGCGGTTTCGTCGCGGTGATCGCAACGCTGATCGTGATGGGCCGCACAAACCTGCAAGCGCAGGGGATCATCTCGGGTTTTGATTTCCTGTGGAAATCGACCGGCTGGGATGTCAACTTTTCGCTGATCGATTTCTCTGCGCGCGATCCTTACTGGCTGGTGCTGGTGGTGGGTATCCTCAACACGTTGTTCCTGGGGACGATCGGCCTTGTGCTGGCCACGGTGATTGGCGTCATCATTGGTATGGCGCGCACCACCGAAAACGACCTCGCACGTCTTTTGGGGGCCATCTATGTCGAGGTCTTTCGTAACATCCCGCTCATCGTGCAGGTGTTTTTCTGGTATGCCATCGTCACCCGCTTTCCGGGGCCACGTCAGGCAATCAACCTGGCCGACAGCTTCTTTCTGTCCAGTCGGGGCCTTTACGGGCCGGGGCTGAACATCACCGGTCTGTCGGCGTTCCTGGGTATTGTTGCCTTCCTGGCAGGGCTGGGCGTGATCATCTGGATCAGTGCCGCCCAAAGGTTTCGCCGTATGGATCCCGCGCGCAAGACGCGCCTGCGCTGGCTGATCCTTTTGGGGGCGTTCATCGTCAGCTTGGTCATTTTCTGGATTGGGCGCATTCCTGACACCTCGTTGGTCAGTATGCCCGCCCTCAAGGGGTTGAACTTTCGCGGCGGTATCCGCATCTCGACCGAGCTGTCGGCGATGGCGATTTCGATCGCAATATATGGCGGTGCCTATATCGCCGAGATCGTGCGCGGCGGGTTCAATTCGGTTGGGCGTGGCCAGATCGAGGCGGCGAAATCCGTCGGACTGACAAAGTGGCAAGTCTTCAGCCGAGTGCGGTTTCCGCTGGCTCTTCGTGCGATGCTGCCAATCCTGACGAACCAATATGTGTGGCTTATCAAGGCGACAACTATGGGTATCGCCATCGGGTTTGCGGATTTCTTTATGGTCGTGTCGACTGCGATTAACCAGTCGGGCCAGACGCTGGAGCTGCTGGGGATCCTGATGGGCGGCTTCCTGGTCATCAATTTCTCGCTTGCGGCGATCCTGAACAGGATCAACCGCGCCATCGCCCTCAAGGGCAATCAACTGAGAAGCTGAGGGGGATTGCGATGGCCATGACAGGCGAGATGGGGCGACCGGGCCTATTGGCGACCCTGCGAGAGAAGTACTTCTCTTCGCTGGGCAACGCCGCGTTGTCGATCATCTGCTTTTCCATACTGGCGCTGATCGTCTGGAAGTTTTTCGATTGGGCGATCCTGTCAGCGGTGTTTTCGGCCGCGAATGGCCCCGAGGCGTGCAAGGCAACCGATGGTGCCTGTTGGGCCGTGATCGACGCGCGCTGGCGGTTGATCCTCTTCGGTCTTTATCCGCACGAGGAACACTGGCGTTCGGCGTTGGCCTGCGGTGTCGTGGTGGTGATGACTGTCCTGAGTTGCCTGCCCTACTTCTGGAACGGGCGGTCCATTTCCGTCATCTGGATCGGCGGTTTCCTCGCTTTTTACTTTCTGATGAAGGGGGGCATTCTTGGGATGCCCGTGGTGGATGAGCAGAGCTGGGGTGGGCTTTCGCTAACTGTGTTCATCTTCGTGACGACCGTGCTGGTGGGCACGCCGCTGTCCATCCTGCTAGCTCTTCTGCGCCGCTCCGAGCTGCCTTGGATTTCGGCTCTGACCGGTATTGTCATCGATAGCGTGCGCTCGCTTCCGCTGCTGACGATCCTCTTTGCCTTCGCGGTCGTGCTGCCATTCTTGCTGCCTGACTGGGCATCGGGGGACAAGCTGTACCGCGCGATCTTTGGCTCGGCGCTGTTCTTTGCTGCCTACCAGGCCGAGATCATCCGCGGTGGCATGCAAGGCGTGCCGACGGGGCAAGAGGAAGCGGCGAAATCTCTGGGCATCCGCTATCGTCACCGCATTCAGCGCATCCTTTTGCCGCAAGCGTTCAAGAATGCCCTGCCTGCAACGATCAACCAGTTTGTCATCACCTTCAAGGAAACGTCGCTGTTCATCATCATCGGCTTTTTCGAAATCCTTGCCTCGGGCAACGCGGCCTATGGCACCGGCAACTGGACCTTCGCCTTTGTTGAAGTCTACGCCTTCATCGCCATGATTTACTTTGTCTTCGTCTTTTCGCTGTCGCGCTATGGCGCGTTTCTTGAGCGGCGGATGGACGTTGGCGACCATTAGGACTCACTCATGACAAAAACAGCCGAACCGGCCATCACCATCCGCAGCATGAACAAGTTCTACGGCAGTTTTCATGCGCTGAAGAACATCGATTTGACCGTCCAGCACGGTGAGCGGATCGTGATCTGTGGTCCATCCGGGTCGGGGAAGTCGACCCTGATCCGCTGTATCAATCATCTTGAGGCACATCAGAGCGGTAACATCACCGTTCTGGGCAAAGCGCTGGACAATAACATTCTCCACATCGATGAAATCCGTCGCGACGTGGGCATGGTATTTCAGCATTTCAATCTCTTCCCGCATATGACTGTTCTGGAGAACTGCGTGCTGGCTCCGATGCTGGTGCGCAAATGGCCCCGCGCCAAGGCTGAAGAACTGGCAATGCAATACCTGGAAAAGGTCAAGATTCCCGAGCAGGCCGAAAAATTTCCTGGCCAATTGTCAGGTGGGCAGCAACAGCGCGTCGCAATCGCCCGCTCGCTCAGTATGCAGCCCAAAGTGCTGCTGTTTGACGAGCCCACATCGGCGCTGGATCCGGAAATGATCTCGGAGGTGCTGGATGTCATGGTGGCGCTGGCGAAAGACGGCATGACGATGCTCTGCGTGACGCATGAGATGGGGTTCGCACGACAGGTGGCTGATCGGGTGATCTTTATGGATCAGGGCGAGATCATCGAACAGAACCCGCCCGAGGAATTCTTTGGCAATCCACAGAACGAACGGACCCAGAAATTCCTGTCGCAGATTCTGGGACATTAAGGCGCTTCTGGTCCGAGCTGGTAGGCAACCTGAAGCCGTAACACGCGCGATATCACCATATATTTGGGCGTCAAACCGTATCGACGTCCTTGAGAAAGTCCATGAACGAGGTTTCGCTGCCGTCCATCCGGTCCTTGGCAACCACTTTGCGCGACAAGGCGCGCAAACGCCCGAGGCTGTTCAGTAGATGAACCCGCATCGCGTTGTGCGCTGCTTGCGGATCCTGTTCTTCAATGGCCACGACGATAGAATTGTGCTCGGTGTGGATCTCTTCGTAATATTGTTCTTTGAAATCCTGCGAAACCAGCGTGCTAAGTTGGAACCGTCGTGCAAACGTCGGCTCAAGGAATTTCAGGAAGCGGTGGAAGTAGGGATTCTGTGTGCCCTGCGCGATGGCCAGGTGAAACTCGAAATCGTAATGTACTTCGACGATGTCGGGATCACTATGGCGCGCGTCTACCTCCTCCATCACGCGGCGAATATTGCGCGCGTCCTCGTCCGAGCGCCGTTCGGCGCAAAGCCCGGCGGATTCCACCTCGATGGCAAGGCGCAGTTCCAGGATGGCAATGGTTTCGGGCAAGGTGTTCAGCGCGTCCGAGTTTAGCTCGAACTTGGACGAGAAGGGGTATTTGGAGACGAACATGCCGCGCCCCTGACGCGATACCAGTATCCCGTCCGAACGCAGCTGCGCGACAGCCTCACGCACCACTGTACGGCTGACCTCGAACTGCTCGCACAGCTCTGTTTCGGTGGGCAGTTGCTCGCCCGGCTTCAGAGAGCCGTCAAACACGCGTTTCGACAGATCTTCGGCCACGATTGCTGTCAGAGTCTTGCGCCGCGCCATAGTTCGCTCCTTTTGGTATGCTTCGGTTCTGTCACGCGATCTGCGGATATCAGAATTTCTATAAACTGAAAGCGGCACAGCAATTGCGCTGCAGGCTGCGCGGTTCAGCGTCACGACGCACTTCATTTATTACGCCACCCAACAAATGCGGACAACGTGTTGCACAACCACTATTATGTCATATGATGTATTACAAATTCAAGCCTCGGAGTTGCGGAACATTGCGGCACTTGTCGATCTCGCCCGAGGCGATGACACCACATCGAAAATTGGTTCGGAACTGGCAGGCAGGAAGGGACTGCTGGCTCACCTGTCTTCGCGGCATTTCCCAAGCTTGATGCAACCAAAGCGCGGACAATCCCGAAAGATTTCATCCACCTCACTAACCCCGAACCGCTTCCCGGTTTTTCCCCGGAGCGCATTTTGAAAGGAACCAGAATGACCGAAATTAACCGCTACGCTTTTGACACTCGCGTGCATCATGGCGTGACCCATAATGGCACTGTCTACCTGACCGGTCAGGTCGCAGAGCCAGGCCAATCGGCAGCCGACCAAACCCGCGAAGTTTTAGCCAAGATTGATGATCTTCTGGCACAGGCTGGTACGGACAAAACCAAGATCTTGCACATCCAGATGTGGTTGGATGATGTGCGTGACTTTGATGAGGTCAACGTCGTTTATGACGCATGGATGCCTATGGAACATGCTCCTGCCCGTTCCTCGGGGCAAGGACGCATGGCCAAGCCCGGCATGTTGATCGAAATGATCGTAACGGCCGCGATCTAACAGATCTAGCGATTGCTATCAGCGTCGAAACTTAACGAGCCGTGCTCCCGACTGGCACGGCTCCATGACGTGCGCAACAACCGGCCGCGACGAAGAACAAGAGTCGCATCGAAACAGCCGCCGCTCTGGTTTGATCCCAATCAGCAGATTGCCCAAACATCACATGCATCCCACGCTTGAAACGCGCGCGGCACGCGTAGCCGTCGCGTGCGATTCAAGCGGGTCTGAAAATGTATGCGCCGGGCCATTGCAAAGCTTGCATCGGCCACAAATATTCATATGATGTCTGACAACTGAAAAAGTTGAGGAAAGCATTATGCGCAGAATTCTCGTGACTGGGGCGACGAGCGGAATTGGGCGCGCATTGGTCGAAAAATTGGCCCAGACGGATGAGGTCATTTGCATTGGCCGCAACGCGGACGCGTTGAAGGCGCTGTCGCAAATTCCCAACGTGGTTGAAGCTGTCAGTTGCGACCTGTCAGATTCGGTGGCCTGCCGCAATCTGACCGAAGGGCGCGATATCGACGTTCTGGTGAATAACGCCGGCGCTCTGCCCTCCAGTTCGGGATTTGCCGATCTGCCGCCTGAGGCGATCAACACCATGATCGACGTGAACTTCCGCGCTGTAATGCACCTGACGCAAGGCGCGTTGCGCCAGATGCAGAAGAAGGGCAGGGGCCACATTGTCTTTGTCGGCTCAAGCGCTGGGCTGTTTCCCCATCCCGGCGCCACGGTCTATGGCGCAACAAAGGCGGCAACGTCACTTTTTGCCGATGCGTTGCGCGCCGAACTGGCCGAATGGCGCATCCGCGTGACCGAGGTGGCGCCGGGCCGCACGCGCTCGGATCTTTATCGCGAGGCGATCGGCGCAGGCGCATCTGGCCAGCTTTACGACGAGTATGAACCGCTCGAGCCCTCTGATGTGGCGGATGCCATCGCTTATGCGCTGAATGTGCCGGACCATGTCGATGTTTCTCGCATCGAGATCATGCCCATAGGTCAGGTTGCAGGCGGCGGACGCACAATCAAAAAATCGGAAATGAAACAAACTTCGTAAAATTCAGGAGATACCAAGGTGGAAATGCAGGGGTTGAATGTCGCCATAGTCGGTGGCGGTTCAGGATTTGGACGCGAAATCGCGCTGATGATGGTGGCTCAGGGTGTAGAGGCGCTGGCGATCATCGACAACAATGTCGATGGTGCCAACGAGACCGTGGCGCTGGTCGAGAAAGCGGGCGGCACTGCCCACGCGATCGAGGCAGATATCGCGACGAAGGAACGTGCGCATGATGGCTTTGACCAGGCTGTTGCGGCCATGGGGCGGGTGGACAGCCTTATCAATTGCGCGGCTGTCTATCCGCGCGCGCCGCTGCTGGAGATCACGGATGAGCAGTGGGATCTCGAAAACGCCATCAACATCAAGGGCACGTATCATATGTGCGTGGCAGCGATCATGCATATGAAAACCCGTGCGAATGGCAAGGATATCGCGGGTCGGATCGTCAATATTACCTCGGTTGATGCCTTCAAAGCGCACCCGCAGAACGCGCATTATGCCGCGACAAAGGCCGCGGTCGTCAGTTTGACGCGGTCATTCGCGGCGAATGTCGCTGCTGATCAGATTCTCGTCAATTCGGTCGCACCGGCAGGGATGGCGACTGAGAAAGCTCGCTCACTCGGCTTTCTGCAAGAATTGGCGGCTGCCAATCCGCTTGGCCGGGCTGCCGAGCCGCGCGAGATTGCCGAATGGGTGCTAATT